>Ga0075431_100000346_pt1 | contig 36537 bp, 34 predicted proteins | sample RhiMetdeltSRZDD5_FD_75297 | JGI IMG/M metagenome (GOLD analysis project Ga0075431, IMG submission 75297) | Populus rhizosphere microbial communities from Tennessee, USA - Rhizosphere MetaG P. deltoides SRZDD5 | ecosystem: Host-associated > Plants > Roots > Rhizosphere > Soil | place: USA... | reverse complement strand
CGTAAGCTCCGGCCTTAGCCGGACCGGAACCGCTTCGCATGGAGAGGTTCACGTCTCGTCTCGCGTCGTCGGGTTCAAAAAGATCAAGTTCTACACGAATGAGAATGTTGGCTCGGGCGAGCTCGATCTACCCGAGCAGCAGATGCATACGACGGCATACTGGCTGACCTTCCCAGCCGCGGTCATGGCTGCGTTGCCGTTTGCGTCCGACGATCGCCGCGACGGCGTCGTCGGGCTGTCGTTTGCGATGCGTCAGGTCGCGCAGTTGCTGCTGATGTGCGATCGGCAGGACATCGGGATCTCGATCGGCAGCGGAAACGAAGGTGACAGCCCCGATCTCACGCGGACCGGAGAACCGGTAACCTTATCCGACGAGCCGCGAATCTTCATCTACGACAACTACCCTGGCGGGATCGGTTTCAGTGAGCCGTTGTTCGCCATGGACGACGAGTTGCGGCATCGCACGCGCGAGCTGATTGCTGGCTGCGAATGCCAGAACGGGTGCCCCGCTTGTGTCGGACCGATTGGAAACACCGGCCCGCTTGCCAAGACGGTGGCGCTTCGAATTCTCGATGTGGTCGGCGCGCGTCCTTCGGAGTTGCCGGCGTGACCGCGATTGCCGATCGCCTGCGTGGTATCGTCCGCCGCGGCGGTCTCGCCGAAGCTCGCGAGCATACCTCGCCAGCGGAGGCGGGCGATCCGGCAGAAATACTCGACGGTGAATGGCGACACGCTGGATCCCATCGCTTTCTCGTCGTAGACCGCAGCTACGCGCCCGGCCATCGACATGGGTCGAGCACCGTGGCCGATAGCCTGCCCCCGGAAGAAGGCTGGTCACGTCTTGGCTTGCTGGCCGGAACGCCCTGCGGCGGCAACCTGCTCTTCATCGACCTGGAGACGACCGGCCTTGCCGGCGGTGCCGGCAGTTACGCGTTTCTGGTCGGGTGTGGCTGGTTCGGTCGAGGGCGGTTTCATGTGCGGCAGTTCCTGCTTTCCAGTTTCGCCTCCGAGCGCGCGTTGCTCGAAGCGCTGAGAGATGTCGCCGGCACGCTCGACGCGGTCGTGACCTACAACGGCAAGTCGTTCGATCTTCCGTTAATCGAGACGCGTTACGCCCTGAACCGGTTGTCGACGCCTTTTGCGGAGATGCCGCATGTCGACATGCTCCACCACGCCAGGCGCTTGTGGCACGGCCATGACGCGGGGCATCGGCTCAGCAATCTCGAAACCTCATTGCTCGGTCACGATCGCGAACGCGATGTGCCGGGATTCGAGATCCCGTCTCGGTATTTCCACTTCGTGCGGACCGGCGACGCTCGGCCGCTCGATGCGGTGCTCGAACACAACCGCCGAGACCTGCTGTCACTCGCGTTGCTGACGGCGCGCGCCGCGCAGCTGCTGGATGAAGGAGTGACCGCGGCAACGACTGCGCGCGAGGCGCTCGGGATCGGCCGGTTGTACGAACGGTCCCGTATGACCGCGGATGCCCTGGCGTGTTACGCGAGAGCAGCAGAAATCGGGCCGGGCGTGTGCGCGGAGGCGCTGTATGCGCACGCGCTGCTCTTGAGGCGCAACCGTCGGTACGCCGCAGCGGCGGATGTGTGGCAACGCCTTCTCGATTTGGGCGACTGTCCACCGCGCCTGGAGCGCGAAGCCGCCGAAGCACTGGCCGTCCATCACGAGCACAGGCTTCGAAGCCTGCTTTCCGCGCGAAACCTCGCGATGCGGTCGCTGCAGTACGATGCGACGGTGACTCGACGGGAAGCCATTGAGCACCGGCTGGCGCGGCTCGACCGCAAGCTGGCTCGAGTCGAGCCCGCGCTGCTTCCGCTGTTTTGAAATGAGTTCGAAACCTTAGAGCGCAGGCTTCAGCCTGCGCGCAGAGGCGGGGGCTTCCACCTTCGCCGAAGGCTACGGCGGACAGGAAAGCCCCCCGCGCTCCGAAAACGTCTATGCTGAGGCGGACGCCTTCGCGCTCTTGGCAGTCGCCGGCTTCTTCTTTGTCGCAGCGGCCTTGGTGGCTTTGACCGCCTTGGCGGCTGTCTTACGCTGCTCCGACGTCTGCGCTCCGAACTTCTTGGTAAACCGCTCGACGCGCCCTTCCGTGTCGATCAGCTTTTGCCGGCCGGTAAAGAACGGGTGGCACGCGGAGCAGATTTCCAGGTGCAACTCGGGCTTGGTCGACCGCGTCTTGAATGTGTTTCCGCAGGCGCAGCGGGCCTCGACCACCTGGTACTTGGGATGGATACCTTCCTTCACGGCCACTCCTTCCAGAGCTACGGGAAACCTTAATTTTAACAGCAAGGGTACTGGGGTGTCATTTCCTCAGTAGTCTCAGCAGGAATGACACCTGGGTCCTTAGTCTTAGACGCGGTCTTAGCCGATCCGGTGCCGTATCAGGACCCAGAGAGCAACGAGACCGTCTTTCCACGTGATCTTCTTGCCCTCGTCGTAACCGCGGCCGTCGTAGGTAATTGGCACCTCGTACACGCGGTAGTGTCGCTTGAAGATTTTCGCCGTAATTTCGGGCTCGATGCCGAAGCCGTTGGACTGCAGGTCGAGGCCGTCCAGGACCTCCCGGCGCATCACCTTGTAGCAGGTCTCCATGTCCGTCAGCATCGTGTTGTAGAGGACATTGGTGATCAGCGTCAGCAGCTGATTCCCGAGATAGTGCGTGAACAGGAACACGCGGTGCTGTCCGAGGAACCGCGACCCGTAGACGACGTCCGCCCGCCCTTCGATGATGAGCTGGGCGAGGCTGGGTAACTCCTCGGGTGAGTATTCGAGGTCTGCGTCCTGAATCGCGACAATATCGCCGGTGACGGCGCCGAACCCCCGTCTGAGGGCGGCCCCTTTGCCCTGATTGTGCGGTTGCAGCAGGAGCGTGAACCCGAACTGCTTCTGCAGCTCGCCCAGGTGAGCGCGCGTTCCGTCAGTGGAGCAATCGTCAACGACGACGAGCTCCACGCGCATCGGGATCGCCATCACGCGCGAAACGATCTCGTCGATCGTCTCCCGCTCGTTGTAGACGGGCATCACCACGGAGAGGAGCGGTGACTGCAGAGCCGTCCTCATCCCGTGCCGACGACGTGGTGGCTGGCCGGAGTCGTTCACACGTGTCCGTTGTGAACGATGAAGCCTAGGATTTGCCGGAAGCCATTGCTGCGAGGAACTCGCCGTTCGTCTTCGTCTTTCCCATCTTCGAGAGCAGCAGTTCCATCGCCTCGCTGGGTGACAGCGGAGTCAGAACCTTGCGAAGCACCCAGACGCGATTGAGTTCCTCTTTTTGAAGCAGCAGCTCTTCTTTCCGAGTGCCGCTCTTGGTGATGTCGATCGAGGGGAATACGCGACGATCGGTGAGCTTGCGATCGAGATGGATTTCGGAATTACCCGTGCCCTTGAATTCTTCGAAGATGACTTCGTCCATTCGAGACCCGGTGTCGACCAGTGCCGTCGCAACGATGGTCAGCGACCCGCCTTCCTCGATATTGCGGGCGGCGCCAAAGAACCGCTTCGGACGCTGTAACGCGTTGCTGTCCACGCCGCCGGAGAGGACCTTACCGGATGCCGGAACGATCGTGTTGTAAGCACGGGCAAGGCGTGTGATCGAGTCAAGCAGGATCACGACGTCTTTCTTGTGTTCGACGAGGCGCTTGGCTTTCTCGATCACCATCTCGGCGACCTGCACGTGGCGCTGGGCCGGTTCATCGAAGGTCGATGAAATGACCTCGCCGCGCACGGACCGCTGCATGTCGGTGACTTCTTCGGGGCGCTCGTCGATGAGCAGCACGATGAGGTAGACCTCGGGATGGTTCTTCGTGATGCTGTTGGCGATGCTCTGGAGCAGCATCGTCTTACCCGTGCGCGGCGGGGCGACGATCAGGCCGCGCTGCCCCTTGCCGAGCGGCGTCAGCAGATCCATGACGCGGCCGGAGAGGTTTTCGGAGTCTGTCTCCAAGCTGATCTTCTGGGCCGGGTAGAGCGGCGTCAGGTTCTCGAAGAAGATCTTCTCCTTCGTTTTCTCCGGCGGCTCGAAGTTGATGGCTTCGACCTTGATCAAGGCGAAGTAGCGTTCGCCATCCTTGGGTGGCCGGATGACGCCGGACACCGTGTCGCCGGTGTGCAGATCGAACTTGCGAATCTGCGACGGCGAGACGTAGATGTCGTCCGGTCCGGGTAGATAGTTGTAATCGGGGGCGCGCAGGAACCCGAATCCGTCGGGCAGTGTTTCGAGCACACCCTCCGAGAAGACGTTGCCGCTCTTCTCGGCGCGCACGCGGAGGATCTCGAAGATCAGCTCCTGCTTGCGCATGCCGGTCGCGCCCGCGATCTCCAGCTCCTTGGCGATCTTGGTGAGCGCAGAGATGCTCATCTCCTTCATCGCCGAGAGCGAGATTGTCTGGGCGGGGGCGGCCTGAGTGGGAGGCTGGGCGGCGGGTTGGGCGCTTCCCTTCTCCTTTTCTTTTTCAGGTGGGGGGGCGGTGGCGGTGCCTACGCCGCCGTTTGGTTTGGCAGGCTTGCGATCATCTTCCACAGTTCGTCCAGTCCTTCGCCGGTGCGCGCCGAAACCAGTGCCACCGGCATTTCAAATACGTTTTCCATTTCCCGAACATGACGCACGCGCTCTGCGTGCGTCAGCTTGTCCACTTTTGTCGCCACAACCGCGCGCGGGCACGACCGAGACGCCAGCCATTGCCACGCGTTCAAATCTGACGAGAGACCCGGATGACGGGAGTCCACGAGCAACAACACCGCCCGTTGCCCCGGACGCCCGAAGAAGGCGTCCGCGGCCTGACTGGACTCCGTCTCTCCTTCGCCTGGCCGAGAGGCCCGCGCGTATCCGTACCCCGGCAGATCCACTAGGTAGCAGGCTGGCATCGAGCCACGTCGAACGCGATAGATGTTGGCCAGTCTCGTCTTGCCCGGCGTGGCGCTGGTCCGCGCCAACGGCTGGCGAACGAGTGCGTTGATCAGGCTCGACTTGCCGACATTCGACCGTCCGACGAAAGCCACCTCTGGTAACCGGTCACGCGGGAAATCGGCGGCACCAGCAGCGCTCGTCACAAACTCCGCGACTATCTGCACCTCACGCTGGCTCTTTGCTTCGCTTCTGGCTCTGGGCTTTGGGCTCTGGGATTACGCATGCAAGTACACGGCCCACGGCCTCGTGCCTGTGGGCCGAAAGCCGTGGTCAGTGTGGACGCGTGTCTCCTGCGGGTTCTGTAACATCGGTGACGACTGGAGCGGCGGGAATGCGCGACGGCAACGGTTCGGCCAGCGCAATCTTCAACACCTCGTCCATCGTCGACACCATGTGCACGTCGAGCGTGTCCATGACGTTCTTGGGAATGTCGGCCAGATCTTTTTCGTTGTCACGCGGCAGGATGATATTCGTCACCCCGGCGCGATGAGCGGCGAGCACTTTTTCCTTGACGCCGCCAATGGGAAGAACCTTGCCGCGCAACGTGATCTCGCCGGTCATCGCGACATCGCGGCGGGTCGCGATCTTCGTGAGCGCCGAGGTGAGCGCCGTCGCCATCGTGATGCCGGCGGATGGTCCGTCCTTCGGGATCGCGCCTTCGGGAACGTGAACGTGAATGTCAATCTTGGAATGGAAGTCTTCGGCAAGATTCAGGTCGGCGGCCTTTGAGCGCACGTAGCTGAGTGCCGCTTGCGCCGATTCCTGCATGACATCACCGAGCTTGCCGGTCAGCGTCAGCTTGCCCTTCCCCGGCATCAACGTGGCTTCGCTGACCAGCAGTTCGCCACCAACTTCAGTCCAGGCAAGGCCCGTCGCGATGCCGACTTCGTTGCGCTCTTCGGCGAGGCTTGGCCGGAATCGTGGCACACCGAGATACTCGGTGACCTTCTCGGCCGTCACGTCTTCCTTGAACGACTTGCCTTCGACGACAACCTTGCGCGCGACCTTGCGGCAGATCGACGAAATCTCACGCTCGAGGTTGCGGACGCCTGCCTCGCGCGTGTAGCGCTGGATGATCGCCTGGATCGACTCGTCCTGGAAAATGATGTTCTCCGACGTCAGACCAGCGCCTTCGACGGCCTTCAGCACAAGGAAGCGCTTGGCGATCTCGAGCTTCTCCTGCTCGGTGTAACCCGCCAGTTGCAGCACCTCCATGCGGTCCCGGAGAGCCTGAGGAATCGTGTGCAACACGTTGGCGGTACAGATGAACATCACGTTCGACAGGTCGTACTCGACGTCGAGGTAGTGGTCGAGGAAGGTGCTGTTCTGTTCGGGGTCGAGCACTTCCAGCAGCGCCGCTGACGGGTCCCCGCGGAAGTCCATCGACATCTTGTCGATTTCGTCGAGCAGGAAGACCGGATTCTGCGTGCCGGCCTTCTTCATCATCTGGATGATCTGGCCGGGGAAGGCGCCGATATACGTCCTGCGGTGGCCTCGGACCTCGGCTTCGTCGCGGACGCCGCCGAGTGACAGCCTGACGAACTTCCGGTTCATCGCGCGTGCGATGGACTTGGCGAGCGACGTCTTGCCGACTCCGGGCGGCCCGGAGAAGGTGAGGATGGTCGCCTTCGGCTTCTTGACGAGCGAGCGGACGGCCAGGAACTCCAGGATGCGGTCCTTGATCTTCTCGAGGCCGTAGTGGTCTTCGTTCAGGACCTTCTCGGCGTGCTTGAGATCGCGGTTCTCGCGCGTCTTCTTGTGCCAGGGAACGGCGATGAGCCAGTCGAGGTAGTTGCGTGAAACCGTCGCCTCGGCGGACATCGGCGGCATCGCCTCGAGGCGCTTCAGCTCCTGGACGGCCTTTTCCTCGACGTCCTTGGGCATCTTCGCCTGTTCGATCTTCTTCTTCAGCTCGTCGATCTCGCTGCCCTTCTCGTCCTTGCGACCCAGTTCCTTCTGGATCGCCTTCATCTTCTCGTTGAGGTAGTACTCCTTCTGCGCCTTCTCCATCTGCTTCTTCACGCGAGACTGGATACGGCGATCGACCTGGAGTTTATCGACCTCGATTTCGAGGATGCCGGCGATGCGATTGAGACGCTCGACGGGCGAGATGATCTCGAGCAGGTTCTGCTTCTCGTCGACGCCCACGAGCAGGTGCGCGGCGATCGTGTCGGCGAGCTTGCCGGGGTCGTCAACGCGGACCGCGGCAATCATGGCGTCGTACTGCAAGTTGTTCGAGAGCTTCACATACTGCTCGAACAGCGACACGACTCGACCCATCGTGGCTTCGATTTCGCCGGAGGTCTCCTTCTGCTTGGGGAGGACCTTCACGACGACGCGATAGAAGCCCTTGTCTTCCTTCCACTCGACGGCGCGGGCGCGATCCACGCCTTCGACGAGCACTTTGATGTTGCCGTCGGGCAGCTTGAGGTTCTGCACGACGTTGGCGACGCAGCCCATGGTGTAGATGTCATCCGGGCGCGGATCGTCAATCGAGGCGTCGTGCTGCGCGGCCAGGAAAATGCGCTTGTCCTTCATGAGCGCGTGATCGAGCGCGCGCGTGGAGGACGGCCGCCCGATTACGAACGGCATCATCATGTGGGGGAAAACAACCACGTCCCGAAGGGGAACGATGGGGAGTGTCTCGTAGACTTCCATTCAGGTCCTTGATGGGGCCGCGGCGGCTGAAAGCCGCCGCTCTACGAGTGCCGGGACAAGCCCGTCGCCGTAGAGCGGGGGCTTCAGCCCCCACGACCTATCCAGCTTTTTCAATAAGGGTAATTGACTTGTCCTTCGCTTCGACGACCTCGCGTGTGACGACGACTTCGCGCAGCTTCTTCTGACCGGGCACCGAGTACATCAAATCGAGCATCAGGTCCTCGATAATCATACGCAGTCCGCGTGCACCGATTTTGCGAGACAGGGCCGACTCGGCAATGGCTTCGAGCGCGTCGTCCGTGAACCGGAGCTTGACGTTTTCGTACTCGAACAGCTTCTGGTACTGACGCGTAATCGCATTGCGAGGTTGCGTCAGGATCTGGACGAGCGCCGGCTTGTCGAGCTCGTGCAGCGTGCCGACCACGGGGAGGCGACCGACGAACTCGGGAATGAGCCCGTACTTGATCAAATCCTCCGGCTCCACTGCTTCGAGAGTCGTGCCAATCTCGCGCTTCTGAACCGACTTGACATCGGCCTTGAAACCCAACGTCTTCTTGCCAACGCGGCGGTCTATGACTTTGTCGAGTCCGACGAAGGCGCCGCCGCAGATGAAGAGGATGTTGGTCGTGTCGATCTGGAAGAATTCCTGGTGCGGATGCTTGCGGCCACCCTGCGGTGGCACGTTGGCAACGGTGCCTTCCAGGATCTTCAGGAGAGCCTGTTGGACGCCTTCACCTGAGACGTCGCGGGTGATGGAGGGGTTCTCGTCCTTGCGGCAGATCTTGTCGACTTCGTCGATGTAGATGATGCCCTGCTGGCACTTCTCGATGTCGCCCCCGGCCGCCTGCAGCAATTTGAGGATGATGTTCTCGACATCTTCCCCGACGTAGCCGGCTTCTGTGAGCGTCGTCGCATCGACGATGGTGAAGGGGACTGAGAGCAGCTTGGCCAGCGTCTGCGCAAGCAGCGTCTTGCCGGTCCCGGTGGGCCCGATCAGGAGGATGTTCGACTTGGTGAGCTCGACGTCGTTCCGGCTGCGCGGCTGCTTCTGGATCTCGATCCGCTTGTAGTGGTTGTAGACGGCGACAGCCAGCTTTCGCTTCGTCCGCTCCTGTCCAATCACGTACTCGTCGAGGAACTTCTTGATCTCCGGCGGAGAGGGAAGCGATGAACGGACCCCGCGGTTCTCGAACCGATTATCGTCGGCGATGATGTCGTTACACACCTCCACGCACTCGTCACAGATGAACACCGTTGGCCCTGCGATGAGCTTGCGGACGTCGTTCTGATCCTTGTTACAGAACGAGCAACGAAGAATCTCAGTCTCGCCGTTCTTCTTGACCATGTGCGTGTTGGCTCAGGGCGTCTGACGATCTCGGGTTGATGTCCGGTCTGACTGGTATTTCGGCCTCAATCCGGCTGGAGGCTAGAGGAGGCCCCCTGGGCGCCCAGATCTGGCGCCCAATGCCGAGCCTAGGTCGATGTTACACCCGTTTTCGGATAACGTCATCGATTATCCCGTACTCCTTCCCCTGGTCCGCCGACATGATGTAGTCCCGCTCAGTATCGTCCTGGATGCGCTTGGTTGTCTGCCCCGTATGGTGCACCAGGATTTCGTTGAGGCGCTCCCTCATGCGCAGGATTTCACGCGCATGGATGTCGATGTCGGTCGCCTGTCCAGCCAGCCCCTGCATGAGCGGCTGATGGATGACAATCCGGGCGTTTGGCAGCGAGTAGCGCTTGCCCTTGGCGCCCCCGCCCAGCAGCACAGCCGCCATGGACGCCGCCTGGCCGATGCAGATCGTCTGGACGTCCGGCTTGATGAACTGCATGGTGTCGTAGATTGCCAGCCCCGCCGTGATCGAGCCACCGGGGCTGTTGATATAGAGCTGAATGTCCTTGTCGGGATCCTCCGCCTCGAGAAAGAGCATCTGGGCGATGGCGAGGTTGGCGATCGTGTCGTCGATCGGCGTCCCAATGAAGATGATGCTGTCCTTGAGCAGCCGCGAAAAGATGTCGTAAGCGCGTTCACCGCGGTTGGTCTGCTCGACCACCATCGGTACTAGCTGTGCACGGCTCATTTGTAAATTTTGATTGGAGGTCTGCGATCGTTGGATGAAGGGCACTCGGGTGAACGCCCAGCCGGTGAGGATTTCATCCTAGGAAATCCTAGCACGCGACAGGGCCAAGTCAACCGCCTTCTCCCGCCGTAACCCGGCCACGAGACGGCCGATTCCGCCTTCCTTCTCAAACTGTGCACGTAACGCCGCCGGCGTGCGTCCGGCCCGGGCCGCGAAACGCTCGATTTCCTGGTCGATCTCCTGCTCGGTAACCACCAGGCCTTCGCGGCGTGCGATCGCGTCGAGGACGAGGGCGCTGGCTACCGAGGCGCGCGCCGGCTCTCGTTGCGCTTCCCGGAACTGGGCCCAGTCGATGCCCGCCTGTCGGGGATCGACGTTCTGCTGCATCAGCTGCCGGGCGAATTCTTCGAGTCGGCGGTCGATTTCGCGCTCGACGAGCGACGTCGGCAGCTCGAACGTGATCCGCTCCGACAGTTGTTTGAGCAACTCACCGCGTAGCTGTCGCGTGGCGTTCTCTTCGGCCTCGGCCTGCAAGTCGGTCCGCACGCGATCGCGCAAGGCAGCAAAAGAGTCGAATTCGCCCAGGTCCTTGGCGAACTCGTCATCGAGCTCGGGCAGCACGCGGCGGCGCAGCTCTTTTACCGTGACGGAATACTCGACGTCTGTTCCCGCCATCTCGGTGACCGTGTAGTCCTCGGGGAAGTGGATCGTGAACGTCTTCTGGTCGCCCGGCGACAGCCCGATCAAGTTCGCATCGAATCCGGGGGGATTGGCCTTCGAGCCGATCTCTATGCTCACGCCTTCATGACGATCGGGACCCGACTCGTCCTGACGCACGAGATCCACAACCACCGTATCGCCGTCAGTCGACGGCCGGCCCTCAACCGGCTCGGACTTCGCCCCGCGCTCGCGCAACCGTTGAAGCGTCTGGTCAATGGAATCTTCGGTAATGGCCACCGGCGTGCGCGTGGCGGTCAGCGTCGAGAGATCACCAGGGTCAAAAGGGGGGACCGTTTCAACCGCGGCGGTGAAGCGGAGAGGCTGTCCTTCTTCGAGCGCCACGTCGCGAACGTTTGGCGTGTCGATTGGCTCGATGCCTCGTTCCTGCAGCGCCTCTTCGACGGCGCGCGGGATGAGCCCGTGCATCACCTCGTTGAGGATCTCATTGCGGAACCGTCGCTTGATGATCGTCGCCGGCACCTTGCCCGGGCGAAAGCCGGGGATCTTGACCTTCTTGTAGCCTTGCGCGACACGATCGATCTCGGCGTCGACGACGGAGCTGTCGATCTCGATCGTGACCGTCTTCTGGGTCTCGCTGACGTCGGTGAATTCGGTCTTCATCTGGCTTTCGGCTCTAGGCTCTGGGCTTCAGGCTGGGTATGGCGGGAACTTCAGTCCACCTTCGCGCTACGCGCTACGGTGGACACTCCTTCACCTGTTGATGCCTGCGCTCCGAAGCTCGCGCGCAACGGTAGACGAGCGAAGGAGTGCGAAAGGAGGGACTCGAACCCCCATACCCTTTCGGGTACCAGATCCTAAGTCTGGCGCGTCTGCCAGTTCCGCCACTTTCGCGTTCGATCAGACTATCACGTCAACGGCTCGAAGAGGCGAGGGTGCGGGTGCGACGCGTTCAGGCGAGACGACGTCTCGATTTCAGGGATGCCTTGACCATTCGCGGCCGGACGGCATCCAACACGTTCGAGATGATCAGCTCGTCCACCGGACCCCGTGACGTCGCCCGGGAGTTGATCGCCCGTCTCGCCGGAACGCGGCTGATCTTGAGCTGCACCTTCTGGGCGTCGATCGTGGTGTAGACCTTCAGGATCTCGGAGGCACTGGAGTTCGACACGACAACGCGTGCGCCGCGCGAGCAGGCTGCGATGACCGCCCGCTGAAGACGCAATTGATCAAAAGCCGTGAAGCCGCCGGCCGTGTAGTGAGCGAAGCTCGACGTGCGACTGAGAGGCGCGTATGGCGGGTCGCAATAGACGAAATCGCCACGAGCACAGCCGGCCATCGTCTCGTCGAATGGCGAAAGCCGGATCGAGACCCGCGGGCTGTCGAGAGCCGTACCGACGGCTCGAATGTGATCCTCGTCGCAAATGCGTGGATCGGTGTACTTCCCCGCCGGCACGTTGAAACCGCCACGACGATTCACTCGGAACAACCCGTTGAAGCCGGTGCGGTTCAGGAAAATGAGCATCGCCGCGAGTGCGGGCGTATACCGCAATGCGACGTCCGCCTGGCTGCCTGACTGCGACTGGATCTCGGCGCGCGCGGGGTTGAACCGTCGATCGCGGACTTCGTAGTAACACTCGCTCCCGGATCGCCGGTACTCGCGGGCCAACGACCTCAACTCCCGAATCACCTCGTCGACCCGGTCGCGGACCGTCCAGTAACAGCCGATCAGATCCGGGTTCACGTCGCAGAGCAGAATCTCCGAACGCGTCAGGCGGCCCGTGTTCAGCAGGTCGAAGAAGACGGCGCCGCTTCCCACGAACGGCTCGACGTAGCGTGCGAATGTCGGGGGGTAGTGTTCTGCCAGGACCGGGAGCAATTGCCGCTTGCCGCCCGCCCACTTCAGAAGTGGGCGGACAGGGGCCGAGCTCGATGCACGTATCTGCACGCCCTCAAGTATCGGCCGAAGGATCCCGATCTGTAGAGGTTTCTTCTGGCGCGGGGACGCGCGAAGCTCTGCCGGACCGCCGCAGGGCCTCGCGCAACAGGTATTCGATTTGGGCGTTCAGGCTGCGCAGATCGTCGTTGGCCCAGCGCTGAACGCCCTCGAGTACGCCCGTGTCGATGCGAAGGAGGAAGGACTTGCGATCCGCCACAGGGGTCTCTTATTGATGAATCGTCCCGGTATTTACGATCGGCTGGGCCGCTCGTTCACCGCACAGCACGACGAGCAGGTTGCTTACCATCGCGGCCTTCCGCTCATCGTCCAGGTGAACGATGTCCTTGGTGGAGAGCATGGCCAGCGCCATCTCCACCATCCCCACTGCGCCCTCGACAATGCGCTGACGCGCCGCGATGATGGCGCCCGCCTGCTGCCGCTGAAGCATGGCTGCCGCGATTTCCGGTGCGTACGCCAGGTGGCTGATGCGAGCCTCCAGGACTTCGACGCCGGCTTTCAGGAGCCGCTGCTGGACCTCCTGTTTCAAGTGGTCGGCCACCACTGCGGTCGATCCGCGAAGAGAGACGACGTGTTCCTCGTGTGAGTCGTACGGATAGCTGGTTGCAGCATTCCGCAGTGCGGCCTCGCTCTGCACGCGGACGTAGTTCTCGTAGTCGTCCACCTCGAACATGGCCTCTGCGGTTTCAACCACCCGCCAGACCACGACAGCGGCAATCTCGATCGGGTTGCCCTCGGCGTCGTTGACTTTGAGATGCGAGCTTTCAAAGTTGCGGACGCGCAGAGAGATTTTCTTTCGTGTGAAAAACGGGTTGGCCCATCGCAGTCCCGCGGTTTTTGCGCTGCCGGCATAGTCGCCGAACAACTGAAGCACCTTGGCCTCGTTGGGAGCGACGATGAAGAAACCTCGAATGCAGAGGATTTCGACGACCACCATCGCAACGGCGGTCCACAAGAGGATCGTTGCGAGCGGCTCCTCCCGGCGCCCAGCGGCCTGACCTCCAAGGTAGAAGATCCAGACCAGCGCACCGCCCCAGAGGATCGCGAGGACAACGAGAGGGAGCCCGGGCGCGCCATTCTTCGAATGTTCGCGGACCATTGTTGACCTCCAGCAGAGGGCCAGCTCGGCCCTTAGTGATGTCTAAGTGATATCATTCTGAAATCTATGCGTCAATAGGCATCTGAAAGCCACAAAGTTCGCGGAAAGGACTGCGCGCGCGCGTCGAACAGTATCTCGAGGCGTGATGCTGCGCGTGACGCGCCAGGTGCAGATTGAGTCCAAAGTGATCGAGGTCGAACTCCACGAGGAGTTTTCGGCCGGCATCAACTGGAAACTGGTGCTCGCGGGGCTGACCAATTCGGCTACGATTTCGCAGACACTTGCGCCCGCCACATCAGAAGGCTTTACGCTCGCGTTGAAGGCAGGAAACTCGATCCGCTCGGAAATATTCTCCAGACGGCGGTGACACCACAGACATTGACCGAGGGAGTGACGTTGAGTGTGACACCTCAAGTCAGCGCCGACGGGATCATTCACTTGAGCGTCAATCCGAGCATCACTGAGCGGACCGGTGTGGCTACGTCGCGCCTGGGCGATACTGTGCCCATCATCAGCGTCCGCGAGACCGATACGCTGGTCCGCGTGCGCGAAGCTGAGACGATCGTCATCGCCGGGTTGATGCAGGATCGTGCGAACGCCGACACCGCCAAGGTTCCTCTGATCGGCGACGTCCCCGTGGTCAGCAACCTGTTCAAGCGGTCGGAGAAGACGCGCCGCAAAACTGACCTCGTCATCCTGCTCACGCCCACCATCATGGGTCCCGCCGAAATCACGGCCGCGACGGCTCGTGAAATCCGTCGCATGGACGAGGCTCGGGAGTTCGCCGCCAAGGCGCGCTGATGTACGAGTCGTACTACGGTTTCAATGAGAAACCTTTCAGCCTGACCCCCGATCCGAAGTACCTGTATCGGAGCGAGTCGCACGCCAACGCGTTCGAGTTGCTGCAGTACGCCATCGAGCGTCGTGAGGGATTCGTTGTCATTACCGGCGACATCGGCACCGGTAAGACGACCCTGTGCCGCGCGTTGCTCGAAAAGATCGATCGCCGCACATTCACGGCGCTGCTGCTGAATCCATTCCTCTCCGAGGAGGATTTGCTGCGAGCAATCCTCCAGGATCTCGGGGTGGTGTCACGGTCCGGCGAACGGCTGCCAGGCCGGCAGCCGAGCAAACAGGAATTGGTCAACACACTGCACGACTTCCTGATGTCGCTCGTTCCGATTGGCGGCCGCGCCGTGCTGATCATCGATGAGGCCCAGAATCTTCCGCTTCCGATCCTCGAGCAGATTCGCATCCTGTCGAACTTCGAGACCGACAAGGAGAAACTGCTCCAGATCTTTCTGGTCGGGCAGCTCAATCTGCTACCGCTGCTGCGATCTCCGGAGCTTCGCCAGCTCGATCAGCGTGTGTCGATCCGTTATCAGTTGAGACCGCTGACCAACGACGAAGTGGGCGCGTACGTGTCCCATCGGCTGGCCATTGCGAACGGCAGCAAGGGAGTAGTTTTCGCGCCCGCCGCCTTGCGTCTGGTCTACGACTATTCGGCGGGCATTCCGCGACTGATCAACTTGCTGTGCGACCGCGCGCTGCTCGCTGGTTACACGGCGCAGACGATGCGGATCGATGAAGATCTCGTGGTCATGGCGGCTGAAGGACTCGACCTGAAGCCGCTCGCCCGCTCGTCGCGATCGATCTTCACTCGGTTGCTGGGCAAGACGCGGCCGTGAGCGTCATTCTCGACGCGCTTCGCCGTCGCCGTCGAGATCCTGCTCGCGCTCCAGGAGCGCGAACTGCAACGTGTCGGCGGCACGCAGACGATCAGCGTCGACGTGCGAATCCTCGCGTCGACGAACAAGGATCTCGAGAAGGGCATTCGCGACGGCACATTCCGCGAGGACCTCTACTTCAGGTTGAACGTTGTCACGATCAACGTTCCGGCGCTGCGCGACCGCCGGGAGGAGATTCCCGAGCTGGCCGACCACTTCCTCGCGGAAGCCAACATGCGGTTGAACCGCGGTATCCAGCGATTGGCGCCCGATACGCTGGCCGCCTTGATGGAGTACGGGTGGCCGGGTAACGTTCGCGAGCTGAGGAACGTGATCGAGCGGGCGGCGGTGGTCAACGACGGAGCGGTTCTGCTCGTGAGCAGCCTGCCATCCGCGCTGCGACCGGGCGAATCACCAATCGGATCGGCGGCAGGATGGGAAGCACTTGCCAACTTGACGCTCGGCGAAAGAGTTGCGCAACTCGAGCGCGCCTTCGTCGTCGACGCACTTGCCCGTACCGGCGGTGTCCAGGCCGCGGCTGCGCGGCTGCTCGGCGTGACGGAACGGTCGGTGTGGCATCTGGTCAAAAAGCATCGCATCGACGTGTCGCGCCTCAAACAGCAGAGTGCGAGCTGACCTGCTCGCGGCGCGCCGTCAGGACGGGTACGAAGCGCTCGGCGGTGTCTCAGGGTCGCTCGGCGATTATTTGCAGAAGTATGGGAGTGTAGACGAACGAGTTCGGCTGCGCTGAGAACGATTCCCAATCACGCTGCAGCGCCTCCCACTGGTCGTGCCTGAGCAGGCCTGTCTCGACGAACTTCGGTCCGAAATCATGAATCAGCCGGCCCCACCATCCCCACCATCGATGCGGCGGATGCGCCATGCCGCCGACACATCGCAGCGATCGAATCCTGAAGCCGGACTGCGTCAATCGAGAGGGCAGCGACTCGCCGATGGACGTATCGCCGGCGTGTTGCGCGTAGAACTCGATCCATGCTCGCGTGTTTGCGTCGAACGCTTCGCTCGGCGGAGAGCAGGTCACGCTTCGGAGCGTCAGATACTCCATCGCCGCGAAGACTCCGCCCGGCCGCAACGATTCACGGACATTGTCGAACACCACACCCAAATCATCTTTGAGAAATGCGAGAAACCACCGGCAGAAGGCGCCATCGAATCGGCCGGTGACCGCGCCGTTCTTTGTCAGGTCTGCATTCAACGTCGTAACGTTTGTGATTCCCAGCCCGCGGGCATGGTCGGCCAGATACGTCAGGTAGCTCGACGCCTTGTCGATCGCACAGACGCTTGCGGAAGGCCCGACGAGGCGTGCCAGGTCCACGCTGGTGAAACCGGGACCGCATCCCAGGTCCATGACCGATCTCATGGAAGCAAACCCGGCATCGGTCCACAGCAACTCCGTTTCGGGTCGCCACGCCTCATGTTGAGTACGGAGTCGATCGATCTCTGACGCGTTGACCCCGATGAAATAATCACTGCTCATCGAGTTCGTGTCAGTGGCCCGATCCCCGAATCCCGAATCCCGAGTCCCGAGTCCCGATTGACGTGCCACTGCGCACAACCAGCATCAGGCCCGATGCCCACGCGAGCTTCACGGTCGTGAATTCAGCGCGTTGTTCGAGACGGTGGATCAGCGCCGGCACCTTGGGCGCGTGCCCTTCCGGCCAGTTCGGTTGAGGGAGCAGATCGTCGATCAGGTAGATCCCGCCTAGGCGCAAGAGTGCAAGCGCTTCATCGAGATGGCTGAATTTCCCGGGCCATGCATCGGCGTAGATAAAATCGAACTCGGCGCGCGGCGCCTGCTGAAGGAACTCCGCGCCATCCATGATGTGGAAGGTCACGCGACGATCGTCGCCAAGATGACGTCTGGCGATCGCCACAACGCTGGGGTCGCTATCGACAGTCTGGAGACTCGACTTCGAATCCATTCCCGACAACAGCCACGCCGTGCCGTGGCCCGTTCCGGTGCCGAGCTCGAGAAAGCGCCCGCCAGGTTTCGATGCCGCGGCAGCAGCGAGCAGAGCTCCGACCTTCGGCTCGGAAGCCATGGTGAAGCCGATATCATCGGTGTCGTTGAGGATGGCATCCAGGGCAGCCGGCTTGCGGGTGAGGTCCTGATCGTTCATCGACGTTTTTTCTACTCCTCGGCAAGACCGTCCGCCATCGCTTCCGCCACGACGGCGGTGTGCACGGCCGCACCCTGGAGCATCGGCACGGCGATGGCCGTGATCGCGCGGCGCCAGTCGTGCTCGAGCTCGTCGGTCCAACCGGGTGACGAGGCGCGAATCGCGCGGATCAAGGCCTCGCGAACGAGCGTATAGTCCTCTGGCTTGGCGCCCCAGTGAACGTGCGCGACGCCGAGCTCCCGCAGCGACTCCTGCAGCGCGGACAGGTCCTGGAGATTCCTGATGACGAGCGCCAACGCGGCCTCGAAGTGTCCCTGCAGCGACGTCATGTCGGCGGGGAAGAGCGGCCGCAGACGGGGCGTCCCCGAGAAGAGTTCCTTATAGAACAGCGACGCCAGCGCGCGCGGTTGCGCCGACACCTCTTCGAAGCTGCGCGTGAGGCGCGCGATACGCTCAGGTGTCATAATGGCGCCGCTTCGTGACATCCGCTCCTCGTGACCAGCCTGGCAGTTCCGGCGAGCTGTTGCCGGAAGTGTATGACGAACTCCGCAAGCTCGCGAAAGCGAGGCTCGCCCGTGAGCGGCAACCGAATCAAACGCTGCAACCAACGGCGCTGGTGCACGAGGCCTACCTCCGTGTCGCCGATCGGGGGCGAACCTGGGATCGACGGGGTCATTTCTTTGCGGCCGCGGCTCTGGCGATGCGGCGCATTCTGGTTGAACGGGCGCGCCATTACCAACGCATCAAGCATGGCGCCGGCGGCGAGCACGTCGAAGTCGACGAGGCGCTGCTCGGAGCCGACCCGGATCTCACGAACGTGATTGCCATCGATGAAGCGTTGTCGCGCCTGGAGCAGACGGATCCGCGCAAGGCCAGGATCGTGACCCTTCGCTACTTCGCCGGTCTCAGCATCGAGGAGACGGCCTCCGCCCTTGACCTGTCGCCGGCCACGGTGAAGAACGAGTGGACGTTTGCGCGCGCCTGGCTCTTCCGGGCGCTCGGCGCTCCCGGCACTGGTGGCCCGGGGTGAGCGAATTCGTCAGTTCCGCGGAGGCGATCTTTCTCGCACTGGCCGACCTCACAGCAGACGAGCGTGCGGCATTTCTCGAGGAACGTTGCGGTCACGATCGCAAGCTGCGAGGCGAAGTCGACGTCCTGCTGGCGGCAATCGACAGCGCTGACGAAGGTTTCCTGGATCCTGCGCGCGTGCCTGCCCTCGACATGGCGGCGGTCGACGGTCCGCTTCAACCAGGAACAGTGCTTGGCGGTTTTCTCGTGCTGCAGGCCATTGGCTCTGGCGGAATGGGTGTCGTGTACGCGGCCCAGCAGGATGCGCCGCGCCGCACCGTGGCGATCAAGGTATTGCGTCGCGGCTTTCGACACCCTGAGCTGCTGAAACGGTTCGCGCGTGAGGCCGACGTGCTGGGACGCTTGCAGCATCCGGGGATCGCGCAGGTCCTCGCGTTTCATCACGGCGATCGACGCATACCCGCTCATCTGGTGATGGAACTCGTCGTCGGACCGCCAATCACCGAGTACGTGCAGGCCCATTCGCTCGACGTCGCCAGCCGCCTGGAGTTGCTGATTGCCGTCTGTGAGGCGGTACAGCACGCGCACGATCGTGGCATCGTCCATCGTGATTTGAAGCCGGCGAATGTGCTGGTGTCGGAGGACGGCCGGCCCAAAGTCCTCGATTTCGGGATTGCGCGCGTCACCGGGCTCGACATTCACACAACCATCCAGACCGCGCACGGACAATTCCTGGGCACACTCGCCTACATGAGTCCCGAGCAACTGCGTGGCGAGGCCAGCGAAGTCGACGCGCGCAGTGATGTCTACGCTCTTGGGGTGATGCTCTACCGCGTCATGGCGGGCAGACTTCCATTCGATGTCGGCGGCCTGGGGCTGGTCGAGGCCGCTCAGCGAATCCTCCACACCGACGTCGTGCCGTTGGGGTCGATAGACCTGGCACTCGCCGGTTCTATCGAACGCGTCACTCAGCGGGCGATGGAGCCAGATCGCGGCCGGCGCTATCAGTCCGCGGCCGATTTGGCCGCCGACCTTCGCGCATGTGTCGAAGGTCGTTCGCCAATCGCATCCGCCGGCGGCGCGATGGCACCGCGTTTTCAACTCGTCACTGCGGAAAGTCCCGATGGCCGATTTGTCGCCCTCGGCCTCGCGAGCGGGCTGGTCATCGTCCTCGATGCCATGACCGGCGCCTCGCTCGCCTCGATTCGTGGCGATGGCACGCGCATCGAGCGACTCGTTTTCGATTCCGCCTCGCAACTGACGATTGGTCGCGTCAGTGGTCAGACCGAGAAAGCCGGCATTCCGTCTTGACCGGGCGAGAACTCGACTTCATGTCGGCGATTGCGCCGGTCAAGCCTAGGCCGCTGAAAGTTGCTTGGCCGCCGCGTTCTTCATCGTCGAGGCCAGGATGCCGTAGACGGTGGTCCACGCCTGCCTGATCTCGGGGGTGAACGCGCTGCCGAGTCCCTTTTCCAACGTCCAGATCAATGCGGCACCGACCGTATCGTAGTGCTCGTCGCTCACGCCGTAGCCGGCATGACGACGACCGAGGTCCTCAACGACGGGTACGAGGCGATCCAGGCGAGGAAGGCCCTTGACGGCGGCGGTGAGCATTTGCATCAGCTTCCGGCGCTGCTCCGCCATGTCGCCTTTGAACATTTCCTGCAGGCTGGGGTCGATCTCGAAGAGTCGCCGATAGAACAGCGAAGCCGCATCATCGGCAATGGGCGCGATGATTGCAAACGTCCTTTGGACGAGTTCGATTTGCGTCAACGTCAGCATTGGGTTTCTCCATCCGGGGTCTGGTGGAACCGCCCCGTTCACCTACTCAATGCGACGTTCTGGACGGAAGTGGCTAACAGGGGCGTAACGGCTGGTCTTTGGCGCCGCCGTCTGGTCGAAAAATACGAGGGTAACGGGAAGAGTCGTGGAGATTTTTGTCGTGGAGCAGGCCATGGACGAGGCCACCTGCCGCCGGGTGCAGGCGGCGATGGATGCTGGCGTCCGCGAGCCAACCGAAGTGATCGGGGACGACATGACGCTGGTCGAAGACGTGCGCAGCGCGTGTCACATCGAGGTTCCGCCTGCGGTCTTTGAGCTGATCGACGCTCATCTCGACGCGCAACGCCTTGCGGTTGCCACGTTCTTCCAGTGGCGGCTTGATGGCCGTGAAGGCGTCAACCTCCTCCGGTACGAACCTGGCGGATTCTACAAACCTCACGTCGACAGGGCCGATCTTCCCGCGTGGCCGCCGGCGGCTCGTCGCGCGTTGACCGTCATCTTGTTTCTCGAGAGCTCACGAGCAGTGGACCCCGCCGGCGGCTTCACTGGAGGCGTCCTGCGGCTGTTTCCGAACGGCGAAGACACGCCTCTCGAGATCATTCCAAGGCGTGGGATGCTCGTCGTCTTCCCCGCGGACACGTTGCACGAGGTGACGCCGGTCGCAGACGGCCACCGCGATACCGTTGTCGATTGGTTTTCGTGAGATGCGCGTTTCGCGATTCGTCGCGAATGTCGAGCAGAGGCTTCAGCCTGCGCGGCCATGTCGACGCGCGAGCTTCCACCTTCGCCGAAGGCTACGGCGGACAGGAAAGCCCGCGCTCTACGGTGTCGATGGAATGGTCGATTGCCAACCCACGATTACGGAAACCGGAACGGGCGACGCAGAACCGACTGGCACAATGGCGAGCAGCGCGTCGCGCTGATGGGCGACATCGAAGTCGCGGATGCCGGGAGCATCGAATACCGGTGCGGCTGTAGCGAAAGTCGCGCCAGGGGTGAGCGTCGCGCGCATGATCGTCGATCCCCTGAGGAAGAAGATCGAGCGACCATCGCGGCTCCAGCGCGGTTTGCTGCCACCGGCAAACGAGACGCGAGCGCGAGCGCCCTCACGAGGATTGGCGTAAATATCCGGCCGTCCCGATTCGTCCGACACATACGCGATCCATTTCCCATCCGGCGACCAGCGGCCATCGGTATCGTTGAAGCCGCTCTTTACGATGGTCGCGCGCGTGTGCCTTGCTTCGTCAATCGCGACGACGTCGTAGCCTGAGGAAGCAGCCGCGGCATGAGCTATGACGTTGGCGTCCCGCCAATCCGTCGGCGTGGCTTCTCCTTCGACGAAGGCCTCGTCGTCGGCATCCTTGTCGTGCGCCCGCTTGACGAAGAGCGCTGGTCGCCCGGTTTGAAGGGATTTGAACAACACGCGTCGCCCATCGGGCGACCAGACGGGATCGCTGTCCGCCGCAAGCGCCAGCGTGAGCGGTTGACTGGGTGCTCCCGATGCCGATGGAACGATCGTGATGTCGAGCGTTCGAAGGAGCGGAGCGGTGACGGTCACAGCGGTGTACCGATCATCAGGCGCCAGCCGCACCTGCCAGAGGTCTCCGGACTCGCCCATCGTACCGATCCGCATTCCACTGCTGTCGAACCATGCCAGCTCGCGAGCTCGCGTTGATGCCGCCGCCGACAGCACGATGCGCGGCGATGCCACAAACAGACTTCGTCCGCCAGTCGTGGTCCCCACGCCGGTGATAAGCGGGACGCTTCTTCCCAGTGTTCCTGATTCATCGACTTGTTGCGCGAGCAACACGTCGTCGCGGACAACCAGCAGATAGCCAGCGGCCATCTGCCCATGCCCTGAGGTCACACCGAGATCGCGTTGCTCACCGTCGTGAACGAGGCGGACGGTTCGCCGGCCGTTTTCTGCGACGGCTGTGTAGACGAAGTCATTTCCGATGCCGGTGGCCAAGGGAAACAGGTGTGCGCGATCACCCGGCCGAAGGGTGGTTGCGTCCGTAGCCTGTCCTGATTGCAGGCGTCGGATATTGCCCGATGAAATCGGCGCAAAGAGTATCGAGCCGTCGACGAGTGCTGTCGCGCCGGCGGGCGCCGCGGCCTCGGCGATATCGGTGACCTTGCCGTCGTTGACGGCGAATTGCCGCAGATGCCCGCCTGCGAAGAACAAGATGGCGTCGCCGCTCCGGTTCCAGGCGGGAAGCTGCGCTCCGTCGGTTCCGGCAAGCATCTCTGCATGGTCCGACTGCAAGGTTCGACGCCACAGCGTCGTCATGCCGCCGCGAGAGGCGACAAAGACGATGTGTCGTTCGTCAGGGGAAATGGCGGCGTCGAGTGGCTCATCGCCTGCACCGAGCTCGGCGCCCGCAGGAACGCCGAGTGTCAATGCGAGCGCGGGTGGAGGCGGTGGCGGCACCTCGCGGAGGTGCCGGACCACGGGAATCGCAAGGCCGATGACGGCCAGGACCAGAGCGCTAATGATCCACGTCGAACGACGCACGTTGGTATTGGACACCGGGTCCACAGCCCTCGACTTGGCTCGGGGTGCCCTGAGCTCTTCGAAGGGCAGAGCAGGACCCGGCGTACGTTCGCGCGTTGACGGTGAGTGTCAAAACTTCCGCGACCACGTCGTGGGCCATCGCTCCACGACCACCTTCTTCTCCGTGTAGAAGTCAATGGCGTCGCGCCCCTGGGCGTGAAGGTCGCCGAAGAAGCTGTCTTTCCAGCCCGAGAACGGGAAATAGGCCATCGGAGCGGCGACACCGACGTTGATGCCGACGTTCCCGACGCGCGCCTCGTAACGGAATTGCCGTGCGGCTGCGCCGCTGGTCGTGAAGAGGCAAGCCATGTTCCCAAACGACGATTGATTGACCATCGCGATGGCCGCGTCGACGGTGTCCGCACGCATCACGCTCAGGACCGGACCGAAGACCTCGGTGCGCGCGAGCTCGCTTGCTGGATCGACGTTAGTGAGCACCGTCGGTCGGACGAAGTTGCCGTTCGCGTATCCCTCGATGCGAGCATTGCGGCCATCGACGAGGGGCTTGGCGCCGGCTGCGACGCCTTGCGCGATCAGTCCTTCGATGCGGGTGCGGCTTTCCGCCGAGATCACCGGGCCCATTTCGGTGCCTTTATCCAGGCCGTAGCCAACTTTCCTGGACGAGGCCGCGTCGCTGATCTGTTGCGTGAATGTCTTCTCCGCGTCTGCCACGGTGATGACGACGGAAGAGGCAAGGCAGCGCTGGCCCGCGCAACCGAACGCCGAGTCGGCGACGATCTTCGTCGCCATGTCCATGTCCGCGTCAGGCAGGATGACGATCGGATTCTTGGCGCCGCCCTGACATTGCACCCGCTTGCCGTTCGCCGCCGCGCGGCTATAGACGTAGCGTGCAATCGGCGTTGAGCCGACGAAGGAAATCGCTCGCACTTCCGGGTGATCGAGGAGCGCGTCGACGGCATCTTTGCCACCATGTACGAGGTTGACGACGCCCGGAGGGAATCCCGCCTGATCGACCAACTGCAGCACGCGCGCCATCGTCAGCGGCGTCTTCTCTGATGGCTTGAGGACAACCGTGTTGCCGCACGCGACGGCGTAGGGCAGGAACCAGAGCGGAATCATGCCGGGGAAGTTGAACGGCGTGATCACTGCGACGACGCCGACGGGCTGTCGAATCATCAGTTCGTCGATGCCCGATGCGATGTCTTCGAGGTTGCTGCCCATCATCAGAGACGGGATGCCAGTGGCCACTTCGACGTTTTCGATCCCGCGCTTCAATTCGCCTTCCGACTCCGCCAGCGTCTTGCCGCATTCCTGCGTCACGAGCCTGGCGATCTCGGTGAAGTTCGAATCGAGCAGCGCTTTCAGCCTGAAGAGCGGCTGGATTCGATCGCCCGCCGGCGTGCGGCGCCAGGCCTGAAGCGCCTTCGCGGCGGCGTCGACCGCGTTGGCCACATCCGTGGCACCCGACAGTGGCGCCTCGGCGAGCACGTCTCCCGTCGCCGGGTTCCGAACCGGAATCGCCTGTCCCACGGAGGCGTTCTCCCAGCGTCCGCCGACGAAATTTTTCAACAGCGTCTCTTGCCCGATCATTGCTGCTCCTTTAGATGGGGTCAGACCCCTTGAGTCTAAGAGTGTCAGGGGGTCTGACCCCCTTATGGCACAACGATAGCCCGCCCCACGATCTCTCCGCGGGCGAGCGCCTGATACGCCGCATCCGCCTCATTCAACGAAAACCGCTGCGTCACCATCGTCTCGGGGCGGAAGATGCCTTTCGCCGCCAGCCGGATGATTTCCGGCATGTCGCTGCGAGTGCGGGCACCGTAGGACCCGACGATGCGCAGCTCGCGCCGCACGAGTCGTGTGATTTCGACCGGTGCCGTCGTCCTGCCCGGGGCGATGCCGATGGCGACCATGCGGCCACCGTCCCGAATCATCTCGAACGCCTGGGTGAAGGTCTGGGGCAACCCCAGTACCTCGAACGCGACGTCCACGCCGCGACCGTCAGTCAGCTCCCGGACTCGTGCAGTTGCGTCTGTCGCTGTTGCGTTGACGACATCGGTCGCGCCAAGACGCCGGGCCGCCTCGAGCTTGTCGTCCTTCACGTCGACCGCGATGATCTGCGAGGCGCCAAAGGCGTGCGCGATCTGAATGACATTGATACCGACGCCGCCAACGGCGACTACGGCCACGCGCTCGCCGCCCCGCAGCTCAGCGCCATGCCGCACCGCGCCGTAAGCCGTGAACACAGCACATCCAAGCACGGCCGACTCTTCGAGCGGCAAGCCGTCGACCAGCGGAAAGACGTCTGTCGCCGGCACGACGGCGTACTCGGCGAGGCCGGCCATCGAGTACATCGCGATCGGTGAGCCATTGGGCCGCTGCAATCGTGACGTGCCGTCGTAGAGCGTACCCTTCAAGCGATTCATCGCGAAGAAGCTGTCACACAGGTCGTCACGTCCCGCGCCACACGGCGTGCAGAACCCGCACGGCATGATGAAGGCCGACACGACTTTCGATCCGATGGCCGGACCCTTCACGCCGTCGCCGAGCGCGGCCACGATTCCCGAGATCTCATGTCCCATCACCGCCGGCGTGGGAAACGCGACCTCGGCCTTCATCACGTGCAGATCGGTGTGACACACACCGCAGGCGCTCACCTTGACGAGCACTTCGCCCGCGCGCGGCTCGGGTAGTGGAATCTCCTCGATGTGCACCCCTCCGGGGGCGCTTTCGAGGATGGCGGCTTTCATTGTCTGCATTCTCGGCTCTCGGCCCGGCGCGCGGAGCGCGCCAAAGAAACACTAGTCTATTTGATCCCGATGCGTCTCCGATGCAAGGACGACGGAGACGATCGTCACGAGGGCCATGGCGATGAGATACATCGCCAGCGCGACGCTACCGTAGCGAGTCAAGAGGAGCGTAGCGACGAACGGCGCGGGAGCGCCGGCGACGACACCCGCCAGCTGTGCGCCAAGCGAGGCGCCGCTGTAGCGAACTCGCGTTCCGAACAGTTCGGAGAGGAACGCCGCCTGCGGGCCGTACATCGCGGCATGCGAGAACACGAACGCGACGATCAGTGCCAGCCATACCAGTGGAGGTGACGCCGTATCGAGCAGCCGGAAGAGTGGGTAGGCCCACAAAGCGGTCGCGCACGCGCCGAACAGGTACACCGGCCTTCGGCCAACGCGATCGGACAACGCGCCGAAGAATGGGATCGCCAGCAGCTCGATGCCGGCGCCAATCAGGATGCCGTTCAGAACGACCTGCTGAGACATCTTCACCTGCTGCGTCGCGTATGTGAGAACGAACACGCTGTAGATATAGAAGGCGCCATTCTCCGCGAAGCGTGCCCCCATCGCGAGGAGCACCTGCTTGGGGTAGGTCGTCAGGACTTCGACGATCGGCTGACGCGCTTCGCGGGCTTCCTCCTTCATCCGCGCAAACGCGGGCGTCTCGAGAATCCGCACCCGTATCACCAAACCGACGATCACGAGAAGAGCGCTCAAGAGAAACGGCACGCGCCAGCCCCAGGTCAGGAACTGCGCGTCGGGCAGGTTGGAGAAAACGGCGAACACTGCGGTCGACAACACGAGCCCCGCCGGTACACCTATCTGCGGCCAACTGCCGTAGTACCCGCGCGTCCCCGGTGGTGCGTGCTCGACGGCCATCAACACGGCGCCTCCCCATTCCCCGCCCACGCCGAAGCCTTGAGCGACGCGTAACAGGATGAGGCCGACCGCCGCCCACGGGCCGATCTGTTCGTAGGTGGGGAGCAGCCCGATCAGGAACGTGGCGACGCCCATGACGACGAGCGTCAGCACCAGCATCGATTTGCGGCCGATCTTGTCGCCATAGTGGCCGATGACGATGCCGCCGAGAGGCCGGGCGAAGAATCCCACGGCATAAGTCCCATAGGCGGCCAGTGTGCCGGTCAGCGGATCGAACGTCGGAAAGAACAGGCGATTGAAGACGAGGGCGGACGCCGTGCCGTAGAGGAAGAAGTCGTACCACTCGATTGTGGTACCAATGAAACTCGCCACCGCCACGAGACGGACTGAACTGGTTTCTGGGGCACGCTCGGTCACGGTCGCTCCGGAGGTCAAAGGTCAAAAGTCAAAGTCGGGTCAAAGGTTAAAGTTGTTAAGTGGGCGCCTGTACTTCTATTGCTTGTATGATTCACAGTTCATGCATACGGAGTTACAGGAAGCCATCGACCTGCACGAATCCATCGTAGCCGAGGCAGGAAACGCCCTCGTCGGCTACGAGACGGAAAAGGCGCTCGCCAACGTCGTTCTGCTCTCGGAAATCCCGACCACCTACGACAAGGACCAGAAACGGCAGGTCAACGCCGGCAACCTGCTCCTCAGGGGCGTCCCGGGTGTTGGCAAGACATTCTTCGGAGTGATTCTCGCGGCGATCAGCAACGCGAAATTCGCCAGGATCCAGGGCCGTGCCGACCTGCAGCCGACCGAGATCGTTGGCTTTCAGATGATCAACCCCGCGACAGGTGAGTTCATCACCGAGTTCGGGCCGCTGGCCGCGGCCGAGATCGTCCTCCTCGACGAGATCAACCGCATTCCTCTCAAGTCACAGAGCGCCTTTCTCGAGGGTCTCCAGGACCGGACCGTCACCGTGGGCAAGACGACCTACGAGATGGCGCCTTTCAGCTTTGCGATCGCGACGATGAACCCGGTCGAGCTCGGACAGGGAACGTTTCCGCTCTCAGAGGCCGCGACCGATCGGTTCGCGATCATGATCAACATCGCGTACCTGCAGCCGCACGAGGAGGAGAAGCTCGTCAACTTCGATTTCAAGCAGGTTCGGCTCAAGGCTCTGGTCCCGAAGGAGCGCATCATCGATCTGCGGTCGGTCATCACACGCGAGGTGTTCCTGCACGATGCGCTGGCCAAGTACATCCGCCGCCTCGTGGGTGCGACGCGTCCCTACAACCCCGAGACGGAATGGCTCCATCGCTCGCCCTCGTCGCTGGTCGAGAAGTGCGTGGACCTGGGCGCCTCGCCGCGCGCGACGATTTGCTGGGGCCGTCTCGTGAAAGTGTGGGCTCTGCTCCTGCATCGGCGCGCCGAGGTGTTTCCCGAAGACATCCAGGATCTGGCGAGGTACATCCTGAGTCACCGCGTCTGGCTCGGGCCGCATGCCGCCAGTCACGGCGTGAGCGTCGAGATGGTGATCGACGACATCATCGCCAACGTGCCGGTGCCATGAAAATGACCCCGGGGGTAATTTTCTCTGGGGATGACGGAAAATCACCCCCGGGGTCTTTATAGATGGAAGAGATCAATCTCCAGGAGATCGCTGAGATCGAGCTCTTCATCTTGAGGCGGATGAAGGAATTCACGCTCGGCGACCACGCCAGCGTCTTCAAGGGCTCCGGGTTCAACTTCGTGGGGATCCGCGACTGGCAGCCTGGCGACCGCCTCTCGAACATCGACTGGGCCCAGTCGTCGCTCAACAACTTCAGCCCGCTGATCACGCGCGAGTTCGAACAGGACAGCAACGCCGCGATTGTCGCCGTTGCCGACGCGTCGCTGTCAACCAGGTGCGGGATCGAGGGTGACTTGATTGCGACGGCAATCGCGCGCGCCGTCGCGGCGGCGGGGTTGTCAGCGACGTTCTTCCAGGATCGTTTCGGTGTGGTGATCTTCAACGATCGTTTCGAGCAGGTCGCGGCCGCGCGTCCCCGAATCGGCCGATCACACCTCTTGTATTGCATCGACCTGTACCGGCAGTCGGTCCTTGGCAAGGATGAGGCGACCGAGCGCGACGTCATCCTGGGGATCGAAAGCCAGGTGCGCAAATCGTCGCTCATCCCGGTGATCTCGGATTTCCTCTTTGCGGATGCCCAGCACATCATCGAGGAGCTGTCGAAGTTGAATGCGGTCCATGATGTGTTCCTGCTGATGGCCGATGCCCGATTTGCGTACGATGTCCCCCGGGTGTCGGACGGCTGGATTGATGTGTTCGACATCGAATCCGGCCGCACCCGGGTGCTTTCCCGGAGGGAGGTCGGCCGACTGGCCGACCGCGCCAACGCGTGGCAGGATGAAGTCGTGCGGATGGCGAAGGACGCCGATCTCGACGTGGTTCGCGTGGGACTGGATAGATGGGAGATGGAGACGGCGCTGGTTGAGTTTGCAGCCGAGCGGCGACTCCGAAAAATGTGATGAGCAGAACCTGGTATTTCGCTCGAGTGCTCACGGCGGTTGCGGCAATCATCGCGGCTCTTCCCTCGTTGGTCGCTGCTCAGACGCCGGCGCCACCGCGTCCCCGGGAGGCTCAGACGCCGGCGCCGCGACCCAGGCAGGCTCAGCCCGCGATTACACCGCGTCCGAGTCCCAAGGAAGGCGAAGTGCAGTCCGACCCGATCAAGTGCTGGTGGAAGGCCGACCGCACGGCGGTGAGAGTCGGGGAGCGCTTCGGGCTCGTGCTGACTTGCGCGGTGATCGAAGCCGGCCCCATCACGGTCGTCCCGGCGCTCAATCAACTCGAGCCGGGCGCCCTGTCGATCACGCCGTTCGAGGTGGTCGCCGGCACGCGGGGAGACGACATGGTGGCGGCTCCGTGGCGCTACGTCCAATTCGACTACTCGGTGCGCCTGCTGAATGACGGCTTCTTTGGTCAGGACGTCATGATTCCCGGCGTCACCGTGACCTACAACCTGCAGACGGCCGGGGGCACGCAGGGACGCGATCAGACGTACATGCTGCCGGCGTTGCCGATGCGGATCCTGTCGCTCGTGCCGAGGAGCGCTTCCGATATCAGGGACGCTTCTGGTCAGACGTTTGCGAGCATCGAATCACGGCGGTTCCGTTCATCGCTCGCAAACGTGCTGGCGTGGGTGTCGTTTGCCTTCGCCGGCGTCCTCGCCGTCTTCGCGTTGGTCCGCGCGATCGGGCAGTTCAGGTCGAAGAGCACCGTCGCTGTCCGCCGGCTGCCGGTGCCCGCAGTGCTCAGCGGCTGCCTGGACACGATCAGCGAAGTTGCCGAGGATGCGTCGAAGACTGGCTGGTCGCCCAGCCTTGCGCGGCGAGCGGTTGCTGCGATGCGCGTCGCGGGGGCAGTCGCGCTCGAGCGGCCGGTCGCGCAGGACTTCGTTGGTCCCGACGCGGTCGAGCGCGAAGGACAGGTGACGATCAGGAAGGGTTGGATCAGGCCGCGCCGCGTGCTGATCTCGGCATCGGTGACCTCGAAAGCGATTGCCAGCCATCTGGGCAACGGTCGCCGGGTTCGCGCGAACACGCGGGCGAGGCTCGAAACACTCTCGGAAGCGCTCGGCGTGTTCAGCGCGGCAAGTTACGGGCGCAACGGGAAGCCTGATACATCAGCACTCGATGCCGCCGTCGACTCGAGCAAGGATGTCATCCGCGGCCTGCGGTCGAGTGCACGCTGGCCGATGCGGACAGCCGGCGCCGTGATGCGTTCGTTCACCATTGGTGGTTGAGAGTGCCGCCACTGCAAGACATCCTCATCGCGCTGCGCACCACCTGGGCTGAGTGGGCCCGTACCCGGTGGACCGACCTCGAGTTCGGGAATGCCCGCACGGCGCTGCTCGTGTTCGTCGTGTTCCTGGCACTCTCGCTGCTCGTCCTGATGGTCAGCTTCATGCGACGGGGGTCGCTGCGCGGCAAGATCGGATTGCCAGCGGTGCTGCCGGTGATGCATCGGTCGCCGCTCAGCCTGGTGCGGCATGTGCCGCTCATCCTGTTCGTCGTGGGCGTCCCGTTCTTCGCGATCGCGCTGGCCGATCCGCTGACCGGGTTTGCGCGCGAGGAAGTGTCCTACCCCGGGCGGCGCATAGCGTTGCTCGTCGACGGATCGACGAGCATGGTCATCCGCTTCGAGTCGGCGGCCAAGCGCCCGGGCGAGTCCACCTTTTTCACCGCTGTCGCGGCGGCGGAGCAGTTCATCCGCCGGCGGATGAATGGGCCCTACCGCGATCTCGTCGCGCTCATCCAGTTCGGGAACTTCGCGTATGTCGTGACGCCCTTTACCAACGACTACGAAAACGTGCTGTTGAGTACACGCCTCGTGGGGGATCCCGCCGAGTGGGGCCGGTTCCCGGACTGGGGGACGACGATCATCGAAGGCATCGATCAGGCGACGCAGCTGTTTCGGACATTCGATTTCACCAACGCGTCGGGGAATCTCATGATCGTCTTCACGGATGGGCGCGATTCTCAGTTGAACCAGCAGAAAGCCGATCTCGAGCGGGTGGTTGGCGATGCGCGACGCTGGAAGATTCCGGTTTACATGATGCGAACGGCGTACAACCGCCGCGAGGGCGAGATCCTCCAGGACAAGATCTGGAAGGCGACAGTTGAACAAACCGGTGGCCGCTTTTATGCCGCGTACGATGACGAGTCGATCGCGCGCGCTTTGCGCGAGATCGATCGGTTGTCGCCCGGACGAATCGAGACTCGCGAATACAGCATCCGGCGTCCACGGTTTGCTGGCTGGGCACTGATTGCCGTGGGCCTGTGGCTCACGGCCGCGTTGTTGAAGCTGAACTTCGGGATTTTTCGAACGTTCCCGTAGAGCGCACGCTTTAGCGTGCGCGGAGATTGAAAGATGCGAGCCACCATAGCGTTTGCGATCGCCGCCATCGTGTTAGCCGTGTTCGGCTTTGCGTTCGTTGGCGTGGCGCGTCTCGATGCCCACATGGCAGACGCGGCACAGCGTCTCTCGACGCTCGAGTACGCGTCGGCGCAGGAAAGCCTGACCGAGGCGGAGCAGTACGCGAATCACGCGCGGTTCGTGCCCTGGCTGGGCAGCGATGCACGCCAGGAAATTCGCGCGCGCCAGGCCGCCGTTCAATATTGGCAGCGTCAGTACGACGTCGTGTTGCCTGCGGGCGCCGAGCCTGTCGCCGCTGTCGACGAAACGAATGTCGAACTGCAGCTGGTGGTTGCGAACTCGGCCTTCCGGGTGCACCAGACCGAGTTCAAGGACAAGCAGTCGACGGTCAAGGCGCTCGAAGAGACCGCCGCGGGATACCTGACAGTGTTGAAGAACAACACGTGGCATCCCGATGCCGCGTTCAATTACGAGTACATCATTCGCTTGCGCGACGCGGCCGCGAAGGGCAGCCAGCCGCCGCCGCCACAGAAGAATGAAGAGGAGTCCGACAACGGCGACCAGGGTGCTCCCACCCCGGCGACGAGCCAGGAGGGCTTCCAGATCTACATCCCGCTCGAGCAGGGTGAGAAGAACCCGACCGGTGGTGAAGCGGGCAAGGCGTCGGCCAAGGAACGAAAGGGCTGATGTTCAACATTCCCCGCGTCTCGTTCGATACCTTCCGGTTCGCCGAGCCGCTGTACCTCTGGCTGCTGATCGTGCCGGCGGCCCTCTCGATCGTCTGGATCTGGCGCTTCGTGCGCCGTCGCGGTGACCTCAGGCGCCTGCGGGCGCGGCGCGCGCTGCCTGTGCGCGAACGGCTCGGCGCCGTCGGCGACCTGGCATTCTGGGCTGCGGTGCTGGTGGCAGCGTCGCTGTGTATCGTTGCACTCGCGCGTCCGCAGGCACTCGTCTCCATCGTGCGCAAGGCCAGTGCGGACGTGGTCGTCCTTCAGGATGCGTCGGCGTCGATGTACGTATCGGATGTGAGACCAGACCGGTGGCGACGTTCGGTGCAGTTCCTGCGGACGTTCGCAGAGACGCTCAGTTGGCAGGGCGATCGCGTGGCGCTGGCGCTCTTTGCCCAACTCGCGGCTCCGCAAGTCCGGCTGACCAAGGATCCCAACGCGTTGTTCTTCTTCATCGATCACCTGGGCGATCACTCTCCCTTCCGGCTCGAGAACACCACCACGTGGGACACCAACATCGAGGAAGGCATTCGCTGGGGCCTGCGGCTGGTCGAGAAGGATGAAGAGGTCTTTGGAAAGAACGGAAATCCAAAAGCCTTCCTCGTGATCTCCGATGGTCAGGCGTGGAGCGGCACGGTGGCGAACGCGATCGCGAATGCGCGCGCCATGAAGATCCCGGTGCACGTTGTCGGCATCGGCACCTCGACTGGTGGAATGATTCCGGAGCCGGCGCGGCCTGATGGCACGAGGCCGCCTCCAGTGATTCGTTCGGTGCTCGATCGTGCCTCACTCGTACAGCTTGCCGTCGCCGGTGGCGGTGAGTACTTCGAGATCGGCGACGAACCGGACCGCATCGTCGCCTTCCGCATCGTCGATCGTTTGCGCCGCCGGGCGGATGTGGTCAAAGAGGTCGAAAGCTTCGACGAACTCTATGGCCGCTTTCTCATGGCTGCCGCGGTGGTCCTCGTGATTGGCACCGCACTCCTCCGCAAGCGCGCCGAGTTGGGCTGGCAAGCCGCGGGTGCCCTCGCCGTGGTGCTGTTGCTCGCAAGTCTCGTCTAGGGGTCGAAAACTCCCGCACGGCACTGGCAGGATAAGATCCCACCCGCAGTAGCGGTAACCCTCTCCCCAAAAGCTCGACCGTTGCCGAGAAATTAGTGTCGTTGGAGCAGCCCGAACTGCGTTTTCTGGCGTCTAAGGAAGCGACCTGTCCGTTTGTCTCGGATGGAGAGTGCATGCGCCACGCATTGGCCGTCCTGTGCGCCGCCGCTTTGGCTTCCTGTTCGGGGTCGAATCCGGCCCCGGGAAGTGCTCGAGCGAACCTGCTCGCGGCTGCGCCTAACGCCACGCCTGAGACGCCGGCGCGCGAAGACGCGGCCCCCTCGCGACCCATTCGCTGGAGCGGAACGCTTGAAGCCGTGCGATCGACGCGGGTCTTCGTTCCGCAGGTCACCGGACCGACGTTCAGGATGACGCTCACCCGGCTGGTGCCCAACGGGGCGACTGTGGCGCGCGATGACATCATCGCCGAGTTCGATCCGATCGAGCAGATCGATCAGGCGCGTGAAAGCTCGGCTCGTTTCCAGGATCTCGCGAATCAGGTCCTGCAGCGGCAGGCCGACAATGCCGCCAACGTTGAAAAGCGCCGCTCCGAACGTGCGCAGGCCGAGGCCGACCTCGCCAAGGCGCGCCTCGAGGAGAGCAAGGCTCCTGTCCTTGGTGTCATCGACGCTAAACAAAACGCCATCCGCGCGGCGAAGGCTGTCGCGCGCGTCGAGAGTCTTAAGCAGACGCATCCCGAGGAGGAACGGGCCGATCAGGCGGCGCTGCGAATCCTCGAACTACAACGCGATCGACAGAAGGCGGCACACGATCGCGCGCTGGCCAACATCGAGAAGCTGCGCGTCAGGGCACCGCTCGCGGGAATCGTGGCGCACTCGACCTTCTTCAACAACGGGTCGTTGGTCCGCCCGCAGGAGGGCGACCAGATGACGCGCAACAACACGCTCCTGAACATCTTCGACCCCGCCGAGATGCTGGTGCGTGCGAGCGTTGCTGAACCTGACGGAGCGCTGCTGCACCCTGGCCTCGAAGTGACCGTCTATGTGGATGCGTATCCAGATATGGCTCTGCCGGCGCGCTTCGTGACCGCGAGCCCAGTTGCGGCGTCTCCAGGAATCGGGCGTGGGCTCAAAACCTTCATGGCCGTCTTCCGACTTGGCGGCTCGGACCCGCGGCTGATGCCGGATCTGTCGGCCGCCGTGGTGTTCGATACTCGCAACGCGCCGGCCACCGCTCGTTCGGGGCTTTCCGCTTCCCGGGGAGCCGTGCAGTGAGAGGATTCCGCGCCGTCGCGGCTCTGGTCATCACTGCGTCGATCGTGGTCGCTGTGTGGGTCGGCATGCTCCAGTTCGATCAGGCCGAGGGATCGGAGTTGCCGATTGCCCCGGTGCGCTCCGGCGAGTTCGTGGCCGTCATTCGGACGCGCGGGCAGATTCAAGCGGAACGGTCGGTCCCGATTTACGCGCCGCTCGTACAGGACCTGAGGATCGCGTGGATGGCTCCCGCCAGCGAGCGCATCGAGCAGGGAACGCCGATGATCAGGTTCGATTCGAGCACTGCCGAGCGCGACCTGATTCAACGGCGGGGAGCAGCCGAACGCGCGCGCGCCAGTCTGCAGCAGGCCATTGTCGAGGCCGAAGCGGCGGCCGAACACGATCAGCGCGATCTGGTCGACGCCCGTCTCAGCGTGGAGCTCGCGCAGCTCGACACGGCAGATAGCGAGTTGGTCGCGCGGCTGGATGCCGAACGAGGTCGAATCGATCTCGGCGTCGCAGAACAACGGCAGCGTCAGCTCGTGGCAGAGGTCGCGCAGCGTGCGGCCTCGCGGGAGTCGAAGATCGCGTCACTGCGCCGCCAGCTCGAAGCCGCCGAGGCCTGGGTCAGAATCGTCGAGTCACGAATCGAGCGAATGGAGCTTCGCGCCCCGATTGCCGGATACGCGATCTACGCAGAGAATCGCAGTTCGCTGGCGGCGCAAGTCAGTGGCGGTGCGCAACAGCCATATCGGGTTGGCGACCCGGTCGCCGGCGGCATGACGCTCGCGCAGATCCCGGACCTGTCGTCGTTGCTGATCGATTCCACCGTCGACGAGATCGATCGCGGCAGGATGCGCGTGGGCCAGGAGGTCATTGTCCGCGTCGACGCCTTTCCCGATCTGTCCGTCGCGGCATCGCTCACCGCGATCTCACCGCTGGCCGAGATGTCGCTCGATTCGCGCGGCCGAAGTTTTCATGCCTACGCGGCGCTCGGCACCAAGGGCGATTCGCGTATCAGGCCGGGCATGAACGGAACCCTGGACATCGTGACCGATCGGATTCCGAAGGCCACGATCATTCCGAGGGAGGCGTTGTTCACGCGCAACGGTAAGCCGACGGTTCACGTGATGGTGCGCGATGGCTTCCAGCCGACGGAAGTCGAGGTGCTTGCCCGCAATCCCGACGAAATCGCGGTCAAAGGATTGGCGGCAGACGCGCGCCTGGCCCTCGTCGACCCCTTCGAAACGGGCACCACTGATGTGTCCGCGGACGCGACCGCGCGCACGCGCCGGGGCGGCAAGTGATCAAGCGGACGCTCGTCCTTCTGATCGTGGCCAGCGCCATCGTGGCCTCGGGTTTCGGAATCGCGAAAGGCCTTCGGGCGGCGATCAGTGCGTTAGCGGATGTGGACGATGGCGCTGTGCCGACGACGGCCGTTCGTCGCGCCGACGTGAATATCGAGGTCACCGCGCGCGGTGAGCTCCAGGGTGGCGGAGCTCGCACCCTGATCGTGCCGAGAGCCGGTAGCGCCGAATTGCCAATTACCTTCCTCCGAGATACGGGTGATCTAGTCGAAGAGGGTGATGTCGTCGCGGAGTTCGACCCCAGTGGCCAGCAGTACGATCTCATTCAAGCCGAAGGCGATCTGGAAGAAGCAAAACAGCAATTGATCAAGGCGCAGGCCGATGCCTTCGTTGCGCTCGAAAAGGCGCGCCTCGATGTCGCGACCACGCAAGCCGACCTCGAGATCTCTCGACTCGACCAGCTCGAGAACCAGTTTCTTGGCAAGATCCAGCAGCGCCGGAACCAAATCGCGATGGAACAGGCAACCAACAAGCAAGAGCAGGCGGTCCGCGATTTGGCTCACCGCGAGGCGACGAAAGACACTGGTATCGGCGGTCAGAAGGCAGCGGTCCAGGAGGCGCAGGCGAAGGCGGATACTGCCCGCAAGACGATGGCAAGTCTCACGCTCCGTGCGCCTACTTCGGGATACGTTCAGCTGGGCGAAAACACGAACGGCCTGAGCGTCATCTTCGCGGGCATGCAGATTCCGACGTTTCAACTCGGTGACGCCGCACGTCCCGGTCAGACCGTCGCGAGGATCCCTGACATGAGCGCATGGGAGGTGAGCACGCAGATCCCCGAAACTGATCGTGCGTTCCTCGCGGTCGGTCAGTCGGCGATCATCACTCCGAAGGCGATGCCGGGACGGTCGTTCAAGGGCCGCATCAGTGTCCTTGGCGGGTCCGCCGGCAGCGCATGGAATCGCACGTTCAACGCCCGGATTGCACTCGACGATGCCGACGAC
>Ga0075431_100000345_pt1 | contig 36593 bp, 37 predicted proteins | sample RhiMetdeltSRZDD5_FD_75297 | JGI IMG/M metagenome (GOLD analysis project Ga0075431, IMG submission 75297) | Populus rhizosphere microbial communities from Tennessee, USA - Rhizosphere MetaG P. deltoides SRZDD5 | ecosystem: Host-associated > Plants > Roots > Rhizosphere > Soil | place: USA... | reverse complement strand
GTTCAGCTCGAGCGCCAGGGGCGCGCGGCGATTGACGATCCGATAGAGATAGTGCCGCGCCGTGGCGCTGTAGCGGGCATGGAAGTCGTTAAGGGCGCGATCGACGACAAGAATGGCGACGGGATGAGGCCGCACCAGAGCATTGAGCCCTTCGCGCAGCTTCAGCGGATCCCATTCGGTGTCGAGATCGAAATGGGCAACCTGCGCCAGAGCGTGAACGCCGGCATCGGTGCGGCCGGCGCCGTGAACTAGAACGGTCCTGCCGGTGAGCTTTTGAAGTGCCGAAGCGATGGCGCCGGCTACGGTTTGGCCATTGGCCTGCACCTGCCAGCCGACGAAGGGCGTTCCGTCATACTCGACGAGAATGCGATAGCGCGGCATCACTCGAGCCTTAAGCCCGGCGCCACGGGGAGCCCGCGCAGGAATTCGCTACGGAGCAGCGGCGATCTGCCTTCGCGATGAAGCATGAGCGGCCTGACCGCGCCCTCCCCGCAGGCGATGGTCAGTTGCTCATCAAGGATTTCTCCGGGGTTGCCGCTGCCTGAGGCGGGCTCGACCTTGAGGAGCTTCAGACGGTGAAGGTTGGCTCCCGCCCGCAGCACACACCAGGCGCCGGGAAAGGGCGAGAGGCCGTGGATGTGGGAGAGGACGCGGCGGGCTGTTTGAGTGAAATCGATATGCGCCTCCGATTTGTCGATCTTCGAGGCATAGGTCACGCCCTCTTCGGGCTGGGGCGTCTCGGGAAGGGTGCCGCGTTCGAGATCGTCGAGGGCCTCACTCATGTGGCGCGCGCCCAGGGTGGCGAGACGATCGTGAAGCTCCCCCGCGGTCTCGATTTCACCGATGGCGAGGGCGCTTGCGCGGCAGATCGGGCCCGCGTCCAGGCCTTCCGTCATGCGCATGATGGTGATGCCGGTCTCGCGGTCGCCCGCCATGATGGCGCGGTTGATGGGGGCTGCACCGCGCCAGCGGGGCAGGAGCGAGGCGTGGACATTGTAGCAGCCGAGACGGGGCGCATCGAGGATCGGCTTCGGCAGGATGAGGCCGAAGGCGACGATCACGGCCGCATCGAGGTTGAGCCTGCGGAAGGCTTGGAGTGCATCGGTGCTGCGGAGGCTCGCCGGCGTTTCGACGGGCAAGCCCTGCCTTTGGGCGAATTCGTGCACGGGCGAAGGGCGCTCGGCCAGGCCGCGGCCGGCCCGGCGCGGGGCCTTCGTGTAGACGGCAGCAATCTCATGGCCCTTTTCGAGAATCGCCTTGAGCGTCGGGAGAGCGAAAGCGGGCGTGCCCATGAAGGCGAGCCGCAAGCTCACGCCTCAGCCTTTTCGCGCTTGGCGGCCTTGGCGAATTTCTTGACGACACGGTCGCGCTTGAGGCGCCCGATCCGATCTATGAAGAGCACGCCGTTCAGATGATCGATCTCGTGCTGGATGCAGGTGGCAAGAAGGCCGTCGCAATGCATCTCCTGCTCCAAGCCGTCGCGGTCGAGATAGCGGATGCGCACCTCGGCCGGGCGCTTTACCTTGTCGAAAACCTCAGGGATCGACAGGCAGCCCTCCTCATGCTCGTTCAACTCCTCCGAGGTCCAGACGATCTCGGGATTGATGAAATAGAGGGGCTTCTTGGGCGCTTCGTCACGGGCGGTGTCGACGACGACCAGGCGCTTCAGCACGCCGATCTGGACGGCAGCGAGACCGATGCCCGGGGCGGCGTACATGGTCTCGAGCATGTCGTCCATAAGCTTCAGGATCTCGGGCGTGACCTTGTCGAGGGACTTCGACACTTTCTTGAGCAGCGGATCGGGAAGCTTGAGGATTTCGCGAATGGCCATAGGTTTGAGATAGGTGAGCGCTTTCCTAGGGTCAATGGGAGACATTCGGGCAGCATCGGCTTCCGGGAGAGAAGGAGTGCGGAGCGCGATCAGCGCTGCAAACTCTAAATTATAACGGCAACGCTTCCGCGCTCCGCCCGGCGTTTCTGTTCGACCTGGTCCACGACATTCCCTACGCTCCCCGATAGATTGGGGACTTTCGGCAATCACCCGATGGTCGGCAAGCTCAAAGGCTACGTCGGGTGGCCCAGATCGACCTCCTGAACCCGCAGCGGTCAACTTCCGCAAGTTCAGGCGCCGGCCTCATTCCCACGCTTATCGGCGACCCTCCGGAGAAACGCCTCCTTCACGGGACGAGGCAGCGGCGTTTATGCGGGATATTATCCTTCCCGTACCCAATATGGTACGGTAAGAGGGGGTAAGCGATGAAAATTCCTCGCTTCCCTGGCGCGGTTGGTTCTCTAAACCTCGCTGTATTTCACGACTGGGACCCGGAGCGGCTTTTTGTGATTTTCACCGTCTACATTGACGAAAGCGGGACCCACGCTGGTTCCCCCGTAATGCTTCTCGGAGGCAGACTAGCGAAGCTAGGACAATGGGTAGACTTCGACACCAAATGGCGTCGCCTGCTCAAACGAAAAAGTCTGGCGTACTTCCATGGCACAGAGTTTCGTAACCGGCGTGACCAGTTCAGGGGCTGGGATCCCGATGAGGGCGATCGGTTCGTTTCTGAAGCAAACAAAATAGTTGGTAAGCACACTCTCTACGGTTTTACGGTCACTTTGGACCATACCGAATACAAGAATGTGTATCGAAAGATCGAGCGTCATCGAAAGGTGAAGTGGGACAGCAAATATGGTCTTTGCTTTCGCGTTGCGCTCTTACAAATACCCCGACTGATCTACCGCTCTCTGCCCAAGGGGGATCACCAAGTTAACTTTGTTCTCGAAAGCGGCGATCCGGGGAGCGGCGATGCAAAAACCATCTTTGATGAAGCAAAGCGAGATGGACCGCCCGAAATCGCGGACCTGCTTGGCACCCTGACTTATGCAGATAAGAAATGCTTTCCCGGCCTGCAGGCCGCCGACTTCACCGCCTACGGGGCATTTCAGGCGGAGCAGAGTAGCGAGATGTCATACAGCGCAATCGATAGAGATCACACCATTAAGGACGCCCAAAGAGTCGTGAAGTATAAATCACCCGTCGTAAAATGGCCTGTAACACCAGCTCTTATGAAGTCGTTGGTAGCAAATGCCTCGGCAGATGTTGAGAGGAGACAACGATTCTGGCAGGAAGCTCGTAAGAAGGGGCCGCTTTAGCGCCGAATGAAGCGGCCCCTGTGCGGCCCGACCGTCATGCAGCACTTAGCTTGGCCTAGTGAACCCTTGGACCCTTCGGAAAGCCGACGCCCAAGGTCTTCAGGATGTAGTCCCTAGACTCCGCTCGTTCTGCAGGGGACAGTTCCGATGCCTTCGTAACGTAAATGCACGCTCCATCAGATTCGCGACACCACTCTTCGATGAGCTTCGTTGTTCTCCCGGTTCGGGAAAACCCTTGGCCCTCCAGCACGCCACGAAATTCGTCTTCGGTCATGGAACCCGCCGTCCCCTTTCGGGTGGCGAGTCTAGCGTTGCAGCTCCCTCGCGGCAACCTCGGCTGGAACAACTATGCTTTGCCAGACCACATCCTTCTTGGTGGGAATCGGACCGCTAAATACCTCCACATCCAACTTTCTATTGCTCTTGAACCAGAGCTTCACGATCGAGGGAAAGTCGTCGAGAATAGCTTGCAGGTCTCGATGTGTTACGCACACGCCCGATAAGTCGGGGCTTGTGGCGATGTAAAGCCCCGTTGAGGATTGTTCGAGCATCACTCGAATAAATCCAATGTCATTGGTTGTGGTCATGGTCGGTCTCACTTCGCGCTAAATGCATGGAACATCAAAACTGTTCCTCATGCCAATCGAACGGTCGAAGTGGAGGCCCTCAGAGTCGAACCGAAATGGTTAACGAATTGTAAAGATTGCACTCTGTTCCTCCCGAAGAACTCGCTTTTTTTGCGATTGTATCCTCAGGAGCCTCCTACTGTCGATCTGTATGTAGGGGAAAATGCCGCAGCGCACAATATGCGCCCTTAGCCTACCTGGAATGCTACCTTTTGCGGACAGGACGGGCTGTGGCCACCGTCATGAATAGGCGATCAAACTCTTTGCCGCTTTCATCCACGCCAACAGATCGAGCGGCTTCTATGAACCGCTTTTTCTGCGTTTTCGCTTTCGCCGCTTTCTTGGTCTTTTGCTTCGGAGAGCCGCGAGCTTTGGGCTTGGCACCCATCTGACACTATCCTGAGTGAGCCGTGCGATAAGTCAGGCGCTTGCCTACGATACCCTTGATCGCATGATCAGCTCGCGCCTGATCATTCACACCCATTGCTACACGATGGTTGTACCTGAAATCAAATTCAGCAAGGTAACGGTGCAGATGCTTCTCTTTGCAATGCTGATACACGCCGCGCATTCCTCTTTTGAAGATCGAGAAGAAACCTTCGACCGAATTGGTGTGAACGTTGCCGCGCACATATTCGTATCGGCTATGTTGCACACTTGAATGCTCGACAACCTGTCGCAGAACGTCCCCATAGATTCTGCTTTCATCGGTGTTCAAATGGCTTTCCCGCTGGAGGTTGTCACTCACGATCTTGTTGATGGTCGGCTTGTCGGCATTCTCGACATGGAAGGACCGAACGCGACCGCCACGCTCGACAAGAGAGACAACGGCGCGTTTCCTGGTAAGGCTGCTTTTGCCGCCCCTGGTATACGGGTTCCGGGGCTTCTTAAGCTGTGGCTTGGCCTTGTTCCACAGATAGGTTTCGTCGGCCTCCACAACCTTGCCCTCGCCACCAAGAGGCGACAAGACGCCATCGCGCATAGCCTCACGGATGCGATGCGACATGAACCACGCGGCCTTGAGGCCAACGCCTAGAACGCGGTGGAGCTGATTGGTGCTAATGCCCTTCTTGCTGGAGGACATGAGCGCAATGGCCTGAAGCCAGATATGCATCTTGATGTGCGAGGACTCAAAAACGGTCCCCACCTTCACGCTGAAGGGCTGGCGGCACTGGTAGCACTTGTAGACGCCGATCCTAGTGCTCTTGCCCTTGAGCTTGCCGATCCGCTCTACGCCGCCGCAATGCGGGCAAGTCGGGCCGTTCGGCCATACCCGCCTCTCAACAAAGTCATAGGCGGCCTGTTCATTGTGAAAGTGCTTGGCGGAAAGGACGGACGACATTGTATTTCTCCCTACAAGAAGAATATAGGGATTGACATTGGGTACGTCAACGATAATATTGGGCGTTTATGCTGAAGAGTAGGAGTTCTGTCAATAGGAATTTTGCCGCACTTATGTACTCTAACGTGTCAAGGCGGGTCGCCTAACCATGATAGCCGGTTAAGATATGCCGCCACTATTCAACGAAGGGTCGCCGCAGATGGATCTTGAACTTCGCGGACGAACCGTCCTGATCACGGGCGGATCACAGGGCATCGGCTTGGCCACGGCTCATGCCTTCGCGGCCGAGGGATGCCACTTGCATCTCGCGGCACGGACTGAATCTCGTCTTCGCGATGGCATGCGTGAGATCTCAGAAAAGTTTGACGTGGATATTGAGATTCATGCAATCGACGTCAGCATCGGCGACAACGCTCGCGCGCTCGCCCGTGCCTGCGGCGGGGTCGATATCCTCGTCAACAACGCGGGAGCTGTGCCCGGCGGCAGCCTTATTGAGGTCGACGAGGATAGGTGGCGGCACGCCTGGGATTTGAAGGTTTTCGGCTACATCAATCTATCGCGTGAGATCTATGGGACGATGGCCGAACGTGGCCGTGGCGTTATCGTCAATATACTGGGCACCTCCGGCAATCTCCTTCCATCAAGTTATATTGTCGGCGTCAGCGGCAATGCCTCCCTCGTCGCTTTCACACAGGCGCTCGGAGGCTCGAGTCTCGACAGAGGAGTCCGCGTCGTTGGGGTTAGCCCGGGCGATGTGCTGAATGAGCGCGGAATCAAGTTTCTCAGACAACAGGCCGCCGAGACTTTGGGCGATCCTGAACGCTGGCGGGAACGGCTTGCGGATCAACCAGGGAAGCGGGCGGCGCTCGATGAGGATATCGCCAACGCGGTGGTTTTTCTTGCTTCGGATCGGGCAGGCTACATCAGCGGCGAGGTGCTGACCGTTGACGGCGGACTTCGTTGGCGCCAGCGCGTGCTGTAATTCAAACTGACCCACTACCCATATTTCCTAGCGCTTTTGCCAGATCAGGCACATGATCAAGGCTGGAAATACCTTTGTACAATTCCATGCCAAACATCCCAAAGCGATAGAGGAAACCCTGCGGATCATAGGGCAGATGGCAAAAATGCCCCATAAAGGGTTCGTAATAGTGCCCTCTAGCGCTGAGAATGCACCAGGGGGCAGCAAGGTCTTCTCGATAGACAAGGAGGGGTTGGATAAAATTTACGAACAGCTTAAGGGCAAGCCTCCGAGTGAGGGAACCAGCACTCTCCCTAAATAATTCACCGATTTTTTCGCCAGCGCAGGAAACCTCGCGCCTTTTCCGTGATACGTTCCTCAGAATGCGGGCGATATTGGAGTTTCTTGGGGTTGTGTTGTGCGCCAGCAATGTCCTGGCTGGGCCGATTCATGATTCCGCCAAGACGGGCGATCTCAAGGGGGTCGAAGACGCCCTCAATTCCGGTGTGCCGGTGGATGAGAGCGATGGGCGAGCCACGGCCTTATACTATGCCGTGACGAAGGCACATCCAGACGTGGTGCGACTGCTCGTCTCCCGCGGCGCAGATGTCAACCGCGACACCAAATGGGGTCCGCCGATCATCAATGCGGCGTGGAACTGCAATAGCGACATCATGAAGCTGCTTCTGGAGAAAGGGGCCGATGCGAACGCGGCGTTGAACACCGATACCGCCCTGCACATGGCGGCTCAGCGGGGACACCGCGACTGTGTGATGCTGCTCGTTGAAGCCGGTGCAGATGTGAACGCCCTCAATCGCTTTCGTGAACCACCCATCCACCTCGCCAAGAAGGAGGGTGCGGAGGACGTGGTCCGCTACCTGCTCGACCATGGCTATGTCTTTCCCGAGCCGCCGGCCATTACAAGCCGCCTGGCGATTGCCAATCCAGATCGAGGGGAGGCGATATTCACGCGCGAGTGCGGTAGATGTCACGACGCCAGCGACGAGCAAAAATCCTTCCGCGGTCCTCCTTTGTGGAATCTATTGGGACGCGACATAGCCTCGGTTGAAGGGTTCCCATATTCAGGGGTGCTCAAGGAGCAGCCGGGCGAATGGAGTTATGAGAAACTGAACCTGTTCCTGTCTGACCCCACCCGAACCCTGCCTGGCACCGATATGGGCTCGAATGGCGTTCAAGACGAAAGCCAACGCGCCGATCTGATCATGTTTCTGAGACAGCGCAGCAACAATCCCTATCCGCTGCCCTAGCGACAGGAGCTTGGACCCAGAACCGCTTTCCACAGGGTTCACCTTTTTCCCGCCGCCTTTGGCGTTCACCTTTCGGTCCGAATCAGACTAGGCTTAGACGATGGCGCTTGAGGAAATCCTATTCCTTGTGGGTGACGTGCCCATAACCTATGGCCGGCTGTTCGCCGGCCTTGGGGTGTCCTGCCTCGTTCTCCTCCTCATCCTCGCCATCGTCGCGTGGCGGGGAGCCCGGGCGCGGCAGGCGCAGTCGTTCGAAGCCATGCGGCGGACGGGCGAGCTCGAATACAAGCTCGCGGAGCTGTCGGGGAGCCTCAGCGCCTTCGCAGAGCAGGTCGCCCATCATGATGCGCATCTCGCCCGCACGCTCGATGAACGGCTCGACCAGGTGAGCCTGCGCCTCGGCCAGGGGCTTACCGAGACGGCGGAACGGACCACGCAGTCGCTCCAGTCGCTCAACGAGAGACTGGCGGTGATCGACAATGCGCAGCGCAACATCACCGAACTGTCGACCCACATGGTGAGCCTGAAAGACATTCTCTCCAACAAGCAGACACGCGGCGCGTTCGGCCAGGGGCGGATGGAGGCCATCATCCGCGACGGGCTGCATCAAAGCGCCTATGATTTCCAATGCACGCTCTCCAACGGCACGAGGCCGGACTGCCTGATCAAGCTGCCTGAAAGCGAGCTCGGGCTCATCATCGACGCCAAGTTTCCGCTCGAAGCCTATAATCTCCTCAAGGCGGCGCGGGCGGATGCGGAGCTGCGCCAGGCGGAAAGCCGCTTTCGCGTGGATGTGCTCAAGCATGTGAAGGATATCTCGCAGAAATACCTGATCGCCGGGGAGACGCATGAGACGGCGATCATGTTCGTACCCTCGGAATCGATCTATGCGGAACTCTACGAACGTTTCGAGGACGTGCTCCAGAAATCGCATCGCGAGCGGGTGATCATCGCCTCGCCCAACATCCTCATGCTGCTCGTGCAGACGATGCAGGCGATCTTCAAGGATGCGCGCATGCGCGAGCAGGCGGGGCAGATCAAGATCGAGGTGGTGAAGCTCATGGAGGACGTCGTGCGCATGCGCGACCGGGTGCTCAATCTGCAGAAGCATTTCGGCATGGCGACGCAAGACGTGGAAAAGCTGCTCATCTCGTCAGAAAAGATCACCAAGCGGGGCAGCCGCATCGAGCAGCTTGATTTGCCGGAGCCGCAGACGCGACCCATCGTCGGCAAGGACCGCCCGCGCCTCGTGGCGGAGAATTGAGGGTCACAAAACAAGGGGTCATCGCCGGGCTTGACCCGGTGATCTGCCGATTGTGGAGGGAGATGGCCGGGTCTGCGCCCGGCCATGACGTTTTTTTCGCTCGTCACCCCGACGAAAGTCGGGGTCCAGCTTCGCGGCGCCTGCAAAATGAAGCTGGATTCCGGCTTTCGCCGGAATGACGATGAGGAATGGGACGCCTATGCCGGGCGGCGCTGGCGGATGGCGGCGGTCAAGGTGCCCTCGTCGAGATAGTCGAGCTCGCCCCCGACAGGCACGCCATGGGCAAGGCGGGAGACGGCAATCCGCTCCCCCTTGAGCCTATCGGTGATGTAATGCGCCGTCGTTTGGCCCTCGACGGTGGCGTTGAGAGCGAGCACGATTTCCCGGACCTCGCCGTGGCGCGCGCGCTCGAAGAGCTTCGCCAGATTGAGATCTTCGGGCCGCTTCCCCTCGATGGCCGACAGCGTGCCGCCCAGCACGTGATAGAGCGCATTGATGGCGCCCGCACGCTCGAGCGCCCAGAGATCTCCCACCTCTTCGACGACGCAGATGATGGAGCGGTCGCGGCGCTCGTCGCGGCAGAGGGTGCAGGGATCGAGCGTGTCGACATTGCCGCACTCGGAACAGATCGTCACCTTGGCGCCGGCGTCGGCGAGTGCCGCGGCCAAGGGCTCCAGGAGCTTGTCACGATTCTTGATGAGATGGAGTGCTGCTCGGCGGGCGGACCGGGGTCCGAGCCCCGGCAACTTGGCCAGGAGGCCGATCAGTCTTTCGATCTCGGTGCCGGTCGACTGGCGCAAGGGATTCAAAACGGCAGCTGAAAGCCCGGCGGCATCGGCATCCCGCCCGTCACCTGCTTCATCTCCTCAGCGACGGCCGTTTCCATCTTGGCGCGGGCGTCGGCATGGGCGGCCATGAGCAGGTCCTCGACAATCTCCTTCTCCTCGGGCTTGAGCAGCGAGGCATCGATGGAGAGGCCGGTCAGGGCGCCCTTGCCATTGAGGGTGACGCGGACGAGATCGCCGCCCGCCTTGCCCTCGATGGCAAGAGTTTCGAGCTTCTGCTGAACCTGGTACATGCGGCCCTGAAGCTCCTGCACCTGCTTCATCATCTCGTTCAGATTCTTCATCATGTCAGTCGGTCTCGCTGCTGCCTTGAGGATCGGTGAGGCCGGTCAAGAGATCGGGATCGCGGACATCGCTGATCTCGGCGCCGGGGAATTTCTCGAGCACGGCCTTGACGACGGGATGCTTGCGGGCCTCGAGGAATTTGGAATCGCGCAAGGCGCGGGCCTGCTGGCGAAGGGGCGGTTCGCCGAGTTCGCTCGACACCGACACCATCCAGCGTTCGCCCGTCCAGGCCTCGAGCTTTCTGGCAAGCTCGCCGGGAAGGCCCGCAGGCGCCCCCTCCTCGAGCGCAATCTCGAGCGTTCCTTTCGCCACACGCACGGGACGAACATAACGCTCGAGATCGCCCTTGAACTTGATGTCGCGCTTGTCGCCGATAAAGGCCACGACATCGCGGAAGTGGCGGAAGGTCTGCGCCTCGGGACTCGACTGCTGATCGGTGGGGCTGCGATCAATGGCGAGGGAACCTTGCGTCTGCAAGGAGGGGGCTGAGGCTTCAGCGGGCGCCCGGGGCGGCTCGGACTTGCGATGCTCCAGCGCCTTTGGGGATGAGGAGACTTCTTCCGGAGCACCTGCGGCAAGCTTCATCAACTCATCGGTCGAGGGAAGGCTCGCGCCATAGCTCAAGCGGATGAGGAGCATCTCGGCGGCAGCCAGCACATCGGGCGCCTCGCGCAATTCGGTCAGACCTTTCAGCAGCATCTGCCATGCGCGGGTGAGGGAGGCCATCGACAGGACTTGGGCAAGCTTCGTGCCCCGTTCGCGTTCGGCCTGGCTTCGGTCGGGATCGGCACCGGCTGAGGGAACGATCTTCAGACGCGTGACCCAATGAACGAAATCGGCAAGATCGGTGAGGAGATTTTGCGGATCGGCGCCTTGCGCATATTGGGTTTCCAACTCCTCGAGGGCGCGGGCGGCGTCGCCCGCCATGACGGCTTCGAAAAGATCGATGACGCGAGCACGATCGACGAGACCCAGCATGGATTGCACGGCGTCGGCGGTGATTTTCGAACCCGCATGGGCGATGGCCTGGTCGAGAAGCGAAAGACCGTCGCGAACCGAGCCTTCGGCAGCGCGGGCAATCATGCGCAGGGCCTCTTCCTCTGCGGTCACGTCCTCAAGGGATGCAATGCGCGAGAGATGAGACATCAGGGCTGCCGCATCGAGCCTCCTCAAATCGAAGCGCTGGCAGCGGGAGAGCACGGTCACCGGGACCTTCCTGATCTCGGTCGTGGCGAAAATGAACTTCACATGCGGGGGCGGCTCCTCCAGCGTCTTGAGCAAGGCGTTGAAGGCCTGTTTCGACAACATGTGCACTTCGTCGATGATATAAACCTTGTAGCGGGCCATGACCGGGCGATAGCGCACGGACTCGATGAGCTCGCGCACATCGTCGACACCGGTGCGGGAGGCGGCGTCCATCTCGATGACGTCGACATGACGAGATTCGAGGATCGCCTCGCAATGCTCGGCGAGCTCCGGCATATGCATCGAAGGCGCATCGGCACGAGCATAGTTGAGGGCCCGGGCGATGAGCCTGGCGGTCGTGGTCTTGCCGACGCCGCGCACGCCCGTGAGCATATAGGCCTGGGCGATACGGCCCGTGGCGAAGGCGTTGGCAAGCGTCTTCACCATGGCCCCCTGCCCGATCAGATCGTCGAAGGTCTTCGGCCGGTATTTGCGGGCAAGCACGCGATAGGGCTGAGCCTCGCCCACGACAGTCTCCGGTGGATTTTCCATGGCGTCGTTCACCGGCAAGCTCATTGCGGCAAGGGCTTCCGGGAAGATCCCCTGCGAGTCCTTTGCTGTTGGAGAAGGTGGGAGACTGGACGGGCAACCCGTGCCGAACTCGTTAGGGCTGCTTCCTTCCGGATCTGACCCGGTTGGCAAGCGGCACGTCCGCCGCCAGCCTCCCGAGGGGAGTATATCGCGTTCCTTGCGCCCTGTTGCAAGGTTTCGTTCTCCCCTAGAAAGGGGCAGATGAGCCGGGAAACACCCAAGAGCGCGACCGTCCATGCCTTTTCCGGGGGAAGGCTCGACCGGCGGGCGCAGCTGCGGCAAGGGACCGCGCCCAAGCTCGCGGTCCGGCTCAAGGGCGACCAGGCCGTACTGATCGAGGGCAAGGGGGGCCTGTTCCGGATCGCCCTGTTCCAACCCTCAACGGAAGAGGGTGTTGTGTACCTCGGCATGAGGGAAGATGGAACTCAGCTTGTGGCGGAGGTGGGGGATGAGAGGTCTCTTGGCGAAGAGCACAGGCTCATCGACCTCAGGAGCCTCGCCATGCAAGGGCTTGTCGATGCAAGTGAGCTCGCCGTTCTGGCGCAGGCGCGTTCGCTGATCTTCTGGCACGAACGGCACGGCTTCTGCGCCAATTGCGGGGCGCAAACGGAGCTGCGCGAGGGCGGATATCGACGCGACTGTCCCCAATGCAAGGCACAGCATTTCCCGCGCACCGATCCCGTGGTGATCATCGCGGTCAGGGGGCCTCAGGGCGTGCTGCTCGGGCGCGGACATCACTTCGCGCCCGGCGTCTATTCGGCGCTCGCCGGCTTCATGGAGCCCGGCGAGTCGATCGAGGAGGCGGCGCGGCGGGAGGTGTTCGAGGAGACTGGCATTCTGGCCCATGAGATCGCCTATCATTCGAGCCAGCCCTGGCCCTTTCCCTCGAGCCTGATGATCGGCCTCATCGGGCGGGCGGAGGGTGGTGTGCTCAATATCGATGCGGCCGAGCTCGAGGATGCGCGCTGGTTCGGGAAGGCGGAGCTCGAGCAGATGATGGCCGATGCGCATGCGGGCGGGCTCAAAGTGCCGCGACCGGCGGCGATTGCCCATCATCTGATACATGCAGCGATGGAGGGATTGTGAGTCGCTCACTCTGTCGTCATAGCCGGGCGAAGACCCGGCCATCTTCTCTTGTGAGCGGCAGATCACCGGGTCGAGCCCGGTGATGATGGCGTTTGGCAAGTGAAGCTGGACCCCGACTTTCGTCGGGGTGAGGAGTGAAAGAACGTCCCCTACCCCGACAGCTGCTGGCGGGCCAGAATCTCGGCGCGGTAAGGGTGGGCCTTGTAGACGCCGAGGATGCGCAAATGGGTGGTGAAGAACTGGAGCTCCTCGAGCGCCAGTCGTACCGAACGCTCCTGGGGGTGGCCCTCGATGTCGGCATAGAACTGCGTGGCGGCGAACTGGCCTTCGAGCTGGTAGGATTCGAGCTTGATCATGTTGACGCCGTTGGTGGCGAAGCCGCCCATCGCCTTGTACAGCGCCGCCGGCACGTTGCGGACGCGAAAGATGAAGCTCGTGATGACAGGAGCCTCCTCGGGCTCGGCGTCGTCGGGCTCAGCAGAGAGGACGATGAAGCGCGTGGTATTGTGCTCGTCGTCCTCGACATTGGGCTTCAGCGTCTCAAGGCCGTAGATCTCGCCTGCGAGGCTCGTGGCGATGGCGGCGGCCGAGGGATCGTTCAGCGCAGCCACTTCGCGGGCGGCACCGGCGGTGTCGGCCGAGACGATCGACTGCAAATCGAGCTTGCGAATGATGTCGCGGCACTGGCCCAGCGCATGGATATGGCTGCGCACGGTCTTGACGTCGGAGAGCTTGGAGCCCTTGAGTCCCAGAAGCTGATGATGCACGCGCAGGAAATGCTCCGCCACGATATAGAGCTTGGAATGAGGCATCAGATGATGAATATCGGCGACGCGGCCGGCGACCGAATTGTCGATGGGAATCATGGCCAATCGCGCCTGCCCTTGAGCGACGGCGGCAAAGGCGTCCTCGAAGACGCGGCAGGCGAGCGGCTCGTGATCGGGAAATGCCTCCTTGCAAGCGATATGGGAGTTGGCTCCCCATTCACCTTGAAAGGCTATTCTCTTCGTCTCTGTGGCCAAGGCCCCGCTCCCCTCAGGTCGGATCAGATGCAAGAAGGGCCGGAGTATTGGCATCCGGGGAGCTTGTCAATTCGAGGTCCGTCAAAGGCTTAAGGGGCGCGGCAAATTGCTCTGCCTGTCTCCTTCATATTGCGCGACCCTGAGCAAGTCGTTAGGTTCCGGCGCGCGTTCGCTGCGTCAAGCTTAAACTTTCTTCCCTTCCCACGCGGAGCATTCCACCCCAGGTGTCGAGAATGGACAGTTTCGAATTCAACAAGATTGCGGGTGCCGTGCTCGGCACGCTGCTCATCACCTTCGGGCTCGCGATCGTGGCGGATGAAATCTTCCATGCCAAGACGCCGGCGAAGCAGGGCTACGCCATTGCGGTTGCAGAAAGCGAAGGCGAGGGCCAGGCCGGCGGCGAGCCGGCAGCGGCCGTGCCGATCGCCACGCTGCTGCAGACGGCGGATCCCGCAAAGGGCGAGGCTGCGGCGAAACCGTGCCTTGCGTGCCATACGTTCGACAATGGCGGGCAGAACAAAGTCGGCCCCAATCTGTGGGGTGTCGTGAACCGCCCCATCGCCTCGCATGAAGGGTTCGCCTATTCGGATGCAATGAAAGCGAAATCGGGCCAGCAGTGGACGTTCGACGAGCTCAACGCCTTCATCCACGATCCCAGGGGCCATGTACCGGGAACGAAGATGACCTATGCCGGGATGAAGCGAGACAGCACGCGCGCCGATCTCCTCGCCTATCTCAGGACACTCTCCGACAATCCGGCCCCGCTTCCCCCCGCTCCCGCAGCGCAAGCTCAGCCTGCGACCGAGCAAGGAGCGGCCCAGCCCCAGGAGGTTCAGCCGCAGCCGGGAGAGGGTGCGGCTGGTGCGGCGGCACCCGAACCGGCGCAGGGGACGGGGTCCGCCCAGCCCCAGTAAGCGGCAGCCCTGACTCAGCAGACGGCGCCCGAGCAGTGCGCCCCGGATCAGCAAAGCCCGAGGTTACGAATAATTCACGGCCTCAGGCTTTGGCGGGCGTTTGAAAATGTGGCAAATAGATTCTTCACCTTCCACTGCCCGCAGACAGGGGGATCGATGCTGCTCTCACGCCGCACTCTGCTCAAACTAGCAGGCCTTGCCGGGCTCAACGGGCTCAGCGGATTTCAGATCATCGGCGCGAGGGCCACTTTTGCCCAGGAGGCGCAGGCAGAAAAGACCTGGCGGCACGGGCTGTCGCTGTTCGGGGAGCTCAAATATCCGCCGAACTTTCCCTATTTCGATTATGTAGACCCCAGTGCGCCCAAGGGCGGAAAGCTCAGGCTGTCGGCGATCGGCTCCTTCGACAGCCTCAATCCCTATACCTACAACGGCGACTCGATCGCGATCGCGACCAACAACGAGGCCCTCTTCACGCCATCGCTCGACGAGGCCTCGACCGAGTATGGGCTTATCGCGGAGTCGGCATCGCATCCCGATGATTTTTCGCAAGTGACCTACCGGCTCAGACCGCAGGCGCGTTTCCATGACGGCAAGGTCGCTAGCCCAGATGACGTAGTCTGGTCGATGGAAACGCTCAAGAAGACGCATCCCTTCTACATCGCTTATTACAAGAACGTCGCCAAGGTCGAGCAATCCGGAGAGAGAGACGTCACCTTTTTGTTCTCGGAAAAGGGTAACCGCGAACTGCCGCATATCGTCGGACAGTTGCCGGTACTGCCCAAACACTGGTGGACGGGAATGGCGGCCAACGGAAAACCCCGCAACATCGAGGCGACGACGCTTGAAATCCCCTTGGGCTCCGGCGCCTACAAATGCGTCGAAGTCAAGCCCGGCGCCTTCATCCGCCTCAAGCGGGTCGAGGATTACTGGGGCAAGGACCTGCCGGTGAACCTGGGGCAGGACAATTTCGACGAGATTACCTATGAGTTCTATCTCGACATGAATGTCGCCTTCCAGGCCTTCAAGGCCGACCGGTACGACGTCCGATTCGAGAACACGGCCAAAAACTGGGCGACCGGCTACAATTTCCCAGCGGTGCAGAGCAACAAGGTGATCCTCGAAAAAATAAGGACGAAGAACGCGGAACCCATGCAGTGTTTCGTGCTGAATCTGCGCAAGCCCAAATATCAGGATGCGCGGGTGAGGCTCGCCTTCAACTATGCCTTCGACTTCGAATGGACGAATACCAACCTGTTCTATGGCGAATACACGAGAACGGCGAGTTTCTTCGCCAATTCGGAGCTTGCCGCGACGGGGCTGCCTTCGGCCGAAGAGCTCGTGTTTCTCAACGAGGTGAAAGACAAGATACCCGCGGAGGTGTTCACGACGGAGTTCAAAAATCCGGTGAGTGGCGAGCGCACGCAACGGCGCAACAATCTGCGCATGGCGGCGAACCTTCTCGGGGAGGCAGGATGGACACAGCAGAAGCAGGGCTCGGAGATCGTGCTCAAGAATTCGCTGGGCGAGGTGCTGGCGGCGGAGATCATTCTCGACGACCCTTCGCTTGAACGCATTGTCATTCCCTACACGGAGGAACTGAACAAGCTCGGCATCAAGGCGATCGTCAGGCCGCTCGACAGCGCACAGCTGGCGCGCCGGACCCAGAATTTCGAATTCGACGTTATCTGGACGAGCTTCGCGCAGTCGCTGTCGCCCGGCAACGAGCAGCGCGAATTCTGGGGCTCGGAGGCAGCCGAGCGGAAGGGCAGCCGAAATTATGCCGGAATCAAGAATCCGGCCGTCGATCATCTGATCGAGCGACTGATCTATGCCAAGTCGCGAGCGGAGCTGGTGGCCGCCACCAAGGCGCTCGACAGGGTTCTCCTGTGGAACCATTATGTCGTTCCGATGTGGCACGTTCCCTACGAAAGGGTGGCGCGCTGGGACCGCTTCGGCAGGCCGGAGAGGCTTCCGGATTATTCGACCGGCTTTCCCAGCGTGTGGTGGTGGGACGAAGCACGCGCCCAGAAGATCGGCCGCGGATCATGAGACTGGCAGTTTGCGCTGTCGCTGCGCTTCTAACGGCGGTATCAGCCGAAGCCGCGGCCAGACACGGCGCCTCGATCTTCGGTGATCTCAAGTACCAGCCCGATTTCCCTCATTTCGACTATGCCGATCCCAGTGCGCTTAAGGGCGGACGGCTCGTGACCATCGGACCAACGGGGGTCACCACTTTCGACAGTTTCAACGGCTTCATTCTCAAAGGCGACGCGGCGCAGGGGCTCGATGTCATTTTCGACACGCTGATGGTGCGCGCCTATGATGAGCCCGACGCCATGTATGGGCTCGTGGCGAAATTGGTCGACGTTGCCGATGACAAGAAATCGGTCAGTTTCGAATTGCGGCCAGAAGCCAAATTCGCTGACGGCTCGGCACTTACGGCGGAGGACGTGTGCGACAGCTTCCGCCTGCTCAAGACGGAAGGCCATGAACGCATCCGTATCACCATCCATGACGTGAAGGAGTGCCAGGTTCTGTCGCCTCAGCGCCTGCGCTACCAGTTCGAGGGCGAGAACACGCGAGATCTGCCGCTGGTCGTGGCGAGCCTGCCGATCTTTTCCAAGACCTATTATCAGAGCCACGATTTCACCAAATCGACGCTTGAGCCGCCGCTCGGCTCGGGGCCTTACAGGATCGGACCCTTCCGGCAGGGCCAGCAGGTGACTTACGTGCGGCGCGATGACTATTGGGCGAAGGACCTGCCAGTCAACCGCGGCCAGTATAATTTCGACGAGGTGCGCTATGAATATTTCCGCGACCGCACGGCCGAGCTCGAAGCGCTAAAGGCGGGCATTCTCGACCTGCGCGAGGAGTTCACATCGAGAGACTGGGCGACAGCATATAATGTTGGCGCGGTGAAGGAAGGACGGCTGATCAAGGAGCAGCTGCCGGACGAGACGATGTCGGGTGCGCAGGGCTTCTTCATCAATCTGCGGCGCGAGAAATTCCAGGACATCAGGGTCAGGCAGGCGCTCGACCTCGTCTTCGACTTCGAATGGTCGAACGCCAATCTCTTCTATGACCAGTACAAGCGCACGAGCAGCGTGTTCGAGGGCGGCGATCTCGAAGCGGAAGGCAAGCCCTCGCCGCAGGAGCTCGAGCTTCTCGACCAGTTGCGGTCGGAGCTCAGGCCGGAAGTGTTCGAGGAGGTCTATTCGCCGCCCGTTTCGAACGGCAGTGGTGCCGACCGGAAACTGCTGCGAGGGGCTTCGGAACTGCTCGATCAGGCAGGATGGACGGTCAAGAACGGCGTGCGCGAGAATGCCGGCGGCGAAAAGCTCACCGTCGAGTTCCTCGAGGACGACCGGACGTTCGAACGAGTCATGACGCCTTATCTACGAAACCTGAGGCTCATCGGAATCGATGCAAGGCTGCGCCTCATTGACGAAGCGCAGTTCCAGCAGCGGCTCAAGGATTTCGACTTCGACATCACCATACAGCGCTATTCGCTGCCGCAGACGCCGGGCGTCGAGCTCAAGGCTTTCTTCGGCTCGCAATCGGCCAAGGCGCCAGGCAGCTACAATCTATCAGGCCTTGCGCTCAAGCCCGTGGACGTACTGATCGACAAGATGATCAAGGCCAAGTCGCGGGAGGAGCTCAAGACGGCGGCAAGGGCGCTCGACCGGGTATTGAGGGCCGAGCACTTCTGGGTGCCGCACTGGTCGAAGCAGGCCTACAATCTCGTCTATTGGAACATTTTCGGGAGGCCCAAGACCAAACCCAAATACGATCGCGGGGTCATCACCACCTGGTGGATCGACTCGCAAAAGGCAGCTAGCCTGCGCCGAGGCCCGTGAGGGCCAAGGGTCTCCCCCTTAAAGGGGGACCAAGGTGGGGATCGGCTTCGATGAACCCCACCCGCGCCCTTCCCCTTTCTGGGGGAGGAAAAGGAAGGTAAGAGCAATCCTCCAACGAGCGGCCAGCTTCATTCAGTCATCCCATGGGCACCTATATCCTCAAACGCATCCTCCTCATGATTCCGACGCTCATCGGAATCATGCTGGTGACCTTCGCGGTCATCCAGTTCGCGCCCGGAGGGCCGGTTGAGCGGGTGATCGCCAAAGTCCAGGGAACGGACGTCGACGCGACGGCGCGGGTCGGCGGCTCCGGCAGGGGCGAAGCCGGGGGCGGACAGGATGCGAGTGCCGGCGGCGTGCAGGGGCAAGGCGCCAATTTCAAATATCGGGGTGCTCAGGGACTCGACCCCGAGTTCATCAAGAAACTCGAGCAGCAATTCGGCTTCGACAAGCCAGTCCATGAGCGCTTCCTGATCATGATGCGCGACTATCTGACTTTCAATTTCGGCGAGAGCTATTTCCGCGACGTGTCGGTTCTCAGCCTGATCAAGGAGAAGATGCCGGTATCGGTCTCGCTGGGTTTATGGCTGACGATCATCTCCTATGCCGTGTCGGTGCCGCTCGGCATTGGCAAAGCGGTGCGCGACGGGTCGAATTTCGACGTGTGGACGAGTGCCGTCATCATCGCGGGCTATGCCATTCCCGGATTCATCTTCGCCATATTGCTGGTGATCCTGTTCGCCGGCGGTTCCTATTTCAGCTGGTTCCCCTTGCGGGGCCTGACGAGCGACGGGGCCGAGAACTGGCCCTGGTACGAGCAGGTCATCGACTATGCCTGGCATTTGGTGCTGCCCCTCCTCGCGCTCGGCGTGAGCTCCTTCGCGACGATGACGCTCCTGACCAAGAATTCCTTTCTCGACGAGATCAAGAAGCAATATGTGATGACGGCGCGGGCCAAGGGGCTCACCGAAAATCGTGTGCTTTACGGCCATGTGTTCCGCAACGCGATGCTGCTCGTGATCGCCGGGTTTCCAGGCGCCTTCATTTCAGCTTTCTTCTCTGGCTCGCTCCTCATCGAAACCATCTTCTCTCTCGATGGCCTGGGACTCCTCGGCTACAAGGCGGTGATCGACCGCGACTATCCGGTGGTGTTCGCCACCGCCTATATCTTCTCGCTCCTTGGCCTGTTCGTGGGATTGATCAGCGATCTCATCTACACCTGGATCGATCCGCGTATAGATTTCGAGGCGCGGGAGCTCTAGGCGATGAAGGTACCAAGCGCCAAGCATCAGAAACGGCCGCTCCTGTCGGGCATAAATCTCAGGCGCTGGCAGCTGTACAAGGCAAACAAGCGCGGCTTCGTGTCGGGCTGGCTTTTTCTCGTACTGTTTGCCTTGAGCCTGTTCGCTGATTTCCTGGCCAACGACCGGCCGCTGCTCGTCTCCTATAAGGGCGAATACTACTATCCGATCGTCACGGAATATCCGGAATCGGTGTTCGGCGGCTTCCTGGCGCAGACGGATTTCCGCGATCCGTTCATACAAGAAGAGATCGGCGGCAATGGCTGGATGATCTGGCCACCCATCCGCTACAGCTATCGGACGATCAACAACGAGCTGCCGCGGCCGGCGCCATCACCCCCTGCCTTTCTGCTCAGCAAGGAAGAGCTTTGCGCCAAATATGCGCAAGGGGTGAATGATGCGAATTGCGTCGCCGGCAACATGAACTGGCTGGGCACTGACGATCAGGGCCGCGACGTCATCGCGCGATTGATCTATGGTTTCCGCATCTCGGTTCTGTTCGGACTGATCCTCACGATACTATCCTCGATCATCGGTATCGCGGCGGGGGCGGTGCAGGGCTATTCCGGCGGCTGGACCGATCTATTGTTCCAGCGTTTCATCGAGATCTGGACGTCGGTGCCGACACTCTATCTTCTCATCATCCTCTCAGCCTTCTTCGTGCCAAGCTTCTGGCTGCTCTTGGGACTCTTGCTCCTCTTTTCATGGACCTCGCTCGTGGGCGTCGTCCGGGCGGAGTTCCTGCGGGCGCGAAATTTCGAATATGTGCGGGCGGCACGGGCGTTGGGCTTGGACAATATCAAGATCATGTTCAAGCACCTCCTGCCCAATGCGATGGTCGCCTCGATCACCTTCATGCCGTTCATCGTCTCGGGCTCGATCACGGCGCTGACCTCCCTCGACTTCCTGGGATTCGGATTGCCGCCGGGCTCGGCGTCGCTGGGCGAGCTTCTGGCACAGGGCAAGAACAATCTGCAGGCGCCGTGGCTCGGCATCACGGGCTTCGCAGTCGTTTCGGTGATGCTGTCGCTGCTCGTGTTCATGGGCGAGGCAGTGCGCGATGCCTTCGATCCGCGAAAGACCTTTCAATGAAGCAGACGGCAGGCCACAAGCTCCTCGAGGTCAAGGACCTGTCGGTCGAGTTCCGCCAGGGAGAGCATGTCACCCGCGCGGTCGATCATGTCTCCTTCGAGATCGACAAGGGCGAGACATTGGCCCTCGTCGGGGAATCCGGATCCGGGAAATCGGTGACGGCACTCTCCATCCTCAAGCTCCTGCCCTACCCGGCAGCTCATCATCCGAGCGGCAGCGTGAGATTCAAAGGCGAGGAACTCCTCGATGCCGACGAACGCGACCTGCGGCGCGTGCGTGGCAACAACATCACCATGGTCTTCCAGGAGCCGATGACCTCCCTCAATCCGCTGCATACGGTGGAACAGCAGCTCGACGAAATTCTCGAACTGCACTCGAGGCTCTCACCCAAGGCGCGACGCGAGCGGACGATTGAGCTTCTGACCAAGGTCGGCATCCGGGAGGCGGAGAGCCGGCTCGGCGCCTATCCGCACCAGCTGTCAGGCGGCCAGCGGCAGCGGGTGATGATCGCCATGGCGCTCGCCAACAATCCCGATCTTCTCATCGCCGACGAACCGACGACCGCACTCGATGTGACGGTGCAGGCGCAAATCCTCGAGCGTCTGAAACAGTTGCAGAGCGAGCTCGGCATGGCGCTCTTGCTCATCACACATGATCTGGGCATCGTGCGGCATATGTCGCAGCGTGTCTGCGTGATGCAGGGAGGCCGAATCGTCGAGGCGGGAGCGACGGAAGACGTGTTCCGTTCGCCGAAACATCCCTATACGCGCCAGCTTCTGGCGGCGGAGCCCAAGGGGAAGCCGCCCAAGGCGAACCCGCAGGCCGATACGGTGCTCGCAACCGACAATCTCAAAGTCTGGTTCCCGATCAAAAAGGGATTCTTTCGCCGTGTGGTCGGCCACATCAAGGCGGTGGACGGCGTATCCATCGAGGTGAAGGAGGGACAGACGCTGGGGGTGGTTGGCGAATCGGGTTCGGGCAAGACGACGCTCGGGCTGGCCGTTCTGAGACTCATCGAATCGGAGGGGCCCATCGTCTATTTGGGCAAGCGCATCGACGATTTCGGGGCGCAGAAGATGCGGCCTTTGCGGCGCGAGATGCAGGTGGTGTTCCAGGACCCCTATGGCTCGCTGTCGCCGCGGCTGTCGATCCGACAGATCGTGGAGGAAGGTCTCCTCATCCAGAAGCCGGATTTGAGCTTCGAGGACAGGCTCGAGCGCGTGGCGCAGGCGCTGAACGAGGTCGGTATCGATCCCATATCGATGGAGCGCTATCCGCATGAATTCTCAGGCGGCCAGCGACAGAGGATCGCCGTGGCGCGGGCCTTGGCGCTCGAGCCCAAATTCGTGATGCTGGATGAGCCGACGAGCGCACTCGATATGGCGGTGCAGGCGCAGATCGTCGACCTGCTGCGCGAGCTGCAGCAGAAGCACAATCTCGCCTATTTGTTCATCAGTCACGATTTGAGAGTCATCCGGGCGCTTTCCAACTTCGTGGTCGTCATGCGCAATGGCGTCATCGTCGAACAAGGCACGGCGGAAGAGTTGTTCACAAAACCGAAGGAAGACTATACGAAAGCCCTGATCGCGGCGGCCATCCACCTGCAGACGGCACCGCAAGGGGTGGTGAGACAATAGATGGCGGCGCTTGCCTTCATCCTGAGCGGCTGGGACGTGGACATGTGGGCCAAGGCCATGCACGCGTGCGATCCCTCCGTTCACGTGCGTCGCTATCCCGAGGACATGGGGAGGCCTGAGGACATCCACTATGCGCTGGTGTGGCGGCCGCCGCCATATGTGCTCAAACGTCTGCCTGAACTAAAAGCGGTGTTCTCGCTGGGCGCCGGGGTCGATGCGATCCTCGCCGACAAGACTCTTCCCGATGTTCCGATCGTGCGCATCGTCGATCAGGACATGACCATGCGAATGAGCGAATTCGTGGTGATGCATGTTCTCATGCATCACCGCCAGCAGAAGCGGATCGATGAGAACCATCGGGCGAAGTTGTGGGACTCGTTCGCCACGCATGCGGCCAGCGCCTTAAGCGTGGGAATCATGGGGTTCGGCGTCCTCGGGCAGGATGCGGGCGAGAAACTCAAGCACATGGGCTTCCAGGTGGCGGGCTGGAGCCAGAGCAAAAAACAGGTGCCCGGCATCGATACCTATGCCGGCAGGGAGGAGCTCGACGCATTTCTTGCGCGCAGCGACATTCTCGTCGTGCTTCTGCCGCACACTCCCGAAACGACACATATCATCGATCGCGAGCTCATTCGCAAGCTGTCGCGCAAGGGGCCGTTCGGCGCCCCCATCCTCATCAATGCCGGGCGCGGCAAGCTGCACAAGCAGGCCGATATCATCGAATGTCTGGACAGGGGCGAACTCTATGCAGCATCGCTCGACGTGTTCGAGGAGGAACCGCTGCCTCAGGACGATGTCCTGTGGAGACATCCCAAGGTGTATGTGAGCCCGCATTTGGCAGCCGATTCCGATCCCAAGACCATTTGCCGGAACGTGCTCAGGCAGATCAAAGCTCTTGAAGGCGGGGGCATGCTCGAGAATGTGGTCGACAGGCGGAGGGGTTATTAAACAAAGAAAGCCCGGCCGCAGGGCCGGGCTTTGCCTCGAATTGAGCCGACGCTTACGACCGCCAGACGGCGCCCGTGCGGGCATTCACATTGACCATCACGATTCTGCCGCGGCGAACAGCCTCGAAGGTGTAGACGCGACCATTGCATTCGATTGCCCGCACGCGATGGAAACCGCGGTCGCGGACCAATTGCTTGGCCTGCCAGCAGCTCAGCCTGCCGTAAGGACGCTGGATGTAAGAGTCATCATAATAAGGATAGTGCGAATAGCCAAATCCCGGCAGGCCTACTCCAAAGCGAACGTTGACGTCCGTATCGGCCATCGAGGGAGCGGCGCCCGCAACCATTACCGGAATTGCCAGGACCGCGGCACAGAGTGCATTTCTCAAGTTCATCTCAATTCTCTCCTTAGAGTTCGTCGTTGCTCCTGGAGCCGTTTATAAGGATATTCTTCCTGAATGGGAGATGAATGGCCCGATTGGATTCCGTTCATGGCAGACGGCCAGCGTAGGGCCTAAAGACGCTTGATGCCCGTGAGCTGACCGCCGCCCATGGCGATGCGGGTGATGACGGTCGACAGCGGTTCGAGAATAACCTGCATGACATGACCGGTGGCGTGCAATATCTGCTCCGTGTCGATCATGATGCCGGCATGGTTCGTCCAGAAGATCAGATCGCCGCGCTGGAGCGCGTTATGATCGATGACGGGAAAGCCCAGCTCCTTTTCCTGCATGTCGGTGTCGCGCGGGCAGGCGAGGCCTGCGGCGTGGAGTGCTGTTTGCACGAGCCCCGAGCAATCGACACCGTCGAAGGTCTTGCCGCCCCAAAGATAAGGCGCATGCAGAAAGCGCTCGGCGACGGAAACGAAATCGCTCTCATGGCTGGTCAAAGCTTTCAAATGATCACCGAAGACGAAACGGCCGTTGCGCAGCCGCATGAATCGGTCAGCGGTCTCGATGATCTCGACGCGGGCGTTCATGGGCAGAGCCACCGCCGGCAGGGATTTGATGTCTGGTGCGGGATACATGAAGGTTAGGGGCACGGCAACGCGATGGGCCGCGCTCGTGATCTCGCGGCTCAAAGCAGAGGCGGGCACATAGCCGACATAGCCATCATGGGCAGCCTTGACCCAAGCCCAGCCCTCCTCAACGGCGAAGACCTTGACGCGCTCGCCATAGAGGAGCTCGGTCATGCGCCTGGCGTCGAAGCGAGGAGCCGAATGAAGCGGCACCACGGCCTCGGCAATCTCGTAGAGTTCGCCTGCCACGAAACGGTCGGCCTCGATCTTGCCGCGCAGCATCTCGTCGGCCAGATCCGGGCGGAATGCATTCAGTCGCGGGTCGAGGGTCATTGCAGTATCCATGTCGCGTCAGCTTGAGTACGAGGCCTGCGCCGTGTCAACGATTACATCGGCAAGACGCTCAAGATAAAGAGCGCCGCGCACGGTGCGCTGAACGAGCACGTTGCGGCGGTCCTTCTCGTCGCGCCGGCGGGTGAGGAGATCGAATTTGCCCATGGCGTTGAGGGCGCGGGTGATGACCGGCTTGGTGACGCCGAGCTTCTTCGCCAGTTCGCGTACGGTGTGTGGAGGCGCCTCAAGATAGATGGTGAGCAATATGCTCATCTGGCGCACCGACAGGTCGGGCTCATCGTCGCGCACGAGGTGAAGGTTCACATCGTGCCAAAGCTTGAGCGCCCTGCCAGCGTTGATGTTGCGTGCCGTCACGTCTTCCCCCCTCAAGATTGTTACGGCGGCGTTACATTCTTGCGCGGCGCGGCGGCTCGTGCAAGCCTCTTCAGGTCTTGAGATCGCCGTAGCGCTGCCTCAGCAGGGCAAATATGGCACGTATGGACTGCGCCTCACCGCCGAAGGGACGGCCAGGCTTGGCAACGGGCGTCCAGCCGAAAATGTCGACATGGAGGTGCAGCTTCGCGCGTTCGACAAAACGGCGCAGAAAAAGCGCGGCAACAATGGAGCCGGCGAAACCACTGTCGGAGGCATTGTTGATGTCGGCGAATTTGGACTCGAAGAGGCGCTCATAGGATGGCCAAAGCGGCAGGCGCCAGAGGGGATCGTTCTCGCCCTTGGCATGGCCCATGAGGTCATCGGCAAGCCGGTCATCGGGCGTATAGAACGGTGGCAGGTCTGGGCCCAAGGCGATGCGCGCGGCACCGGTGAGGGTCGCCAAATCTATGACGAGCTCGGGCTCCTCCTCGTCGGCGAGGGCGAGCGCATCGGCGAGGATCAAGCGTCCTTCGGCATCCGTGTTGCCGATTTCAACCGTCAATCCCTTGCGGCTCCTGACGATGTCGCCGGGCCGAAACGCATCGCCCGAGATGGCATTTTCGACCGCAGGAATCAGCACCCGCAGGCGCACGGGCAATTGAGCCTGCATGATCAGCTGAGCCAAAGCCAAAGCATTTGCCGCCCCGCCCATGTCCTTTTTCATGAGGAGCATGCTGGCCGAAGGCTTGATGTCGAGGCCGCCCGTGTCGAAACAGACACCCTTTCCGATCAAGGTGACCTTGGGCCAACGCCCCTCGCCCCAGCGAAAATCGATGAGCCGGGGCTGGCGCTGAGGCGAAGCGGCACCACCGACCATGGCAATCATGGGAAAGCTCTTTGCAAGGGGCTTGCCTGTAACGGCACTGAATTTCGCCTCGTGAGCCAGTCCTAAGCGCCGCGCCGCCTGTTCGAGCTCGGCTGGACCCATGTCACTCGCCGGCGTGTTGATGAGGTCGCGGGCGAGATAAACAGCATCGGCCTCCCTGACGATGCCCTCTCTCAGATGCGCCGCGGGGGCGAGGAGAGAGGCAGGTTCCTCCGATCTCTGCCGGTATCGGCTGAAGGAATAAGCTTCGAGAAGCCAGCCCAGTGCCGCCAAGCGGGGGTCTTGCACATCGCCTTCCAGACGGTAGGCACCTTGAGGCAGGAGCTTGGCGAGTTTGCCGGGAGCGAAGGGATCTTCAGTGGCCGGTTTGTCGCCCAGGCCGAAGAGGATGCGCGCGATGGCGCCATCCTTGCCGGTGAGCACGACATGGCGCCCTGCCCTTGCGTTGAACCCTTGAGCCCTGGCGCTCGCGACCTCGGCCGGGCCAAGGGCGGTGGAAGCGGCAGGCCAGTTCGAACTGGCGATGCAAAGGATGGGAATGGCGCCAGCCGTCTTGGCCGGCAGAAGCAGTTTGGCGGGCGTCATGAGCGATCCTGAGAGGACGGCGGAAAGACAATGTTACCGACCATTATAGTTAATCGTTTGTTGAGGGAAGTGCGCGAGAATGAATCATCTCAGTTTGTCGGATTGAGCGGAGTTTGTCATGAGCAGTCATGGAAAGTACGTGAGTAGCGTTTCGCGCTTGCGGCTTCTGGCGGGGGCAGGATTGCTGGTACTGGCAACTGCCGCGCTGGGCGGTTGCCAGACGACTTCGCTTGCCGATCCCATCATCACCAGCTCGGCTGAGCCTGCCTCGCTCAAGACGACGGCGCTCGCCGCCCGCAAATGGGAGGCCGATCCAGGCAATGCGAAGCACGGGCTTCATTATGTCGGACTGCTGACAAGCATCGGCCAGAATGACAAGGCCATCTCCGTGCTCGCCGAGCTCGTCAAGCGAAATCCCGGCAACGACAATCTTGCCGCAATCTACGGCAAGCAGCTTGCCGAGACGGGCCACTCCGAAAAGGCCGTCGAAGTGCTGCAGGGCCTCGTGCAAAAGGGCAAGGGCGACTGGAAGATGCATTCGGCCCTGGGCTCGGCCTTTGATCAGCAGGGCCAGTTCACGGAAGCCCGCCGGGCCTATCAATCGGCTCTCGCCATCAAGCCTGGCGAGGTTTCGGTGCTCAACAATCTGGCGATGTCCTATGCGCTGGAAGGCAATCTCAGCGAGGCGGAGCGACTCCTGCGGCAGGTGAGCACCCAGGCCCAAGGAAAAGGCGATCCACGCCTCAGACAAAATCTCGCGCTCGTCGTGGGCCTCCAGGGGCGCTTCGAGGAGGCAAAGGAGATCGCAAGCAAGGATCTGCCTCCGGTTCAGGTCGAGGCCAATATGACGTTTCTCAGGAGCATGCTCGCCCAGCCCGATTCCTGGCAGCAGCTGAAACAGCCCTCCGCCAAGAGCGGCTGATCTTTTCCCATTCGTCACCACCGGGATCGTGGGACAAGGATGGCCGGGTCTTGGCCCGGCCATCTTCCGTCGTCCTTGTCCCAGCTTTCCATTTTCGTCATGCGCGGACTTGATCCGCGCATCTGAAAGAGAGATCACCGGGTCAAGCCCGGTGATGACGCTTTCTCCAACTCATCGAAGCTGGAGGGTGTGTGACGCTTTGGCCTTCACACTCGTCACCCCGATGACAATTGGGGTCCAGCTTTGGGCGCTTGCCAGTGAAGCCGGATTCCGGCTTTCGCCGGAATGACGAAAGAGTGGGAGGCGTTTGCTCCCGCGTTGCTACTTCCGCAGCTCGAGGACGAGGATCGCCGAGGGGCCGAGAATGATGACGAAGATCACCGGCAGAAAAAAGAGAATCATGGGCACGGTGAGCTTGGGCGGAAGGGCGGCAGCTTTCCGCTCGGCTTCCTGCATGCGCGCATCGCGGTTCTCCTGAGCCAGGACGCGCAGGGCCTGGCCCAAAGGCGTTCCGTAGCGCTCGGACTGGATGAGACTTGCCACCACGGCCTTGACCGTCGGTAACCCCGTGCGCTTTGCCAGGTTTTCGAAGGCCTTGCGGCGCTCGGGGAGATAGGAGAGCTCGGCGTGGGTGAGAGTGAGCTCTTCGGCGAGAGGAACCGATTGGGAGCCGATCTCGCGAGACACCCTCTGCATCGCCGGCTCGATGCCCATGCCCGATTCGACGCAAATGAGCAGCAGGTCGAGCGCGTCGGACCAGGCGTGTTTGATGGATTTCTGCCGTCGCGTGATCAGGTTGCTGAGCATGAGACTTGGAAAATACACGCCGGCGATCAGGCCGATGAAGACGGCCGCCAGACGCATCTGCGGCGGTATGTGGTCGCTGTAGAAAACGGAAGTGTAAATGAAAACGACGAGGCCAGTCACGAAGGGCGTCACCAGCCTGATCGTCAGATAGATCATGAGGTGACGCTCGGTGCGCAGACCGGCCTGGCGCAGCTTGTCACGCGTGCCTTCGGCCTCGAAGAGCTTGCGCAGGTTCAGAGCCTCGACGATCTGGGTGGTCAGGCCCTTGCTCTTTTCGCGCAGCCTGGCTTCGGGCTGGAGGTTTGCCTTGTGCTGAGCACGAAGGCGTTCACGCTCGCCGGCAACCAGCTTCAGGCGCCCGCGCAGCTTGTCGCCCTCAACCATCGGGGCTGCTACGGTCAGGATCGTTGCAAAGACTGCAACTGCGATGAGCAGGATGATGAGGCGCTGGGGATCGAGAAGCGAGTCGAGAACATCGTACATTTTTGCGTTCCCCCCGTCAGTAGTCGAAGTTGATCATCTTACGCATTACGAAGATACCGAGCAGCATCCACAAGCAGCAGCCGACGACCATGATATTGCCGAGGCGCGTCGACCACAGGGGCGTGAGATAGTCGGGGCTGAAGATGCTGAGGAGTCCGATGATGCAGAAGGGCAAGGCGCCGATGATCATGGCCGATGACTTGGCCTCCTGGCTCACCGACCTGATCTTGGCCTTCATTTTCTTGCGGTCGCGCAGAACCTTCGACAGGTTGCTGAGGGCCTCGGCCAAGTTGCCGCCGGTCTTGGCCTGAATGGCCATGACGATGGCGAGAAAGTTCACCTCGGCCAGCGGCATGCGCTCGAACATGCGCTCGATGCCCTGGTCGATGGTGATGCCGACGCGCTGACCTTCGACCACTTCCAGGAACTCGGGGCCGACGGGAGGGGGAACCTCGCTGGCGATCACCTTCATGGCTTCGTTGACCGGGAGACCCGACTTCAGGCCGCGGACGACGATGTCGATGGCATCGGCGAAATCGGCGAGAAACACCTGCTGGCGACGACGGCGCAGGAAATTCAGGCACCAGCGCGGTATACCGATGCCTGCGGCAATGGAAGCGGCGATGGCGGCGTACCAGGGGAGGCCGAACAGATAAACGGCGGCGCCCAGGATAAAGGCGAGGCCGGCGGAAAGCATGTAAAAACTGCGCGGGGTCGCCTCCAAGCCGGCCTGGGCGAGCATGATGCGGAGCGTCAGCTTCTTCTTGCGCTTCTTCTCATCCTCTTCAAGCTGCTTCAAGCTTTCCTGCAGCTGCCGGCGGCGGGTGTCCTTGGGATCGTCCTTGAGAAAGCGTTGGCGGAAGCTCATCCTGGGAACGAGCTTCGACTTATCGGAAATCGATTCGAGCCGGCGGGAGGAATTGCGGTCGGCGGCAAGATAAGGGTAGAGCAGGATGAAGGCGGCAGCGCCCACCGACAACGCTATGAGGCCAATGAAAATGAGCTGGCCAGCCTGGTCACCGAACATGATCTACTCTCTCTCTACTCACTATTAAACGCGTCAGTTCTGATCGTTGCGCAACTCAGCCTTTTCCAGGGCTTCGGCGAGCTTTGTTTCTTCGCTGAAGTAGCGGGCACGGTCCCAGAAATGCGGCCGGGCGATGCCGGTGGAACAATGCCTACCGATGATGTGACCGTTGGCATCCTCGCCCATAACTTCATAGACGAAGAGGTCCTGAGTGATGATCACGTCACCTTCCATGCCGATGACTTCGGTGATGTGGGTGATGCGGCGAGAGCCGTCGCGCAGTCTCGCCGCCTGCACGATGACGTCGATCGAGCCGACGATCATCTCCTTGATGGTTTTCGAGGGCAACGCAAAGCCACCCATGGTGATCATTGATTCGAGGCGCGACATGGCTTCACGCGGGCTGTTGGCGTGAAGGGTTCCCATCGAGCCGTCGTGACCGGTGTTCATGGCCTGCAGCAGGTCGAAGGCTTCGGGACCGCGCACCTCACCCACGATGATGCGTTCAGGTCGCATGCGCAGACAGTTCTTGACGAGGTCGCGCATGGTGATCTCGCCTTCACCCTCGAGATTTGGTGGCCGCGTTTCGAGGCGCACGACGTGGGGCTGCTGTAACTGCAGTTCCGCCGCGTCCTCGCAGGTGATGACACGCTCGTCGTGATCAATGTAACCGGTCAGGCAGTTGAGGAGCGTGGTCTTGCCGGAACCAGTACCGCCGGAAATCAGAACGTTGCAACGCACCCGACCGATGATTCCCAGTATGGTGGCACCCTCGGGCGTGACCGAGCCGAAGCGAACGAGATCGGTGAGCTTCAGACGATCCTTCTTGAACTTGCGGATGGTGAGAGCCGGCCCGTCGATGGCGAGAGGCGGCACGATGACGTTGACGCGAGAGCCATCGGGGAGACGGGCGTCGCAAATTGGGCTTGCCTCATCGACGCGGCGACCGACCTGGCTGACGATGCGCTGACAGATGTTGAGCAGCTGGGCATTGTCGCGGAAGCGAACGTTGGTGGGCTGCACGCGGCCGGCGACTTCGATGAAGGTTGTGGTGCAGCCGTTGACCATGATGTCGGCGATGTCGTCTCGGGCAAGGAGCGGCTCCAGCGGGCCATAACCCAGGACGTCGTTGCAAATATCCTCGAGCAGTTCCTCCTGCTCGGCGATCGACATGGCGACGTCCTTGAGCGTGATTATCTCGTTGACGATGTCGCGGATCTCGTCACGGGCGCTCTCGCGATCGAGCTGGCTTAACTGCGTCAGGTCGATGGCATCGATGAGGGCATTAAAAATCGTGCCCTTGATATCGTAATACTGGTCGGAGCGGCGAGGCTGCGCCTTGGGCTCGGGCGCGGGAGCGGTGCGTGGCGCCGACTGGGGCGATGCGTTGACGCCAAGGGAGGGAATTTGTCCCGGACGAGCGGCGGCCGCCGCCGGCGCCTGTGGAAATGTCCCAGAGGGCGGAGCCGCCTGCGGCTTGACGGGCTGCCCTTCGGTGCGTTTGCCGAACATTATTTCTTCCTCAGGAACGAGAATTTACCGGAAAGGTTCGACTTGGACTTCTGCTTGGGCGGCTCATGTCCCGAGAGAGCCTGAGCCACCTCATTCACGATCTCGGCGACACGCGACTTGGCGGCGACCTCGATGAGCATCTGGCCGTTGCTCGCCGCGGTGCCGAACACCTGGGGATCGTAGGGGATAACCGCCAAGGGCTCGACGCCAAGGGCTTTGGCGAATTCGGCGGCGGGGATTTCCGGGCGCTTCGGGACGCCTACCTGATTGAGAATGATCTTGGGGACGGTGTCGTTGGGCCGCGCCGCCTTGAGAACATCGAACATGTTCTTGGCGTTGCGCAGAGAGGCGAGCTCAGGAGTGGCGGTGATGACGACCTCATCGGCGTGAATGAGCGTGAATTTGGTCCAAGCCGCCCAGATGTTCGGCACGTCGACGATGACGAGAGGCACGTTGTGGCGCACGACATCGAGCACGGCGCTGACGGCATTGCTGTCGATGTGAAACTCACGGTCGACGACGCCGCCGGAGGCGAGGAGCGAGAGCTTCTCATTGCACTTGGTCAGGAGCCTGTCGATAAGGGTCGCATCAACGCGTTCTGGAGCGCTTAAGGCATCGGCGATGCCCATGCCGCCTTCCTGATTGAAATTGAGACCGGCAGTACCGAAGGCCAGATCGAAGTCGGTGATGATGGTCTCGGTGCTGTAGCGGCCGGATATGAGCCAGCCGACATTGTGGGCGATGGTGCTGGAGCCGACGCCGCCCTTGGCGCCGACGAAAGCGACGACGCGGCCGATCGGCTTGGCTTTGGGATCGGAGTAGAGGCCGGAGACCACCTGAATCATCTGCAGCAGGTTGATGGGGGCGACGAAATACTCGCTCACGCCCTGGCGCATCAGCTCGCGGTAGAGGATGACGTCGTTGACATGGCCAATGACGATCACCTTGGTCGCTGCATCGCAGACCTGAGCAAGCTGGGCGAGCTCGTTCAGAAGCGCATCGCGCGTGGAGTGGGATTCCACAATCAAGAGATTGGGCGACAGGCCGGCGGAATAGGCCTGGAAGGCGCCGATGATCCCGCCTGCATGAATGGTGACGTGCGCCCGCGACATGCGGCGGTCGGCGGCAACCTGCTGCATCGCCTGGAGGGTCGACTCATTGTCGCAGAAGATGCCGATGTTGATCCGCGGCACCGCGGCGATCAGCGGCTCTTGCGCCTTGATTTCTTCGCTGGATATTGCTTGCGGCATGTAATTTCTCTCAGCTGATCGCTTCTACTGCTGGGCAACGTCGGAGACCGTCTGCGTCTCCGAACTGCTTATGCTTGTCGCGGTATTTTTGGGTTTGCGATAGTCGACGAAGACCTGATAGCGACGCATCGGGTCGGCGGGGGTTGCCGTCCGCGGTGTCTCGAAATCTTCAGGGTTGGCGACGATCGCGGCGATGTTGTGCTGGGTGGCGCAGCCATAGTTGGGGGGCTTGGTGTTCTGCCCGGTGATGGCAATATCCTCCGACCAGTCGCCGCATTCGGCGGTGACGGCAAATTTGCGATCGAAGGTGACGATGACTGGGGCACCCCTGCCAGCCGAGTAGTCGGTCTGCGCAATGGCTTCGGTGGGAACTCCCGAGGCGACCAGAAGCTCGGTTACACGCTCGGCCACCGATCCCGAGGCTCCGCTCGAGGGACGCTTGACCTCAATCCGGCTCGCCCCCGCTGCAATGGCCTGCTGGCCAAAGCGGGTCACGGAGTCTTCCTGCCTGGCAGTCAAGCGGCTCTTCTTCGTCGACACATCGAGACGGACCGCACCTTTCGCCACTTCGATCGGATAGCGTTCATAATGCATGGCGGGGCGGTAGTAGTCGTCGATCTCAGCCAATTCGGTGGAACAGCCTCCCAGCCCAAAGAGAGGCGTGAGCGCCAAGGCGGTAATTGTTAGTTTGCACAGTTTCATGGGACCTCTACGCCTCCTACTCGACGATGTAGCCAACGTGGCCGTGGTAAGTGCCCTTGGGCCCATCGCCGGCAACGCCATAGATCTTGTTCAAGCGCCCGAAGAGTATCGTTTGCCTGTCGGTGGGCACGTTGAAGCGCTCGAACGGGGTGAGGAGCTGCTTCTCGTTGACGGGGGTGACGACATAGGGCGTGACGATGACGACGAGCTCGGTCTCGTCGGCCTGGAAATCACGGCTGCGGAAGAGCGTGCCGAGGATGGGCAGGTTCTTGAGACCGGGCGTGCCGTTGATGTGCTGCTTCATCGTGTCCTGGATGAGACCGGCCATGATCATGGAGCCGCCGCTCGGCAGTTCCACGGTGGTCTCGGCGCGGCGAACCTTCAGGCCGGGCACGGTGAAGTCGGTGCCGGGAATGGCCAGGGAATTCTCCGGAGCGAGCTCGCTCACCTCGGTGTTGATGCGCATGCTGATCTGGCCTTCGGACATCACGACGGGCGTGAAGCCCAGACCGACGCCGAAGGGCTTGAACTCGATCTTCACTTCATTGTCGTCGGCACCGACCGGCACAGGATATTCGCCACCGGCCAAGAACTTCGCGGACTCGCCGGAGATCGCCGTGAGCGTGGGCTCGGCCAGAGTTCTCAGCAGCCCGTCGCGCTCAAGGGCCGTGATCTCGAAGTCGACAAAATTGTCGCCGCTGCCAAAGCTCAGGAGATGGCTGGCCGAATTCAATGCGCCGTCGATGGAGAAGGGGTTTTCGGTATTGAAGGAGCCGGAGAATTTGCCAACCGAGAAGCCGGCGGTGATGTCGACGCCGAGCTGCTTCAGGACGTTGCGCTGCATTTCGGCAACGCGCACCTTGAGCATGACCTGATCGCGGCCTGCGATGGCGACCGTGCTCAGAACCTTTTTAGGATCGCCGACGAGCTGGACGGCGAGGTCCATGGCCCTTTGAGCTTCGGCCGGATTGGCGGCGACGCCGCCCAGGACGACATTGTCATTGACCGTGTCGACGGTGATGCGCGTGCCCGGAATGGCGCGCTCGATCAGATTCTGCAAGGCCAGGGGATCGCGCGCGACCTCGAGATCGAGGCTGAGGATCTGGCGACCTTCGGTATCGAAGAAGAACACGTTCGTCTGTCCCAGCGCGCGGCCGAAGAGATAGGCCCGGTTCTGCGTGCGGACGATGGCATCGACGATGGCCGGATTGCCGACGATGACGTCTTTGACCGGGGCCGGCAGCTTGATGACCATGGACTTGCCGACGCCTAGGCGCAGGAATTTGGAGCGACCAGCCTCCATTTCGGCGGAGTGGGCGGGCGCGATGGCATAGCGCGGCGTCATGGCGAGAAGGGTGATGCCGAGAAGAATGGAGAGAAGAACAGCTTGTGCCAGCGTGGAGGTGGCGAGGCGCATTCCCACGAGCGGAGTTCTCATAATCATCAGTCTCATAGCCCTCACCCTATTTGGAGCTGCTGGTGTATGACGTCACGCCCCAGCGGCTTAAGGAGATCGCGCTGCCGCGGCTGCCGTTGGCGAAGCTCTCGGTCAATTGCGGACCATCGTCGCCGAGCTCGGGAGTGCCGCTATCGGCAATGCTGCGCAGCGCCAGCGTCAGCTGACCGGAGGATTCGACCATGGAAAGAACTTCTGCCTGGATTGGATCGAGCTCGACGGTCGCGGTTTTGCCGACGACGACCTGGCCGCCCTTGTCGTCCTGACGATACGTCTGGTCGATGGCGAGCACGCGTACATTGGTGAGCACGGTTTCGGACATCTGGCGCTCGCTGCCGGGGAGCTTGCGGGTGAGGAGCACATCCACCTTGTCGTTGGGCAAAATGAAGCCGCCCGCGCCCGTTTCAGCGGAAATCCTCACCGATATGGCACGGTGGCCCTTGGGCAGGATTGCCGCCATGAAACCCTTATCGCCGGGAAGAACGATCTTTTTCTCGTTGATCGGCTCACCCTGGTAGATCGGGTTGCGGGCGCGGCCTTCCTTCAGCTTGTCGACGGCATCGGGCCTGGTCGACTTGCTGATCATGATCGGAGAAACATTCTCTTTCGGCCAGCTCTTCCAAGTGAGGGAAGCGATGTCGACGCGGTCGCCCATGGCGATGTCGCGTGCAGCCACGAGCACATCCTCGGTCTGCACCTTGTTGATCTCGACGACTTCTTTCTGCGGCTTCAGGAAACCTTGAGCAAGATACGCAGCAAGTCCTGCAGATCCCAACGCCAGCCCAAAAACAATCATCCGGGTCTTATTCATTACTCAGTTCCCTGAACAATTCACACGGCTTGAGAGCCGCTCACAGGAGGGAGTGTGATCGGTAATGGTCAAATTAGGGTTAACTGATGGCTGACTTTTGTGGCTGATCAAATGTTGATGGGCAGACCCGATGCCCACCAGGTGTGCGGGAGTGCCACGCAGACGCCGAGCGCAATGGCGACGCCATAGGGAAGATCGGGCTTGAGCGAGGTGATCCGCTTGATCAGCGAAGTCTCGGGATTTGAAGAGGTGAGCTCGACGTGCAGACGGAAGAACTCCCACACCATCATGGCGATGGCCAGAACGCCGCCCGCCAGAGCCATGTACAGCAGAAAATGCGGCAAGGCCGTCCAGCCCGCCCAGAGAGCGGCGGCAGCCATCAGTTTCGCATCGCCCCCGCCGATCATGCGTAGCGCAAACAGACCGTAGCCCAGGACAAAGAGTATCGCGCCAGCGAGAAGATGCCAGAGGATGATCTGCCAGGGCATGCCGGTGGCGGCAGCGGCAAGGAGGAAAAGAAGAACTATGGCGAGGACGAGCCGGTTCGGAATGCAGTAAGCGCGCAGATCGCTGATCGCGGCCAGGCCCATAAGGAGCACGAACACAACAAGCATGGATAGCGAAATCATTGCGACATTCCCCAGTCCCGGCGCAGGCCACCATCAAGTAAAGCGATGGAAGCGTCGCACAATTCGCGTAAATGGACTGTTACTGCGTCAATGCCACTGGCGCACATAACAAAGCCGCCGGCGGTGCCGGCGGCCTCGGAGCCTCCCTTAAAGGGTATTGGAAACGAAGCGAGGGCTCGCTCGATTCGTCGATGCTCTCTGGCTTATGCGCCAGTGAGCTTGGTCTCAACTGTCGAGAAGATGCCGTTGAGGGCAGAACCGACCTGGAACACGATCACAACAATGGCTACGCCAATGCCAGCAGCGATCAGGCCGTATTCAATGGCCGTCACACCCGACTCGTCCTTCATGAAACGATAGAGGTTCGTCATGACTCACAACTCCTTTGATAGCACACGACCCGAAGGAGCGATCTCCCGCTCTC
>Ga0075431_100000344_pt1 | contig 36594 bp, 39 predicted proteins | sample RhiMetdeltSRZDD5_FD_75297 | JGI IMG/M metagenome (GOLD analysis project Ga0075431, IMG submission 75297) | Populus rhizosphere microbial communities from Tennessee, USA - Rhizosphere MetaG P. deltoides SRZDD5 | ecosystem: Host-associated > Plants > Roots > Rhizosphere > Soil | place: USA... | reverse complement strand
ATAGAGGACGAGCGTCATCTCAGCGTCCCTCGAGGCAGGCTGCTTCCGCCTGCACGCCGCGGCTCTCCGCTCCGAAGCCCGAGAGCGCGCGCCGGCGCGGCACGGCCCTGAGCTTGCCGCCGGACTGCTCCGGTGCGACGGCCGCCACCCGGTCGGCAGCGCCGAGCAGCCGCGCGAAGTCGATGCCGGTCTTCACGCCCATGTGCTCGAAGGCGAACACCAGATCCTCGGTCGCGGTGTTGCCCGCGGCACCCGGCGCGAACGGACAGCCGCCGAGCCCGCCCGCGGCGCCGTCGATCACGTTGACGCCCTGCCGCCAGGCTTCCAGCGCGTTGGCCACGCCGAGACCGTAGGTGTCGTGCCCGTGATAGACGAACGCCACCCGGTCGCTGGCATAGCGCGGCACCAGCCGGCCGAACAGCGAGCCCACGTGGCTCGGGGCCGCGCGCCCGGTGGTATCGCAGATGCCGATCTCCACGTCGGGAGCGATGGAGATCGCACGCTCCACGCAGCGCTCCACCGCCTCCTCAGGCACCCGGCCTTCCCAGGGGCAGTCGAAGCAGGTCGAGAGGCCGAGCCGGAGCCGCGGCTTGCCGGGCCCCAAGCCCTGCCAGGCGGCGGCGAAGTCGCGGAAGCTCTCCTCCACGCTGCGCCGGACGTTGGAGCGGTTGTGGCTCTCCGTCACCGAGATCACCCAGCTGATCTCCCCGATGCCGGCCTCCAGTGCCATGTGCAGGCCCTTTGCGTTGGGCACCAGCGCCATGATCCGGATGCCGGCGGGCAGCCGCGCGCGCTTCAGGATCTCGGGCGTGTCGGCGAGCTGCGGGACGGCCTTGGGGCTCACGAACGAGCCGATCTCGATGCGCGAGAAGCCGCACGCGGCCAGCTCCTCGATCAGGGCGATCTTGGTCTCGGTGGGGATGAAGGCGCGGACTGCCTGGAAGCCGTCGCGCGGGGCAACCTCTACGATTTTGACGCCGGTCATTTTCCACCCAGGCTGCAGGTGTAGAGAGTTCTTGATCTGGCTAACCTATTTCCGCCGCGCTTGCGCCGCAAGAATGCGCCCACGCGGTGGGGCGCGTCTCGGACCAGACAGGCCCGATCGAGAGCAGCCCAGAGGAAAAACATGAGAAACGACCGGCAACCGGCGCCTGCGACAGTCTTCGCGGTCGCGCTCGGCGCCGCCGTCGCCGTCGCCGTCGCAGTGCTCGCGGACTACTCCGGGCCGATCGGGCCCGCCCAGGCGCAAAGCGACGCGGACAAGAAAACACCGGAACCGGAAAGGCGGAAGGCGGCCCCTCCCCGTCCGCAGCCGCCGCCTCCTCCGGCCAAGTCGCCGGAGTTCAAGGCCCCGCCCCCCTCGCCGCCCAAGGCAACGGCGCCCCCGCCGCCCCCGAAGGTGCCGCCGCAGAGGCAGCCACAGGCACCCGAGAGACCCGCCAAATCGTTCCAGCAACCGCCGCCTCCGGCCGCAAAATCCCCGCAGGCCAAGCCACCCGCCGCTCTCGAGCCAAAGAAGGAGGGCGTCAAGCGCCTTCCGCCGCCTCCTGTCGCGGCCCCGACCCAGAAGCAGCCGCCGCCAGCGGCAAAGAAGGCAGCCCCGCCGCCGCAGGAAACGCCACCCGTGGTCAAGAAGGCAGCGCCGCCCGCTGCCTTGCCGGCAGCACCGGGACCCGCGCTGAAGCGCGTCGAGGAGGTACAGAAGGAACGCCGGGAGCGCATCGAGGAGGGAGGTCGCCGCAAGGTACTCTCCGAGCCTGGCAAACGCTTCATCGTCAAGGAGCGCGACCGCAGCATCATCCGCCACGACCACGCGGAGCGGTTCCTGCGGCGGCCCGGCGCGAAATCGCAGCGCCGGCCCGACGGCAGCGTCGAGACGTACTACATGCGGCCAGACGGGGTACGCATCGTCACCGTGGTCGACGGGCACGGCCGGCTGCTGCGCCGCTTCCGCCGGCACCCGGACGGCCGTGAGCACAGCCTTATCGACAACCGCCGCTTCTATCGGCGGTCCGGAGCGTTCGCGATCGGGATCGCCGTGCTCGCCCTGCCTCCGCTGATTGTGACGATCCCGCGCGAACGCTATATCGTCGACTATGGGAGCGCGTCGGACGACGATCTTTACGAGGCGCTCGAAGCGCCGCCGATCGAGGATCTGGAGCGCGCCTATTCCCTCGACGAGATCCTCGACAACAACGAGCTGCGTGCACGCATGCGCCGCATCGACCTGGACAGCATCACCTTCGAGTTCGGGTCCTGGGAGGTTCCGCCGGACCAGTACGACAGGCTGGAACGCATCGCCCGCGCCATCCTGAGGGTGCTGCGCGACAACCCCGAAGCGGTGTTCCTGCTCGCAGGGCACACCGATGCGCCGGGTGACGCGGACAACAACCTCAGTCTGTCCGACCGGCGCGCCCAGTCGGTCGCCGAGATCCTGTCGGAGACCTTCGATGTCCCGCCCGAGAACCTCGTCAGCCAAGGCTACGGCGAGCAGTATCTGAAGATCGACACCGAGGGGCCCGAGCCGCGCAACCGGCGCGTCAGCATCATCAACATCACCCGGCTGATGGCCGAGCGCTGACATGCCCGAAGCGCGCGGCGCCGGCCGCCCGACCTGGATGCGCTCGACGTGGCTGCTCTGGGGAGCGCCGCTGGCGACCGGCGCCGTCGCCGGCGCCGTCTTTCTCGCCGTGCCTGACATCGATCTCGTCGTCGCCCGCACCTTCCATGCGCCCGAGACCGGGTTCGTGGGGCGGCGCCTCGGCTGGGTGGAGATGCTGAGGCAGGCGTTCGTCGTGCTCTATTTCGGCACCGTCGCCCTCACCCTCGCCGGGCTGGCGCTGACCTGGCGGGCACGCAGGGCGTGGCTGCGCCTCGACAGCCGGCACTGGCTGTTTCTCGCCGCCTGCCTCGCCGCCGGCCCCGGGCTGGTCGCCAACCTCGTTTTCAAGGACCAGTGGGGGCGGGCGCGGCCCGCGCAGATCGTAGAGTTCGGCGGCGCCAAGGCGTTCACCCCGCCGCTCGTGATCGCCGGCCAGTGCCCGCGCAACTGCTCCTTCGTCAGCGGCGAGGCAGCCTCGACCTACTCGGTATTCTATGCCGGCGCCGCCCTCGTGCCGCAGTGGTCCGTGGCGCTGGTCGTCATCGGCACGCTGGGCGGCCTGCTGACGGGACTGCTGCGCATGGCCCAGGGCGCGCACTTCCTGAGCGACGTGATCTTCGCCGGCGTGTTCATGGCCCTCACCGTGCTCCTGCTGCGATGGCTGATGCTGCAGCGGGGCGGGCGGCACTAGGGATGAGACTGCGGAGGCCCTATCGCACAGGCTCCAGGCCCGCGGCCTCGTAGGCCGCGGCAGCCTCGGCCGACGCCAGCGCCTGCAGAAGGCTCGACGCCAGCTCCGGGCGCGCAGAGGCCCTGAATGCGGCCGCCGCGAAGACCGTGGGCGTCTGCAGGCTCGCCGGCAGGGGGCCTACGATATCGACGCCCGGCACCGCCATCAGCTCGCTCAGCTGCTGGACCGCCATCTCCGCCTCCCCGCGAGGCACCAGCGCGGCCGTCAGGCCGCTGGGGATGATCGTGGCCTTGGCGTTGACCGCGTCCGCGATGCCGAGCCGCTCGATCAGCGCGGCGAAGTAGACGCCGCTGGCGCCGAAGCGCGAATAGGCGATGGACCGAGCAGCGAGAAGCGTGGCCTTGAGTGCATCGGGCGTGCCGATGTCGGGCTTGGGCGCCCCGGCCTCGACGGCGAGGCCCACCACCGAGCGGCCGAGATCGACGACCGTGCCGCCGTCCAGGATGCCGAGCTGAAGCAGCTCCTCGACGCCCGCCCGGGTGACGATGGCGATATCCGCCGTCTCGCCGGCCCTGATGCGCTCGAGCAGCAGGCTGGTCGGGTCATACTCGATGGCGACGCTGGTACCGTGCGACGGCTCGAAGCGAGAGACTAAGCCGGCGAGGGCGCCCTGGACGGCGTGCGTGGCGAGAACTTTCAACATGCGGCAGCCTTCGTGGCATCTCCTCGGGAGCTCGGGAGCTCGATCTCGTCCCGCGGCACCGGATTTAAGAGAACCGGATTTCAGCAAGCATCGAAGAGACCCAGTGTAGCCGCGTTCGACCCTGCGGGCAGTTCCTCGATGCGCATGCAGCCACGGAAGCGTGCGCGCAGGCAAGATGGACCGCACCACCTACCGGCCGAGGCGGCGCAGGCGCTCGGCGGCCGCGGCGACGCCCGACGTGCGCGCCCGCTCGTACCAGCGCCTGGCCTGATCGAGGTCGGGCTGGACGCCGCGCAGATGCGGGCGCGCGCCGAGCACGGCCGGATCGTAGGTCTCGGCCAGTGCCATGGCGGCCTGGCCGAGGCCCAGGTCGGCGGCGCGCTCGAACAGAAGGCGGGCCGGGGCCACCAGGCCCTGCGCCAGCGCCCCGTTGCCCTTCTGCAGGAAGCGCTGTGCCCGCTCGCGGGCATCCGGACTCGTGTCCCGGCCTTTGTCCTGGCCCTTGTCCTCGGCCTTGTCCCGGCCCTCCGACGGGGCGCGGATCACCAGGATGGACCTGGCCTCAACCAGAACGGTGCCGTCGAGCCCTACCAGGGCCACCACCATCTCGACCTTGCCCGACACGGTCGGCGGCAGGGTGATCTCGAGGTTGGCAGCGGCGTCGAGCGGCACCACCCAGGCGTCGCGGGCGATCGCATAGCCCTTCGACAGGGCAGCGCTGAAGGGGAGCCCCCGCACCCTCACGAAGCTGCCGCGCGGCCCCTTGCCCACCCGGATCGGGAAGGGCACTTGTGCGGAAGGCTGAGCGTCGATCGTAGCCGCCACGGCGATGCTCGGTCGCTCCGGGGCCTGGGCGCGCCCGGGCGGGCAGACGGCGAAGACCAACGCCACGCCGACGAGCCACGCCGCAGCGGCTCCGATTGGCGCCGCACAGCGAGGGGGTCGTCGGCCGTGTTCGGATCGTATCGGATGCTTCACGGCTGCAACCTCCCCCGTGGAAGCCGTCGCCTCGAGCCGACTCGGCGGCAACCGCCTTCGGCTCTCCTACATCCCAACGCCGGCAGGTGTCGAAAAAACGGCACGCCCCGCTTTCGGCGTTATACAGATTGTTGCGGCCCGGCCACCGGAGGGCCGGTCAGCCCCGCGCCTTGCGGGAGAGCAGGGCCTCGCCCTGGAGAAAATCGAGGTCGCATCCGTCGGGTGCCTGCATGACAGATTCGCGAAACAGCCTGTCGTAGCCCCGGGAAGGTGTCAGACCCTCCGCCCCGGCGAAGGCCGGGGCCGACACCGTTGTACCAACCGGCGATGTCGCCTTGGTGTCAGACCCGGAGGGTCTGACACCTTCCCGGCGCCGCGCCAGCTCGGCCTCGTCCACCAGGAGATCGAGGCTGCGCGCGTTCACGCTGAGCCTGATCCTGTCGCCGGAGCGCACCAGGGAGAGCGGCCCGGCCACGGCCGCCTCGGGCGCGACGTGCAGCACGATGGTGCCGTAGGCGGTGCCGGACATGCGCGCGTCCGAGATGCGCACCATGTCCCTGACCCCGGCCGCGAGCAGCTTCTTGGGGATCGGCAGGAAGCCGGCCTCGGGCATGGCGGCGGCACTCCTGGGCCCCGCGTTCTGCAGGACGATGAAGTCGTCCGGGGCAACGTCGAGGCCGGGATCGTCGATGCGGGCGGCCAGGTCCTGGAGCGAGGCGAACACCACGGCGCGTCCGGTCTTCTCGAACAGCTCCGGGGTGGCAGCGGAGCGCTTGAGGATGGCGCCGTCGGGTGCGAGCGAGCCGAACAGCGCGACGAGCCCGCCCTGCGGCTCCAGAGGGTCGGACGCCGGCCTGATGACGCGGCGGTCGACATAGCCCCCCTCCTCCGCCGACAGGCGCTGGGCGAGGGTCTCGCCCGTGACGGTCAGGCAGTCGAGGTGGAGCAGCGGCTTCAGCTCGCGCAGGACGGCGCCGATGCCGCCGGCTGCGAAGAAGTCCTCCATGTAGTGCTCGGTGCCGACCGGCTTGACGCCCACCAGCACCGGCGTCGTGTCGGAGAGCGCATTGAGGCGGGCGAGGTCGAATTTCATGCCAACGCGGCCGGCTATGGCCGCGAGATGGATCACGCCGTTGGTGGAGCCGCCCAGCGCCAGGAGCACGCGCGCCGCGTTCTCGATGGCGCCGGCGGTGATGATCTTGTCCGGCGTCAGATCCGAGCGGGCGAGCGCCACAGCGCGCGCGCCCGTGGCCTCGGCCGCACGCAGGCGGTCGGCGTGGACGGCGGGGATGGCGGCAGTGCCGGGCAGCGTCATGCCGAGCGCCTCGGCAATCGCCGCCATGGTCGAGGCGGTGCCCATCACGGCGCAGGTGCCCGCCGTCGTGACGAGGCGGCCCTCCACCGCCTCGATCTCGGCCTGCCCCATCCTGCCGGCGCGATACTGGGTCCAGAACTTGCGGCAGTCGGTGCAGGCGCCGACGCGGTCGTCCTTGTAGCGCGATGTCATCTGTGGCCCGCCGATCAATTGGATCGCGGGCTTGCCGGCACTGGCCGCACCCATGAGTTGCGCCGGCACGGTCTTGTCGCAGCCGCCCATCAGCACCACCGCGTCCATGGGCTGGGCGCGGATCATCTCCTCGGTGTCCATGGCCATGAGGTTGCGGAACTTCATGGAGTTGGGCGTGAGCGTGGACTCGTGCAGCGAGATGGTCGGGAACTCCAGCGCCAGGCCGCCGGCCGCCGCCACGCCGCGCTTGACGGCGTCGAGCAGCTCGGGGAAGTGGCGGTGGCAGGGGTTGAACCTGGAATGGGTGAAGGCGATGCCGACCACAGGGCGGGAGAGCTCGTCGCCCGAGTAGCCCATCGACTTGGCGAAGGCGCGCCGCATGTAGATGGAGAAGTCGCGGTCGCCGTAGTTTGCGAGCCCGCGCAGGTACCCGCGCTCGTCGTTCCGGTTGCTGCTGCCCACCTCGCGCCTCCGTGTCCCTTTGTACGGCGAACCTTACCAGAGAAAGCCACCCCGACCGCCGACTTGCATGCGCTCCGGGCTCGCGCGACCGGCGTGCCGCGGGTGCCCGCGCCGGCGACCGCCGGGCGGCCTCCGCGATGGCCTTTCCCGGGCCGCTGAGGGGGCTGCGCTGGCCTGCGGCTGCCGGCAGGGGGAAGGGATCGGGAGATTTCGTGGCCCTCCTGGGCCCTCCCAGGCGCCTCTGGCGCGATGCCTCGGGTGCCATGCGCAACGGTGCCTCCGGGCCCGTCCGCTCGAGGGTTGCATGTGGTCCACGGCGCCATTCCCGCGCAGGCGGGCACCCAGTGCACCCGCTTCGGCTGATCGCTCTCCAAGGAGCGCCGCGTGTCAGCGGCAGCCCGCGCCGAGGGGTGACCTGGGTGCCCGCCTGCGCGGGCATGACGCCGATGTGAAAGTCGGGTCTTCCGCACGCCTTCGCCGAGGTTCACCCAACAATTCACCAGGCGTGAATTTCATCCACGGCGTCTGGCTCCTGCGCGACCCGCTGGCAGAGACGCGCGCCGCCTCCGACATGCCCCGGCCGCCGGGCAGAGGCCCCTCAATTGCTGCGGGCTTTCCCTCGGCGATCGTTCTGGCTCCCTGAGGAGGACAGGCATCCGGCTCTGCCGCGAGTTCGAAGCCGAGTTGGCACGTCACGAGGCGATCTGAGCCGCCCCCTTCACCCACTGCAAACCTACTACATTCCAGCCCTTGCATGTGCCACGCACTCTGGTATACAATATGCCCAACGGCAGAGAGAGGTCGGCCATGCAGTGCCCGGTTTGCAGCGGTCAGGCTCGCAATCTCACTCCCAACACGCTGGACGGTGTGGTGGTCGGCTGCGACCGCTGCGGCGACTATCGCGTCGCCGGCGATGCGCTCCACGCCCTGATGGGCCTCGCGCCGGAGAAGCGCGCGCAGGTCCTGGAAGCCGCAAAAGCTGCGTCCCGAGCCGGCTGGCCCTATGTCATGGCCCGCGGCGTGCGCTCGGCCGCAGGGCCTGCTCTGGTTCCCGCTCGTCGGTAGCCGCCCGAATCGCCGCTGCCGCCAGGCTATTCCGGGCCCGGTGGCCGCTTGGCGACGGGGGCCGGCTCGCGCTTCAGGAAGGGCGTCTGGTGCCAGAGGTCCACCGGCACCAGGTCGAAGCCGGTCCACGACGCGATCGCCACTCCGTTCTGCGAACGGTAGCCGCGCATGCCGAAATCCTCGGTGCGGGGAATGTGGTTCAGGCCGGACGTGTGCCAGATCACCACCGCTTTCCCGTCGATGGGCTCCGGGCTCGCCACGTTCTTGGGCACGTCGACGAACCTCAGCTCCAGGCCCGCCGCGTCGACCGCGCGCTTGGGGTTGTCGGGCTTGAGCCGCGTGACCCAGAAATCGTACTTGGTGAAGTCGAAGCGCGTGCGCACCGTCCCCGTCCGCACCGGCCGCAGCGCGTACGCAATATGGCGCGGCGGGTCGTGGCGGTTCAGGGTCGCCCCGCTGGTGATCTTGAGCGAGGTGTATCTCTGGGCGTTCCAGGCCATGCCGCCCTCGAGCCCACCTTTGTAGACCTTGCGCTCCAGATACGGTTCCTTGCTGACGAAGTTGACCCGGCGCTGGACGGTCTCGATCTTGTTCTTTTCGGGATCGCCGAGATGGAACTCCATGCGCCAGGCCGCCATGTGCAGGTGGGTGGCATGGTCGTCGCCGTGCCCGTCCGCCTCGAGGCTCACGAGGTTCTCGGCCGTGCCTGCCACGCGCACGGCGATGGTGCCGTCGTCCGCGAAGGTGTAGCGCAGGATGTAGCGGTAGTTGCCCGAGTTCAGCGTGGCCCACAGATGCATGACCTGGCCGCGCCGCACCCGGTTGCGGTCCCGGTTGTCCATCCAGCGCACGTGATCGTCGACGACCTCGCTGATGACGTAGCGACCCTCGTGCAGGGTCGCCCGTACGACGCCGTGCTTGGGCAGGTACTCCTCCGACGCCTTGATCATCGGGAAGTGGAACGCCTGGAGCTTGCCGTCGCTGCCGAGGACGCCGCCGCTCACGTCGAGGAAGTAAGTGCCCTCGTGGTAGGGCACGTACATTTCGGCCATCGCGAGCCGGTTGAGCACGGTGACCCAATCCTCGCTGCCGTCGGCGTGGTAGCCCTTCATGAAGCGGATGTCGCGCAGCTCCCAGACGGCGGAGCCGCCGTAGTCGTGGGTGCCGGGCTGGCGCACGAGCCAGGAGATCTTCCAGCCGCTCTCGGCGCGGGGGGCTGGCTGCCCGTCCGGCACCGCCGGGAAGTATTGCGTCAGCTGCTGGGCGCATGCGGGCGTCGCGGTGCCGGCGCCCAGCGCGGCCCAGCAGCCCACCGCCAGCGCCAAAAGGGCGGCATTGAGCCGCCGCAGCCCCCCCGACATACGCAGCACCCCCCGTTCCTGCCTCGACGCCGCGACGATTTCGTCAGTGCCCGCGAACGATCTCGTTGGTGCTCAAGTCGACCGTGATCCTGTCGGAGACATCCGGCGCCTCGACCCGCAGCGCAACCAGGCGATGGCCGTAGCGCGGATGCTTGGGATTGTCGTAGAGCGGCAGCTGCGAGGTGATCACGAGCTGGTCGGGCGAGGCAGCCTTGACCATGGCATCGAACTCGGGGTTCGCCTTGCGCGCCAGCACGAGCGCCTGCTCGTACTCCTCCTTGGCGAGCGGCGTCGGGTAGTTGGCGTCCTGGCGCATGTGCACCGCCTGGCCGCTGTCGAGATCGACCGTCGTGCGGGTCGTGAGGCCGCTGGCGTAGTCGTAGCGCGTGACGACGGCACGCTTGACCTGGACCTGGCCGGGAGCCTCGAGCGGCACGATGAGCGGGCGCACGCTCTTGCCGAGGCGGCCTGCCGCCGTCGAGGCCAAGCCCGGCAGACCCGGGAGCAGGTTCGCCTTGGCGAACACCGCGGGAGGCTTGCTCGCCGCCTCGATCTCGAGTGCCCGCTGCTCCTGGGCCGAAGTGAGCTTGACCTCCTGAGCCGAAGCCGGGCACACCGCAATCGCCGCGGCCACAGCCCCGGTCACCGCCAATCCGCAGCGCGCAAACATGGCCGACAAGCCTCCAAAAATGCCTATTGTGCGCCCTCGATTCGTGCTCCGCCGCAGCTTAGCACGGCGTGCCGGGAGAAGGGAACAGTCGGGCTCCGTCAGCGCCATACCCCGAGGGCAGCCGCGATCGACAGAACGGCAACGATGGTCACCAGCATGGCGACCATGAAGGTCCAGCGCCCGCGCCCCCCCGCACGCCGCTTCTCCGCCTTCAGCCAGTCGCGGACGAAGTCCATGGCCGGCCACTGGCCGAGCTGCGCGATTCCGTAGAAGATCTCGACCTTCGGGGACTCGCGCAGCTGGCGGGCAAAGGCCGCCTTGACCCGGCGGTAGCCCACACGCGCGAGCGCCGCCTGCCACTGCGCGTCCTGTTGCGCTCTCTCGACGAAGGCGGGAAGCGAGCCGTCGACTGGGGGCATCCCGCGGCTGTGGCTCGCAACGCTCATCGCAACCACCGAGCGACCTCGTGAGGGAGTTGACCACAGGGCTCTGGAATGCCGCCCTTGTCTGCCGGCATTGCGCGCCGGCACGCCAGGCGGCATTCGTCGTTAGCACAAACCTTCCGCCGGAAATAAGGCGGGCCGGAACCGCAGCCGACCAGCGGGGTCGGGCCCCGCGGCATTTGCGGCATCAGAACTTGAGATTGAGGCCGAAACGCACGACGTGCGCCGATGGATCGAGCTCGGTGGCAGGTCCACCCAGGGCTCCAGCCGGCGCGTTGGCGCTGTCGAAATCGTAATAGAGATACTCGAGCCGCGCGGTGAGGCGCGGCGCCAGCGCCCGCTCGATGCCGCCGCCGACGACCCAGCCGAAGTGGGTGTCGGAATGGCCGCCGAAGCCCGCGCTGGCATAGTCGACGTTGGCCCAAGCAACACCGCCCGTACCGTAGACCAGCCAGCGGTTGTCGAGGCTCGCGATGCCGACCCGCCCGCGGACGGAAGTGAGCCACTCGAAGCTGTGGGAGCAGCAGCCGCTGCCGCCGTCGACCCAGGCCGAGGAGATGTCGGCCTCGGCGCCCAGCACCAAGCGTCCGCGCTGCCAGTTGTAGCCGATCTGGCCGCCGCCGAGCCAGCCATCGCCGCCGGTGCTCTCGGCGAACGCGCCGCGCCAGTCGATCTCGGACCATGCGTAGCCGGCGTGCACGCCGATGTAGAAGCCGTTCCAGGAGAAGGGGCTCACGTCCTCCACCAGCGGAACAGGATCGGTTCTGGCGATCCTGCCCCTGCCGCCCTTGTCGCCGAGGTCGGCGGCCGATGCGCCCGGCGCCAGCGGCAGCGCCGGCAAGAGGAGTGCGAAAGCCAAAGCGCCAGCGCGCCATGGTTGCATGACGACCTCCCTGGGTGTCAGACCCTCCGGGTCTGAACCGTTGCACAACAGGCGTTGGAGCCTTGGTGTCAGACCCGCAGGGTCTGACACCTCGAAGGATGGACGGCAGAGGTGCGGGCCGACCTCTGCCGTCACGACGGGAGCGTGAAGACTCGAAGAGGCCCCCGTATTGCAGATCCCGAGGCGCCGGGCCTGGGCATGCTCATGCCGTCCGGCGCATCCCGATCGCATACCCCGATTGGGACCTCAGCGTGACGCCCTACGTGCGCTCGCGGCAAAGCCGTGGCGATACCGCGTTGGCAGCGTGGCCGGGGCGAAAAAGTGATCGATTTGAAATACTTGGAAAGACAGTTGAGCGGGCGGCGTGAACCCGCGTCAGGCCTGGATCTTGAACGGATTGAAGTCGGTGTCGCGGTCGTAATAGTCCTCGTGCTCGGCCCGCTTCAGGAACCCTACGATCGCGTAGGTGACCGGCGTGAAGACCACCTCCACTGCCGTCTTGAGGGCGAACTGGGCCAGCATGACCTTGGGCAGCGCCTCGTTCGGGATGATGCCCGTGTTGTAGAACGCCAGCGGATAGAAAATCGCGCTGTCGACTGCCTCACCGAAGATCGTGGAGCCGATGGTGCGCGACCATAGCGCCTTGCCCTTGGTCCAAACCTTCATCTTGGCGAGGACGTACGAGTTGACGAACTCGCCGCAGAAGTAGGCGATCATCGAGGCAGCCACTACACGCCAGGCATTGCCAAACGCGATCCTGTATGCCTCCTGGTGCTCCCAGAACGAGGCCGGCGGGAGCGCGACAACGACCGAGGCCATGACGGCTGCGAAGATCAGGGCTCCAAAGCCGGCCCAGATCACCTTGCGCGCGCGGCTGTAGCCGTAGACCTCAGTCAGGATGTCGCCGAATATGTACGAGATCGGGAAGAAGATCACCCCGGCACCGAACGCGAAGGGTCCCCACCACGGGATGTTCACCTCGGCGATCTTGGCCGGCCCGATCAGGTTGGAGCACACCAGCACCACCACGAACGCCACCATGACGAACTCGAAGTAGCGGTATTGTCGCGGCTGCTGCGGCATGACTGGACCCCCAGTGCGGCATCGCTAAGCTAGACTTAGAGCCCGCCGGCGCAAAGCGCCAAGACACACTCAGCTTCCACGCCGCATACTGTGTGTGCCGCCGGCATCACCGGAGACCGCCGTGGCCAGGAGGAAGACAGAGCCGGGGGCGCTGGGCCGGCCGGCAGCCGTGCCGGAGAGCCCGGAGCAGGCGCTGCTCGAGCGCGTCGTCAACCCGCATCCCGACACCCACTATGTCGCCCGCTTCACCGCGCCGGAGTTCACGGCGCTGTGCCCTGTCACCGGGCAGCCCGACTTTGCGCATCTCGTGATCGACTACGTCCCCGAGGCGTGGCTGGTGGAATCCAAGTCGCTGAAGCTCTATCTCGCCTCGTTCCGCAACCACGGGGCGTTCCACGAGGACTGTACGGTCGCCATCGGCAAGCGCCTCGCGGCCCTGCTCGAGCCGCGCTTCCTGCGCATCGGCGGCTACTGGTACCCGCGCGGCGGCATGCCCATCGACGTGTTCTGGCAAACCGGCGAGCTGCCCGGGGGCGTGTGGCTGCCCGACCAGGGTGTGGCGCCCTACCGGGGGCGGGGGTGAGAAAATCACCCGTCATCCCGGAAGCTGAGGGCGCAGCCCGAAGCTGTCCGGGACCTCGACGAACGAGCCGCAGCCAACCTCACGAGGTCCCGGACCCCGGATCAAGTCCGGGGCAGCGATGCTTGCCTGCGGCTCCCCCGGATCAAGTCCGGGGTCCGTCCCGGATGACGGGTGGTCACGTCACCAGGCTTGCGACGATGCTCTCGAAGAAGCGGCGGCCGTCGTCGCCGCCGAGCACCGGCTCGATGAGGCGCTCCGGATGCGGCATGAGGCCCAGGACGCGGCGCCGCGGGTCGCAGATGCCGGCGATGTTGCGCTGGGCGCCGTTGGGGTTGGCCTCGGGCGTGGCGTTGCCGGCGGCATCGGTGTAGCGGAAAACCACCCGGCCTTCGGCTTCCAACATGTCCAGTGTCGCCTCATCGGCGAAATAATTACCATCGCCGTGACCGACCGGGAGGCGGATTACCTCACCCTTGCGGTATTGGCTCGTGAACAGGGTGTCGGTCTGCTCGATCTTGAGCCGCACGTCCCTGCATACGTACTTGAGCGAGGCGTTGCGCATCAGCACGCCCGGAAGCAGGCCCGCCTCGCACAGCACCTGGAAGCCGTTGCAGATGCCGAGCACGGGCACGCCCGCCCGCGCCTTCGCCACCACGTCGCGCATGACGGCGGTGTGCGCCGCCATCGCCCCCGTACGCAGGTAGTCACCGTAGGCGAACCCGCCGGGCAGCACGATGAGATCGGTGGCGGGAACGGCGGCGTCGGCGTGCCACACCATGCTGACGTGCGCGTCGGCGACCTTCTCGAGCGCAACCTTCACGTCGCGGTCGCAGTTGGATCCCGGAAAGACGACGACGGCTGCGTGCATGGCTATTGCTTCCCGGGGTCCTTCTCGGCTTGCCGCTTCTCGGGTTGCAGCACCGTGAAGGTCTGAAAGAAGCTGCTGAAGGGCCTGTCGATCGCAGCGGTCTGCTTCTCGAAGTCCTCCTTGGGCGCGCGCGCCATCAACCGGAAGACGCCACGAGGGGCGATCAACTGGACGACCGACGCACGCCGCACGCCGATCTGCAGGAACTTGATCTCCGCACAGACCACATCGGCGTGGTGGCTGATGACCCCGAACTCCGCCTGGCGCTTCAGGTTCTCGATCCTGGCGCGCGCCTTGTCGGACTCGCCGCATACGGACTCGGCCAGGTCCTCCTTGAACGCGGCCTCGCTGAGGCGTTGTGCGTTGCTCGCGGAGGTCGTGTCGATCAGCTCGTACGAAAAGCTCAGCACCAGGGCGCCGGCTTTTTCCACGGTTGCGCCTTTTTCCGGATCGAGATCCGGGGAGCAGACCGCATCCAGAGTGCCGGGGCCCTCCTCGTAGCGGCATCCCTGCGGGAATATCACCGAGAAACGGTAGTCGCCGTTCTCGAAAAACAGAGCGTCGCTCGTGAACCTCACGGTCTCGCGCGGCGCCTGTGCGGGGACCTGGCCTGCCAAGATAGCCGGCACGAGCAGAACCAGGCCCGCTGCAGCCGCGATCCTTGCCCCGCGTACGATCGCGCTGAAGTTCCCCCGTCCCATCGTCATCCCACAATCTCGTAGGAGTAGGTCTCGATCACCGTGTTGGCGAGAAGGTCCTTACAAATCTTGTCCACCTGTTGGCGTGCCCTCGCCTCGTCCTGCTCGGCCAACTCGACCTCGATGTACTTGCCCTGACGCACGCCATCGACGTTGTCGAAGCCCAGGCTCTTCAGGGCATGCTCTATCGCTTTGCCCTGAGGGTCGAGCACACCGTGCTTGAGCGTGATCTTGATGCAGGCCTTCATGGGCAGACCGATGAACGAGAAAACGCGCAGCCGGCGCGCCGCGCGAGCACACCGATCGGCAACTGCGATGCGGGGCCCGCGCGCCCCACTCAGTTGGGCTTCGAGCTGACCAGCACCGGGCCGCTGCCCCGCGGGCGCGGGTTGCCGGCGAGCACGCCGAGCCGGCGCGCGACCTCCTGGTAGGCCTCCAGCACCCCGCCCATGTCGCGGCGGAAGCGGTCCTTGTCGAGCTTGTCGGAGGTCGCAACATCCCACAGCCGGCAGCAGTCCGGGCTGATCTCGTCGGCGAGCACGATGCGCATCTGCTCGTTGTCCCACTCCCGGCCGAACTCCACCTTGAAGTCGACGAGTCGGATGCCGATGCCGAGGAACAGGCCGATCAGGAAGTCGTTGATGCGGAGCGCCAGCGCCATCACCTCGTCGAGCTCGGCCGGCGTCGCCCAGCCGAAGGCCGTGATGTGCTCCTCCGCGACCATGGGATCGCCGAGCGCGTCGTCCTTGAAGTAGTACTCGACGATCTGGCGCGGCAGCGCCTTGCCCTCCTCGAGGCCGAGCCGCTGGGCGAGCGAGCCGGCGGCGACGTTGCGCACCACCACCTCGAGGGGGATCATCTCCACCTGGCGGATCAGCTGCTCGCGCATGTTGAGGCTGCGAATGAAGTGCGTGGGCACCCCGATCTCGGAGAGTCTCAGGAAGATGTACTCGGAGATGCGGTTGTTGAGCACACCCTTGCCTTCGATCAAGGCGTGCTTCTGCTTGTTGAAGGCGGTCGCATCGTCCTTGAAGTGCTGGATCAGAGTGCCCGGCTCCGGACCCTCGTAGAGCACCTTGGCCTTGCCCTCGTACACGCGACGCCGCTTGTTCATTGTTCTTGTCCTCATGATGCAATGGTGGGTCAGCCGGGGCGCAGGGACATACTTCCCTGCACCGAAGAAGTGTCTTAGGCTTTCGGTGCTGCAGCGCACAACGGGGCGCCCGATGACCGGGCCGGTTTCGCCATGACACTAGCGGAATGGCACGTCAGAAACAATGTGGCACCGGTCGCCGCCCGCGCCGAGTCCACCGCCACGTTGATCGGGCCGGCAGCGGAGGCTATGGCTGGTGATCCGCGGAGGCTGCATCGGCCATCGAAACGGGCATCCGGGACGGAACATCTCGGGAACGCGAGCCGATCGGAAAGCTGGAGAAGCGAGAAATGACCACCTTCGATGAGCGCGAGAAGTCCTTCGAGAAGAGATTTGCGCTGGACCAAGAGCTGAAGTTCAAGTCCGAGCAGCGGCGCAACAAGCTTCTGGGCGAGTGGGCGGCGGGCAAGCTCGGGCTTACCGGAGCGGCCGTGGAGGACTACATCAAGGCAGTGCGAAGGGCCGATCTGGCCTCCAAGGGCGACGAGGACGTGTTCCAGAAGCTCCGCAAGGACTTCGACGAGAAGAGCATCGCGATGCCCGACGCGGAGCTGCGGCGCGCCATGTCCGACTGCCTCGCAGCCGCCGTCGACCAGATCGCAGGTGACCGCAAGCCGTGAGCCGGCGGCCGGGCTCGTGCTGAGGATTTGACTTGATCTTCACACGAAACTGGCGGCTTTGATGGCCTTTCGAAAGCGTGTGGTGCCCATCCAACTGGTCTCCAGGAGGCGATTATGGCTCGCACCTTGCAAAGTGCCCAGCGTCCCGGCGTCGCCCGGGTGGACCCGATCTGGGAGGAGCTGCGCCGGGAGGCAGCGGCAGCGGTGAACGCCGAGCCGGCGCTCGCGGGGTTCGTCTACGCCACCGTGCTCAGCAAGGAGCGGCTGGAGGATGCCGTCTGCCACCGGCTGGCACAGCGGCTCAATCATTCGGATGTCGATGCAGGACTGATTGCCGAGACGTTCGGCCAGGTGCTGGCCGAGCATCCCGAGCTGGGCCGCGCCTTCCGTGCCGATCTCGCCGCCGTCTACGACCGCGATCCGGCGTGCAGCCGCTACATCGAGCCGCTGCTCTACTTCAAGGGCTTCCACGCCCTGGTGACCCACCGCTTCGCGCACGAGCTGTGGAAGCGGGGCCGGCGCGACTTCGCTCTCTACCTGCAGAGCCAGAGCTCGCGCATATTCGCGGTCGACATCAACCCGGCCGCGCGCATCGGCATCGGCATCATGCTCGACCACGGCACCGGCATCGTCATCGGCGAGACGGCGAGCGTCGGCGACAACTGCTCCATCCTGCAGGGGGTCACCCTGGGCGGGACGGGCAAGGAGACGGGCGACCGCCATCCCAAGATCGGCGACAACGTGCTGCTGAGCGTCGGCGCCAAGGTGCTGGGCAACATCAAGGTTGGCGACTGCTCGGTTGTCGGTGCCGGCAGCGTCGTTCTGAAGGAAGTGCCGCCGCGCAAGACGGTTGCGGGCGTCCCGGCCAAGGAGATCGGCCCCGCCCGGTGCCCGGAGCCTGCGCGCACCATGGATCAGCGCCTGGCGCCCGACGATTGCGGCTGCTGCTGAGGAGAGAGCGAGTGGAACCCAGAGAGCTGGTCAAGGTCCAGACCTACATGCGCAAGGTGTTCGGCGCCAAGACGCTGTCCGTCCGGGCACGACCCAAGATCAAGGACTCTGCCGAGGTCTACGTCGGCGACGAGTTCATCGGCACGCTCACCCGCGAGGAGGACGAGGGGGAGCTGTGCTACCAGTTCCAGATGGCGATCCTGGAAATGGACCTCGAGGAGGCATGACCTCCCGCCCTGCGGCTTGCCGGAGATAGGCGCCCATGGCGCTCTACGAGCTCGAAGGCCACCGCGTCGCGGTGCCGGCCAGCGGCCGTTTCTGGGTGGCCGAGAACGCCAGCGTGATCGGCATGGTGTCCCTCGAGGAGGACGTGAGCATCTGGTTCAACGCGGTGGTGCGCGGGGACAACGAGCCCATCAAGATCGGCGCCAGGGCCAACGTGCAGGACTGCTGCGTCCTGCACACGGACCCCGGCTTCCCCCTCATTGTCGGCGCCGAGGCCACCGTCGGCCACATGGCCATGCTGCACGGCTGCACGATCGGTCCCGGCGCGCTCATCGGCATCGGCGCCATCGTCCTCAACGGCGCCAGCATCGGCGAGAACTGCCTGGTCGGGTCCGGTGCGCTGATTCCCGAGGGCAAGCAGATCCCGGCGGGCGCCGTGGTCATGGGGTCGCCGGGCAAGATCATCCGTCAGGTCACCGAGCGGGACCTCGAGCGCATGCGCTGGGGTGTGGAGACCTACGTCGAGCGCGGGCACGCCTATGCGCGCGGGCTCAGGCCGCAGATACCGTCCGATCCCCTCTCCCCGCTTGCGGGGAGAGGGTCAGGGTGAGGGGCAGCCCCAAGGGAGCCGCTCCCCGCAAACAGCCCAGCCTTTGCACGGAGCATTGTGGTGAGGGTTGGCGCCCTTTGCTGCCCCTCACCCCATCCCTCTCCCCGTCGCCCTCGGTCAAGTGGGGCCAGGGCCCCTTCGTGGACGGCCGAGGGCGACAGGGAGAGGGAGTCGCCCGTCGCTTGCGTCAGCGCGCCTTGCGGACGCCGGCGAGGGGCATGGACGGGCTGCGCTCCTTGGGGTCGAGCGACATCCACACCCGCGGATTGAGATAGGACTGGCGCATGATGAACTGATAGCGCACGCGGTGCCAGATCTTGATCTCGTCAGTCTTGTTGTCGAGGATGAAATCGCCCTGCGCCGTGCGCGCCGTGAGCACGGCGTGGCCGTCTCCGCGCTCGTCGCGGACGACCGTGATCAGGAGCGCACTCGGCGGCCAGCCCATGGCGATGAGCCGCTTGCGCTTGAGGAGCACGTAGTCCTCGCAGTCGCCCTTGGTGGTCGGCAGCGTCCAGTAGTCGGCTTCGCCGTAGAGCTCGATGTCGGTGACCGGCTCGATCTCCTGGTTGACCATGCGATTGACGGCCTCGAGCTGGGCGAAGCGCTCCGGCGTGGCATCGAAGCGCTGCTCCTCCTGCCGGCCGGGAGAGCACTCGCGCGGGCTGCGCTCGCATAAGCTCACGAAGCCGTAGGGAGGCTGGGCGAGGCCGAAAACCCGCATGAACTCCTTGGAAGCCGCCGGGTCGGCGAAGGCCAGGCCGGAACCGACCAGAAGATACGCAACGCCTACGGAAAAGATGACACTCGGTCTCATGTCAAACCTCAACTCACCCGCAGTGACAACCGGGGGCGCGTCCCAGCCTGCGAAGCGGCGGCCCCGTTGACCGGGGCCGTTTCCTCTGGAGTGTCCCTACTATGGCGCGGGGCGCCTTAATTAAGACCTAATCCCCGGCGCGCTTCGGATCACTTCCGTGCAGGTGTCCCAGAACCGGAATGACGCATTCTGAGAGGATCGAGGGCGCGTCCCTACGCAAGTGAGCCGAGCGTAGCCCGACCGTCAGTCTTCTTTACGGCCGCCTTCGAGCACGCGGAAGGCACGGCGGTCGCCCTTTGTGGCGACAGTTGCAGGCGCAAACAACGGTTGCTCGCCGCCCCGCGCGGAGTCGCTCAGTGGGCGGCCATTCGGCCAGATCAGCTCGTGGCGCAGGAGGCGCTTGCCCGTGAGGTGATCGTGACCCAGCCAGTGCGGCGACGAGGCCGGGCTCATCGCCCCGATCACGCGGCCGGCCATGGAATCCGCGTGCATGAGCGGGAGCAGTATGGCCTCCAGCTCGACGCGCCGCACGCTGTCGGCGCCGGTTTCCACGGTGAGAAGCGTGGCCGCGCCCTCCTCGCAGGTGAGCTTCAGGTCGCCCGCGAGGACCGCGCGGTCGGAGGCGCTCCAGCCGTCGAGAAAATTGCTGCCGCGCAGCTCCGTGCCGAACATCTCGCACAGGCGGGTGCCGGCAAGACGGTAGCAGTAGGTGGCGGCGTCCGTGCGCTCGAGCAGGAAGATCTCGGGGAGGATGGAACCGAGGCGCGCGGGATCGATCTCGAGGCGCAGCGGCGCGACGCGGCCCGCACGCAGGCCGTCCCAGTAGGCGTAGAGGATCTGGAGCGTTCTCTGCTTCATGCCGGCTGCGGTCTCTGGTACGGGCTCGGGCCGGCCTCTCCCGCCGAGTACCTGTGCCGAAACGGGGCACTGGCGGGCGGGCGGACGGCGCAAGACCACCTCACGAGCACCGATCGTGCCACGGCCGCGGGCGCGGACGCGAATTTGCTCCCATTAGGGTTGCTTGTGGCGCCGGCAGCTCACCCGGGCGCAGCACAAGTCTGCCGGAGGCGGGGTTGCCACAGTGCAGCGCCATGTGTAAGCGGGCGTGGCCTGGCCCCGAGGAGCACCCCCCACTTGCGAGAGCGCCAACCGATCTTCAATGCGCCGGCGGTCGTCGTGGCGCTGCTGGCGGCGTTCGTGGCCGTGCATCTCGTACGCTCGTTCCTGTCGGAAGCGGCCGACGAGCGGCTGATCCAGCTCTGGGCCTTCGACCCAGCGCGGCTGAGAGGCGACGGCCTCCCTGCGCCGGCCGGCGGGCTAGTGGCCACGGTCAGCCAGTTCGTCACCCACGTGTTTACGCATGGCGACCTCGCGCACCTCCTGATCAACTCGGCGTGGTTCCTGGCGTTCGCGACCCCGGTGGCCCGCCGCATCGGGCACATGCGGTTCCTCGCCTTCTTCCTGCTGTGCGGCGTCGGCGGAGCGCTCCTTTATCTCCCCTTCAACGAGGCCCCGATGGTCGGCGCGTCGGGCGCCGTCTCCGGCCTGATGGGCGCGGCCATGCGCTTCCTGTTCGTGCCGCTGAGCGAGCGCAACATTGATGCCCTGGCTGGAGAAGGCCACCAGCCCCCGCTGATGAGCCTGGCCGCCGCGCTGCGCGACAAGCGCGTCATCGTCGTCGTCGCCGTCTGGACGCTGCTCAACCTGGTTTTCGCCTGGGCCGCCCCGTACCTGCTGGGGGAGCGCAACATTGCCTGGGAGGCCCACATCGGCGGCTTTTTCACGGGGCTCCTGACGTTCGGCTGGTTCGATCCCATACCGCCCGTTCATCATGATTCGGCGCCCGCGGAATGACCTTCTTGCAAGCAGCCGGGAAACCCGCGCACTATGGGGGCCGGCGAAACACAACGAGGCCCGCAGCCGCCAGCGGTCGGACCCCTGTTGCACGGGCACCTTCAACCCGCGTCCCCGTGCCCCTCCCGCGAGCGGTCTTGCCGGCGGGAGGAACGCGCATGAACGTGGCTGCAATCCTGAGACAGAAGGGCCGGGCGGTAACGACTGCGCCGCCGTCCATCACGCTGCTCGAGGTGGCACAGCGCCTGGCCCACAAGCGCATCGGCGCCATTGTCGTAGTCGACGCGCAAGGCGAGCTGGTCGGTATCGTATCGGAGCGCGACATCATCCTGGCGCTGTCCGAGGTCGGCCCGGACTGCCTGACGCGGCCGGTGTCGGAACGCATGACGCGCCAGGTGGTGACCTGTCAGGAGGCCGATACGGTCGATGAGCTGATGGCGATGATGACGGTGCGCCGGTTCCGGCACCTGCCGGTCGTCACCGACGGCGGCCTCGCGGGCATCGTCTCGATCGGCGACGTGGTCAAGCATCACGTGGCCGAGATCGAGATGGAGGCGACGGCGATGCGCGCCTACATCGCCCACGGCTGACGCGCGCCGGCCGCACGGGCGGCGCGGCGGTCGCGTCACGCCGTCCTGGCCAGCACGGTGTTGAAGCGCCGCGCGATGATCTCGCGCTTGATCTGGTCGATGTCGCGCTCGACCGCGGCCGCGCCGCACTCGATCATCTCCTCGGCCTTGTGAAAGTCGAACAGGCCGACCGGCGGCAGGCGCGGCATCAGCATGACGTCGGGCGGATCGCCCGCCAGGCGTGAGCGGGCGATGCGGTCCTGCACGATGTTGAAGGCCTGCAGCATCTGGGTGGAGATGCCGGGCCCGTTGTCGCTGCGCCCGAAGAACTGGCGCTGCAGCAGCTTCTTCACCGCGCGGCCATTGCGGGCGAACAGGCCCTGGCCCGGGTCCTCGGGGGGAGGCAGGGCGAGCGGGATGGCATCGAGGTCCGTCACCACGGTGCCGTAGCCGACATCGGAGTTGACATTGACGGCAATCACATAGCGCGCGCCGAGGGAACGGCACACCGACACCGGTATGGGGTTCACCAGCGCCCCGTCGAACAGCCAGCGCCCCTCGATGTTGACCGGCTTGAAGATCCCGGGAAGCGCGTACGAGGCACGCATAGCATCGACCAGCAGGCCACGGCCGAGCCAGGTCTCGTGCCCGGTGCCGATCTCGGTCGCCACCGCAACGTAGCGCTTGGAGAGCGTCTCGATCTCCAAGCCTCTCAGGCGCTCCTCGAGCACGTCGCGCAGGCGCTGGCCGTGGATGAGGCCCGATCCGGAGAAGTTGAAATCGAGGAAGCCCAGCATCTTGCGGCGCGTCAGCTCGCGCGCGAACTGCTCGAGCGCATCGAGCTCGCCGGCGACGTGCAGGCCGCCGACGACGGCGCCGATCGAGGTGCCGACCACGATGTCCGGCTCGATCCCGGCCCGGGTCAGGGCGCGCAGGACCCCGATGTGCGCCCAGCCGCGGGCAGAGCCGGCGCCGAGTGCCAGACCGATCTTGTAATCGCCCATGCGTCACCCCGTCTGGCCGGTCCGCTGTCCTTCGCGTCGCCGCGGCTGGTGATCCCGCAAACCCGCGCAACGCGCGCAAGGCTACTCACTAGGAATTAAGCCACAGCTACACAAGCGCGCAACCCGAGACGCCGTTACTCCCCGGGTTGTACATCGCGCCAGGCTGCTTCCTGGCGCGATGCACCGGCACGCAATTTACCGCGAGGTGGACTTTCCCATTTTGGGACTTCGCGCGGGCGTGTCTGGCGTGACCGTAGAGCGGCGACGGGCGGGCCGGCGCTAAATAGCCTACCGGGCGGCGAGGGCCGCAGAAACGCACGCCAGGGCCGTGCAGGGGCATGCCGGCAGCGGGCCGCGGAGCGCGCCAGCTCCAATGGGCGGATGGGGGCGGGCCGCTCCGTCCTCGCCCAGCTCGGCCGCCAAGAACCCGGAGCGCGCGCCCGGTACTTCTTTTATAGGCTGGCGCTCCAACAGCGGCGGTGAAGTCCCCGGCTCAGCGCGCCCTTGGACTTGATCTTCGATCAAGTCCGCTCGCTTCGGCCGGGGACGCAAGAGGCAGGTTCGAGCAATTCCCGCCTGCGTTCCCGGAAACCGAGGCCCCGACCGCCAGGCCGGGGCAGAGGTTATCCGGCATCTTCCCCGCCCGTGTTCGGTCCCAACCGCTACATCAGGAACGGGGCACGAGGCCCTTTGCGGGCAGCTTGCCCAGAGGCACCGAGCGGTAGAAGCAGGAGCGGGCTCCGGTGTGGCAGGCGACCCCCTGGCCGGCGATCGTCACCCTGAGCCAGAGGACGTCCTGGTCGCAGTCGGTGAGCACCTCGGCCACCTCGAGCACGTTACCGCTCTCCTCGCCCTTACGCCACAGCCGCCGCCGCGAGCGGCTCCAGAAATGCGCAACGCGCGTCTCGATCGTCAGCGCCAACGCTTCCCGGTTCATGAAGGCGAACATCAGCACCTCGCCGGAGGCGGCGTCGGTGACAATGGCCGGGATCAGGCCGTCGGCGTCGAAGTGAGGCTGGAAGGAGAGGCCCTGCTCCACCTCCCCGGGCGAGCCGCGTGCGGCAAAGTCTGATGGGGAAGCCATGGCAATACGGGGTCAGACCCCTCGCCTCCAATGTTTGCGATTCAACTCCAACGTCGAGGCGAGGGGTCTGACCCCCATACCAGCAAGGGGTCTGACCCCATCACCAGCTCAATAGCGCGGGCCGTGCACCATCTGCAGGAACCGGTCGCGGTAACTGGCTTCGGCCTCCAGCGCCCCGGTGAAGCGGGTGGTGATGGTCTTGACGCCCGGCTGGCGCACGCCGCGCATGGACATGCACTGATGCTCGGCCTCGATCAGGACGGCGACGCCGCGCGGCTGCAGCGCATGCTCGATCGCCTCCGCGATCTGCGCCGTGAGGGCCTCCTGCGTCTGCAGGCGCTTGGCGAAAATCTCCACCACGCGCGCGATCTTGGAGAGGCCGAGGATGCGCCCGTTCGGCAGGTAGGCGACATGCGCGACACCGAGGAAGGGGGCCAGATGGTGCTCGCAGTGGCTGGCCACCCTGATGTCGCGCAGCATCACGAGGTCATCGTACCCGCCCGTCTCCTCGAACGTCTTGGAGAGCACGTCGACCGGGTCCAGGTGATAGCCGGAAAAGTATTCCTCGAAGGCGTCGGCGACACGTCCCGGCGTGTCCTTCAGGCCCTCGCGATTGGGATTGTCCCCGGCCCAGGCGATCAGGATGCGCACGGCCTCCTCCGCCTCTTTGCGCGTCGGACGCTTCACGGCCGGCGGCCTCGGGGCAGCCCGTCTCTCCACTGCGGCAGTCCGTCTCTCTGCGATGTCGTCCATGCTGTCCGATACTGCCTTCAAGGCCGGTATGATCGACACTACACCAAACCGCGTCCGAACGGGCGGACCCGACACTGCGCGGCAGTGTTGAATTCCCGGTCGGCGCGCGCGATATCTAGGCAGAGCGAGCCTGTGACGGCGGGGTCCCACGTGACCCGAGCGATATAGTATGGCGCGGTGCAGGCGACAAGCAATGCGCGGCAATTGCAGCATCCCGCTGCCCGTGCGATATCGGCGGACTTGACGTTAAGTGCATGACGCAGCTGAGCGAAATCTACAACCAGCGCATCCTCGAGCTGTCCGCCAACATCCCGCGGACCGAGCGCCTCGCGGACGCGGATGCGACTGCCACGGCGCATTCCAAGCTGTGCGGATCGACCGTCACGGTGGACCTCAAGCTGTCGGGAGACCGCGTGAGTGCGTTCGGCCAGACCGTGAAGGCCTGCCTGCTCGGGCAGGCCGCCGCGTCGATCATGGCGCAGAACATCGTCGGCAGCGAGGCCGGCGAGCTGCGCGCGGTGGGCGAGGCCATGCGCAAGATGCTCAAGGCAAACGGGCCGCCGCCCGCCGGGCGCTGGGCCGATCTCGCCGTGCTCGAGCCGGTCAGGGACTTCAAGGCGCGGCACGCCTCCACGCTGCTGGTTTTCGATGCCGTCGAGATCGCGCTTGCCGCGGCGGAGGGCAAGCAAGCCGAGCCCGGCGGCGCCGCGGCGACTCCCGCCGCAGCGGCGCGGGCGGGACCCTGAGAGGACCACCATGAGGGCACCTCTGGGCCGTACGACCAGAGCCGTCGCCAAGGCACCGATACGGTTCTACCGGTGGACCCTCAAGCCGCTCCTCGGCATGGAATGCCGGCACCTGCCGACCTGCTCCGAGTATGCGCTCGAGGCCATCGACATCAACGGGCCGTGGCGCGGGAGCTGGCTCGCCCTGGCGCGCATCTGCCGCTGCAATCCGTGGGGGACGCACGGCTTCGATCCGGTGCCCGACATCCGCCATGCGAGGCACCCCTTCGCGCCGTGGCGCTACGGGCGCTGGAAAGGCGCGCTCGCGGCCGGGGAGGCAGCCCAGGACCGGGCCCGTCCCTGACGGTCGCCTAGTTGCGGGCGAGACGTGCCAGCCGCTCCTCGGCCTCCGGGGCGCCGAGCTCGCGCGCCCGCTCGTACCACCTGCGCGCCTGCACGCGGTCAGCGTTCACTGCAACCGCATCGAGACGCGCCAGCTCCACCGGATCGAAGGTTGCCGCCATCTTGAGGGCGCCCTCGGCCAGGCCCGCCTCGGCAGCGCGCTGGAAGAAGCTGCGCGCTGCACCGATGTTGCCCTGATCGAGATGCCGCTCTCCGAGCGCCAGGTATCTCTCGGCGCGGGCTTTCTCCTCCGGTGAAAGATCGGGCACCTTGCTGGCCGGCCCGGGCGAGGATGGCTCCAGTCGCTTGGGCTGGGGCGGTGGGTCGATCGGCGCCGCGAGCACGCGCCGCCGGCCCACGACGAGCGCAGTCTTGACTTCCGCGAGCGTGGTGCCGTCCTCCCCGACCAGGCTGATGACGATGTCGCTGCGGCCTGACACTCCCTCCGGCACGATCGCCTTCAGCGACCCCAGGGCGAACAGCGGAACCGCCCACGAGCCAAGCCCAATCGCATGGCCTTCGGTGAGCGAGACACTGCGCGGGAAGCCCCGCAGCCGCAGGAAGCTGTTGCTCGGCAGCGCGTCGCGAGGGCCGACCTCGATCGCCAGCAGGGTCTGCGAATCCGGCTCGGCGAAGATCGTCTGCTCGACCAGGATGCGCGGCGCTTCGCGGCGCTGGGCGAGGGACCATTGGGCCGCGCCCGTGGCCAGGATCACGGCGAGCGCGAGCAGCGCAGCCGCGATCCACCGCTTGCCCCTCGGCCGTGAACGCGCCCTCGAACGCCGAATATGCGCCATGAACGGGTCCCAACGGGCCTGAAGTCAGGCATCACCGCGCTCCTGCGGAACGCCTCCACGACAGGCCGATTACTTGCCCTGCTTCTTGTTCCACTCCAGGAACTGCTGGAACAGCTTCTCCTGGTCACCGGCCACCGCCGGAGGCGTGGTGCGCCCCTTCTGACGGTTGAGCGAGGCTTCGACTGGCGTCTCCGGCTCCTTCTTGGCGCCCGCCGTAGCCTTCACGCGCGCCACCGACTTCAGCTTCTCCTCGGCCACGACATACCGGGTCCACCCCGGCACCTTGGCGGCAAGGTTCACGCTCTTCCATTTCGGGTGATTGGGCGGCTTGTGGAGCGCTTCGAAGCGATCGAAGTAGAACTCCACGAAACGCTCCAGGCGCCTGTAGCGGTCGCTTTCCCGTGGCCAATTGTAGACCGCGAGCACCGATTGCACGGCGAGTGTCTCGACTTTCTCACCGGGCTTGACGTAACCGGGGTAGTCCTCGCTAGTGAACTCCGATGGAATATAGTATTCGTCGAACTTCTCGATCGGCAGTGGCAGAAACTTGAAGCCCTGTTCGTTCTTGAACTTGGTAAACAAGTCCTGCGGCTTGGCACTGTTGCTGACGAGACCGGCGAACTCTCCCGTTTTCATCTTTTCGAGGGCAATCACGTTGTTGATATAGACTGCTTCGACGTTCACACCCAGTCGCTTGAACAGGATCGGCGCGGTGACCGCCGACCCAGCGCCCTGGGTGTGAAAGCTGACCTTCTTCCCCTCCAGGTCCTGGATCGAGTTGATCTCCGGCCGCACGAGCAGGTGGACCTCGGAGACGACCAGCTCGGAGATGAAGTGGATGCGCTTCTCGATGTTGGGGATTTTCTCCAATGTCTTGAAGTGCTCGAGCACGTCGGCATTGGTGATGGCAACGTCGATGCCCCGCAGGTAGAGCAGGTCCCTCACATTGTCGATGGCACCCTGCGTGATGACCGGAAGCACGCGCATCTGGTCCGGGTCGTTGACGATGCGGGAAGCCTCGGCTGCAAGGCGAATGAAAGTGCCTTCGAGCGTCCCGCCCGCAAGGCCGATCGTCCAATTGTTGACCTTGTAGACCTTGGAGGTCTCGCCGGTCTCGGCCGCGGTCGGGGCGCGCACGGTCTTGCGCTGCTGCCCCCATCCGTCCTGGATCCATCCGGCGCAAGAGAGCGCGCCCGCCAAAGACACAACTGCCAGTGCCTGCCCCAATCTCGAGCGCATGTCGCATCCCCTCGTTGCAACTTAAGAGTCCGATCCCCTCCGGGTTTTGCCGCCCGAAGGCGGCGGGCCGCCCCCTTGGAGCGGTCGCATGGTCGCGGACACGGGCTTGCTTGACCCCGTCCGCATGTCGTTCCTACTCGGCGGCGGTTTTGGGGCCGCAATAGGGAATTCTTCGGGCGGATTCACCTTTCAGATCCGACGGCTAGGGAGCGAGATGCACATTCTGCTGTCGTCTCGCCGTCTCCACGACGCGCCGATCCGGGCGGCCGACGCGACGCGACGCCTGCCTTGACAGGGCGCGCCAGTCGTGCACAAGGCGCCGCCCAGCCTCTTCGCGCACGCCGCACAACGCGGAGCGGGCTCCTTACCTGCTTGGTATGCAGCGAGTGAGAGAAAGCCCATGAGTGAAATCCCCAACGACATCGTTGTGACTTTTCCGGACGGGGCCAAGCGCTCCGTGCGCCGCGGCATGACCGGCAAGGCGCTCGCCGAGAGCATCTCCAAGTCGCTGGCAAAGAAGGCCGTCGCCATGGTGGTCGACGGCAAGCTCGCCGACCTGGCCGACCCCATCGAGAAGGACGCCTCGGTCAGGATCGTCTCGCGCACCGACCCGGAGGCGCTGGAGCTGATCCGGCACGACGCCGCGCACGTGATGGCGGAGGCGGTGCAGAGCCTCTGGCCCGGCACCCAGGTCACCATCGGCCCGGTGATCGAGAACGGCTTCTACTACGACTTCGCCAAGGCGGAGCCGTTCCACCCCGACGACCTCGAGAAGATCGAGGACAAGATGCGCGAGATCATCGCGCGCAATGCCCCCTTCACCAAGGAGTACTGGAGCCGCGAGCAGGCCAATGCCTTCTTCAAGGAGAAGGGCGAGCTGTTCAAGGTCGAGCTGGTCGATGCCATCCCCGAGGGCGAGGACCTCAAGATCTACAAGCAGGGCGAATGGCTCGACCTGTGCCGCGGCCCGCACATGACCTCCACCGGCCAGATCGGCAAGGCCTTCAGGCTCACCCACTTCGCGGGCTCCTACTGGCGCGGCGACCACACCAAGCCGCAGCTGCAGCGCATCTACGGCACCGCCTGGGCGACCGAGCCGGAGCTCGCCGCTTACCTCCAGATGCTCGATGAGGCCGAGAAGCGCGACCACCGCAAGCTCGGCCGCGAGATGGACCTGTTCCACTTCCAGGAGGAGGGCCCGGGCGTGGTGTTCTGGCATCCCAAGGGGTGGCAGCTGTTCCAGAACCTCATCAACTATGTGCGCCGGCGCCAGAACGCGGCGGGCTACCGCGAGGTGAACGCGCCGCAGATCCTCGACAAGTCCATGTGGGAGACCTCGGGCCACTGGGAGTGGTTCCGCGAGAACATGTTCACCACCGTGACCGAGGACGAGCGCGAGTTCGTCATCAAGCCGATGAACTGCCCCGGCCACATCCAGATCTTCAAGCACGGGCTCAGATCCTATCGCGAGCTGCCCTACCGGGTGGCGGAGTTCGGCGTCGTGCACCGCTACGAGCCGTCGGGCGCGCTGCACGGCCTGATGCGCGTGCGCGCCTTCACCCAGGACGATGCGCACGTGTTCTGCACCCAGGAGCAGCTGGCCTCGGAGTGCATCGCGATCAACGACCTGATCCTGTCGATCTACCGCGACTTCGGGTTCGACGACATCACCATCAAGCTCTCCACCCGGCCCGCGAAGCGCGTCGGCGACGATGCGCTGTGGGACCAGGCCGAGGACGTGATGTCGGACATCCTGGAGGACATCCGGGCGCGGTCCAACGGCAAGATCAGGACCGGCATCAACCCCGGCGAGGGCGCCTTCTACGGCCCCAAGTTCGAGTACGTGCTGCGCGATGCCATCGGCCGCGACTGGCAGTGCGGCACCACCCAGGTGGACTTCAACCTGCCGGCCCGCTTCGGCGCCTTCTACATCGACCGCGACGGTGAGAAGCGCACCCCGGTCATGATCCACCGCGCCCTGTTCGGCTCGCTGGAGCGTTTCACCGGCATCCTCCTGGAGAGCACCGCCGGCCACCTGCCCTTGTGGCTGGCGCCCGTGCAGGCGCTGGTGTGCACCATCGTCTCCGACGCCGACGCCTATGCCGGCGAGGTGCTGGTCGCCCTCGAGCGGGCGGGGCTGCGGGCGGGCGTGGACCTGCGCAACGAGAAGATCAACTACAAGGTGCGCGAGCATTCGCTCGCCAAGGTGCCGGTGCTCCTGGTGGTCGGCAAGCGCGAGGCCGAGGAGCGCACTGTATCGCTGAGGCGGCTCGGCAGCGACAAGCAGGAGGTGCTGCCGCTGGTCCAGGCCGTCGACCGGCTGGCCGAGCAGGCGATGCCGCCGGACCTCGCCCGCGCGCGCCGCGCGGCAGCAGCCTGAAACAGGCGATCGTGGTCGGGCCGGCCGTGGTCTGCCCGCAGCGCCTTCGCCGAGGCCGAGTGCCCGTGTGCGACGCCGACGCGGACTCCCCACCGCGGGCACAGGCGTGGGACGCTGGCGAGGTCTGGTCGGGGCAGAGGGATTCGAACCCCCGGCCCCCTGCTCCCAAAGCAGGTGCTCTACCAGGCTGAGCTATGCCCCGACACGTGCAATTGCGAGGAGCTGAGAAATCCGCGCACCGCTCGGTCTTACACCTTCTCCGAGAGGTTTGCCGGCTCCACTGAGCTGGTGCCGTGTTGCCAACTCCAGGGCACCTGCTTAGCGCCACTCCGAACGCAAGGCAATGCACGACCTCGGCAGATGAGCGGCACCCCGGGACAGGCCAAGTAGAGCAGGACTCGACTCGCCACCCGAAGCCGGACGCGCAAACCGCCTCAAGCTTTCGGCGCTCGACCTGGGACGCGGCGAATTTTGCGAGGGGCTGCGATCCAGATGGCGACGGCGGACGCGATGCAACAGCCGATGATCGACAGGAACGCAAGCCGGTAGCTGCCCGATGCGTCGTGAATGGCGCCGGCGATCCAGGGGCCTGCCGCACCGCCGCCAATCAATGCCACAGTGATGCTGCCGAAAATGGATCCGTAATGCGGTCCCTCGAAAATCTCGAAGACGATGGGGCCCATGACCGAGGTCAGCGCGTAGCCGAGGAAGCCTTGGGCGAACACCATGAGGTAGAGCAGCGCGGTGGATGGCGCCTGCTCCAGCGCGATCAGCGCGGCATAGCAGATGGCAAAGCCCGCGCACCCGGCCGTCCACACCCATTCGCGGCCGATGCGATCCGAGAGGCCGCCGAGGACGATCTGGCCGGGAATGCCGACCACACTGACGGCGCCAAGCGCCCAGGCGGCAACCAGCGGTGAGAAGCCGATCTCGGTGAGGTACCTGGTCTGATGCACCTGCACGGCGTACCAGGCGACGAGCGCACAGAAATAGCCGAGCACGATCCACCAAAAACGCGCGGTCCGCGCGGCCCGTGCCAGCGTCCACTCGACGGCGACCCAGGCCGGATCGACGACATGGGGCGTGTGACGCCGCTCGGACGCCGATGCCGGACGAGTCTCCCCGTCCGGCATCAATCCGACCTCCTCCGGTTTCTTCCGCACCAGCAGGTTGAGCGGTGCGACAGCAAGCACCACGAGCATGCCGATGGCCCAGCAGGATGCGCGCCAGCCCTCGCTCAGGATAATCGACTGCAGCCAGGGCAGCAGCACGATCGCGCCCACGCCCGCGCCGGCAAAGGCGATACTGATGGCGAGACCCCTCCGCCGCAGGAACCAGTTCGGCAGGAACTGCGAGTGGGCAGTGTAGGTCATCATGTTGGCACCGCCGCCGACCAGCACGCCGAGCGTCGCGTAGAGATGCCATGGGCGCTCGATGTAGGGGGCAAGGAACAAGCCCAGCGACAGCAGCGCGACGCCTGTCATGATGACCAGGCGCGGCCCCCGTGCATCCATGACACGGCCGACGCCCGGGCTGAGGATCGCCGAGACGAGAAATCCGAACGAGAACGCCCCGGCGGCAAGGCCCCGATCCCAGCCGAACTCGTCGATCAGAGGCGGCAGCAGCAGCGAGAACGCGGTTCTCGCGGTCACGCCGATCGCCATCGTCACGAAGGCCACGCCGACGATCAGCCAGCCGTAGTAGAACGGCAGCCGCACGGACCAATGATCGGAGCCGCTGCGCATCGCCCACCTCACGCCAGGACCGGTATCAGTGAGACTAGCAGCAGGGCGGCCATCGACCAGTTGAATGCCATGCGGGCGCGGGGTCTGGCGATCGAGCGACCGAGAGCCGTGCCGAGGCCGGCCCAAACCACGCACGAACTAGGAATGAGGGGTAGCCGGCAGGGCGAGGGCCAGATACAGACCTTCGTCGCGCATGACCAGGCCCTTGGCGACGAAGAGATCGAGCGCCTCGGAGATTTCTTCGTCATCGCAGGAGAGGCCGAGGCGCTCGCCGATGACAGCCGCGCTCGACGCCCGGTCGACGATGGCGGCGTAGATCTCGGAGAGGGGGCTTGCGAAGCGATAGAGCTGTGGAGCAGCCGGCTCGCGCCGGTCCTCGATGTGCAGGAGCCCCGGCGACCAGCGATAGGTCAGGAGCGGTGCCTTCTCCTTCCACTGCCGCTTCCATTCGTCGACGGCGCAGGCGACCGAGTCGTAGGCCGCATCCGAAAGCTCGTCCCGGAAGGCATGCTCGAAGTAGTAGGCCACCTTCTCCCGACGGATCCGATCAGGATAGATGAAATTGAGGCTCTCGGGCACCTCGACGCGCGAGACGGGGAAACGCCGGCCGTCCGCAAAGAACGGACTGAAGCGCTCGAACGAGATCCGGCTGGCGGCGATGGGCGGCTGCAGGTGAACGAGATGCGGGATCAGCGCCGCCTGCCGGGCGTAGTCGTCCTCGGTCTCGCCGGGGAAGCCCCAGAGGATATTCCAGAGCACGTTGACACCGTAATGGGCGCTCCAGCGCAGGAGGTTCACGTTCTGGGAGGCGCGTACGCCTTTTCGCATCAGCCGCAGGACGTGGGAGCTCAGACTTTCCAGTCCCGGCTGAAAGGTGCCGACGCCCGCTTCGGCCAATGCCTTGATGTTGGCGCGCGTGAGATTGGCCTTCGTCTCGAAGAACAGCAGGTACTGCCGGCCTTCGTCGCGCAAGGCCGGCAGGAGCCCGTCGATGAAATCCATCGGCATGATGTTGTCGACAGCGCTGAACTTGAACACGCCATAGCGCTGCGCGAGCGTGGCAAGCTCCTCCATGACGCGAGCCGGAGTCTTCTGGCGGTGGCGCATGCTGGCACCGTTCAAGCCACAGAACGTGCAGTGCTGGCGCGCACCCCACCAGCAGCCGCGCGAGCTTTCGAAAGGCAGGTCCACCTTGTCGCGCCATTCGGGAGACAACAGCCCGAGATGTTCCGAGCGGGTGAAGTATTCGTCGAAGTCGGGAGCCGGCAGGGACTCGAGCCCGTCGAACGGCTGGCGCACTGCGGCGCCCGGCGGAGCGTCACGCGCGACGACGCCCGGCACCTCGGCCGGCGACCGGCCGCTCGACAGGGCCGCGAGGAAATCGGGAAGCGCCTGGTCGGCTTCCCCGTCGACCGCGTAGTCGATGAAGGGCAGGGCGCGCACCCACTCGCGCCCCATCTCGCCCTCGAAGTTGGCGCCGCCGAACAGGATGACGAGCCCGGGATGTCGCTGCTTCAGCCGGAGCGCCAGAGCGAACGACGCGGCGTTCTGCTGAAACGTGGACGTAAAGCCCACGACGTCGTAGCGCGGCCAGTCGACGCATTGCTCGGCGTAGTCGAGAAAGCCGGGCACGACCTCGTTGCGGATGCGCAGCAATGCGGCCGCGTCGCCACCCAGCGGATGAAACCGTTCGACGTCCGGAGCGAGCCGCGCAAGCAGCTGCCCGTCGGGATCCGGCGCATCCTCGGGAAAGGCCGCAGCGGAGAAGAGCCAGTTGCCGAATTCGTGCCGCGCGTACTCCGACAGGCTCTCGTAGAGGTCGACGCCTATGCGAACGGCGAAATCGAGCGTCAGGTGCAGCGTGTCGGCGGCGAAGCCGCGCCGGCGCACGATGGCCGACAGCAGCCCCAGCTGCAAAGAGGGCCGTTCGACTGTGAAGAAGGGCATCGACACCAGCATGATCGCTGGCTTCTGCCGTGCCGAATTGCCACCGGCTTGCACGTCGATCCTCTTCGAGACCATAATGTCCCAACTTTGGGGAGGCGGGACATGGTTGGCAAGAGCAACTCTCGGGGCTCACTGGCAGCGTTGGCTGCAGCGGCGCTGGCTTCGCCGGTGGCGCTCATCCCAGCCGGCACATCGGCGGCAACGAATTTTGCCATCCTGCCCGCGGAGGCTGCCAGCCTGAGCAACGATGCCCTTATTCGCACCGCGCGGTACAATCCCGTCCGGAAGAAGTACATCGTGCAGCCCACCAAGAAGCCGCGCTACCTGCCGCCCAACCCCTGCCGGAACAAGACGTACTGCCGGAGGAGGTAGGCGACCTCTCGACGTGTCGAGCGTAAGTCCAACGTTCCCGCCACAATCTAGTAACGGTGCGAGACGCCGACGCGCCCGCCGTATCAGCCCGTCTTCCCGTCATCGCTTCCAAATCGCTTGGCGGCGTCGAGCGCAAGCCCCGTCGCAACGCTGCCGAACACGTTGCCTGCAATGAGGCGCGCTGCGGGGACTGCAGCGGCGATGGACCTCTGCACGGAAGGCATCCTGGTGACACCGCCGGTGAGAAACACGGCGGAGATCGCGTCGGGGGTCAAACCGGCCATCCGCAGCACATGATCGATGCGAGAGCGTATGCGCTGGAGGCTGTCGGCGACGGCCGCCTCGAGCTCCGCCCGGGCGATCTCCGGAGCGATGCCGGCAATGCTTGCGTCGAGATCGATCGTTGCGATCTCGGCGCGGGACAGTTCGATCCTGGTGGCCTCGACGTTCGCCAGCAGCTCGTGGCCCTTGCGCTGCTCGAGCACGCGCAGCAGCCGTTCGATTTTTTCGGGCTCCGCCGAATCCCGCAAGACGCCACGGACCTCGGTGAGCACCTTCGGGGCATAGAGAAAGTTGATCCTGTGCCAGGTTGCGAGGTCGTAGAAATACCACGATGGCGCATCCAATCCCTGGCGGCGCAGAGGACTGCGCAGGCCCAGTGCCGGCATCACGGCCGCCAGCGCCAACTGCCTGTCGAAATCCGTGCCGCCGATGTGCACACCGGTAAATCCGAGGATGTCCTGGCGCCGGTCGTTCGATCGCGCACGCTCGGGCGAGACCCGCACCACCGAGAAGTCGGAGGTGCCGCCGCCGATGTCGGCCACAAGCGCGATTTCCTCGGCATCGACACTCCGCTCATAGTCGAGGGCAGCCGCGATCGGCTCGAACTGGAAGGCGATCTGCTCGAAGCCGGCCGCCCGCGCGGCTGCCTCGAGCTGGCGCTCCGCCATGGCATCGGCCTCAGGGTCGTCGTCGACAAAGAATGCCGGACGTCCCAGCACCACGCTCGCCGGCGGCGCGCCGAGGCCTTCGCCGGCGGCGGTACGCAGGAACCGGAGGAACGCAGCGACGATCTCGCCGAAGCCGTAACGCATCCGCTCGACCTGCGTCGTCTCCGCAAAAAGCCCGGTGCCGAGCACGCTCTTTATTGCGCGCAGGTAGCGGCCGGGCTCGTGGGCGAAATGGCGCCCGAGAGCTTCGAGGCCAAAGGTCGTCGAATGGTCGTCGAGGCTGAAGAACAGGGCCGTCGGCACCGACGTCGCCCCGCGCTGGATGGGCAGCAGACAAGGCACCCCTGCGTTGCAGACGCCAACGGAGGAGTTCGAGGTGCCGAAATCTATGCCGCACGCAAGTGTCATGCGCAAATGCTCCGGTCTGGTGGACTTGGCGTCGAATGGAAAGGAACGCGACATTCGCTGGATTTCGCTGCTTGACAAGTCTGCAATTTTTCCTCACACTGTGGTGTAGGCAGAAGATTGAGATATCAAAGGCGGCGCACGAGCGGCGAGCTCGGGCGCCGTTTTTTTGACGCCTGACCATACTGCTGCGTTTGCGATGCCCCGACGCTGTCGTCAGGCGCGTGAACGGTCTCAGGACCGCGGTGGCCTGGCGCCTGCCTGGGCATAGAGCTGCTCGAAGTCCGGGAAGGCGTGGCAGATCGCCAGTGAGGTTTGCACCGTGGGGCCGGCGGGCCCACCCACGCGCTGCATGGCGCCGAAGATCAGCTTGCCGCCGATCACGACCCGCTTGCCGGCATCGGCCGTCTCGTCCTGGGCCTTTTGCCTCTGAGCCACGGCGACCAGATGCTCGGGGAGACGGGTGATGCTGCGGCCATCGACGGGCCAGTCCGGAGCCGGTTTGAGGCCGAACCCCTGCGCAAGGGGCTCGGAGCGGAAGTCGCTCGCCGAGGCGTAGGCGAAGCCGGCGAAGCGGCCGGCGCGCGCGTCGAGCCCGAAATGATGGAGCGTCGTGGCGATCTCCGGCTGGCCGGCGCCCGCGCCCGGATGGCGCGCGTGGAGCTTGCGCAGCTCGGCCGGCGCGAGCCGGTCGAGGTCGGCGACGTCGCGCACGACGAGCTCCGTGTTCACGGTGGCAACCCACTCGGCGATCGCCTGAGCGTGGCCCGTGCCGCAGATCAGAGCCTCGAGGTGCGGCAAGGCATGGATCTTGCTGGCGAAGGCCACGGGGGAGAGGTCGTCGGGGTCGCTGAGCAGCGTATCGGCGAGCACGTAGACGGCCTCGTCGGTGAGCAGGTAGTTCAAGAGGGTCATCGAGGCCTCGCACTGAAGGTTGGCGCCGTTGGCTGCCCCTCACCCCGACCCTCTCCCCGTCGCCCTCGGACCATTTTGGCCGACGCGTTCTTCGTGGACGGCCGAGCGCGACGGGGAGAGGGAGTCCCCGCGTTGCCATCTTCCGCGCAGGCGCGCGGCGAGGTCAACTGCGGGCGCGTCGGCTCTTGCGGCAAACGCGGGCTGGGTCGCCGGCGACCAGGCGACGGCCTCGAAATGGGCGAGGATGCCGCTCGCCAGGAAGCGGCTGCGCGCCGCATAGACGTGCCGATCGCCGCGCTTCGCCTGCTGGTGCCGATAGAAGCGCTGCGGGAGAACGAGCGCCAGCCGGTCCCTGGCGCGGGTCATGGCCACGTAGAGGAGGCGCCGCTCCTCCTCGATCTCCTCGGGAGTGCCCGTGGCCATGTCGGAGGGGATGCAGCCATCCACGGCGTTCAGCACGAAGACGGCCTTCCATTCCTGGCC
>Ga0075431_100000341_pt1 | contig 36704 bp, 28 predicted proteins | sample RhiMetdeltSRZDD5_FD_75297 | JGI IMG/M metagenome (GOLD analysis project Ga0075431, IMG submission 75297) | Populus rhizosphere microbial communities from Tennessee, USA - Rhizosphere MetaG P. deltoides SRZDD5 | ecosystem: Host-associated > Plants > Roots > Rhizosphere > Soil | place: USA... | reverse complement strand
GCGAATAGCCCCTTGCTGGTCAACGTTACGGCGGGCTGACCGTCACCGAACAGCACCTGGGCACTTATCACGGATTGGCAGCGGAGCACCGCGAGAAAATCCTGACCGCGGTCGCCGTTGAAGTCAGCGAAGACATGCTCGGGGATGCCGACATAGCTGCACGCGTTGATCGGGCCCGGTACCAGCGTGCCGTCCGGCATGTTGGTGAACGTCTTCAGCCGTAGTTCCTGGTCGCTGGATTCCCAGATGTCCTCCCGGCCGTCGCCGTTGAAGTCCTCGCTTCTGATCGTATTCGGGAAGGACATGCCGGAGAAACCGGCCACCAGCTTGAAGTTCCGCAGTACAAGCAGCTCCGGCTGGCTGGTGACGCTGAAGTTCGTCAGCACCAGCTCGGTCTGACCGTTCTTGGCCAGGTTGATCGCCTCACCCATGTTGGGGCAGAACGGCTGGCGCGGCCAGGGTGAGGTGTAGGTGTGCGTCACGGGAGCGCCGTAGCTGCCGTTCGGTCGCCGGTACTCGACCGTGACCGTGCACGGCGTCGCGGTTTCGGGGCCGAGCGTGACCCGGTCGAACAGCCCGTCGCTGTTCAGGTCACCGAATATCGGCTGAAAGCGATTGCCGGCGTCGGCGGGGCCGGGTGCGATCAGCGGAATGGCCAGAACCAGGCAAAGAATGGACACAAATCTTCGGGGTCTCATCGGAGTTCCTTTCTCTCGACACTGCATCGAGAGAATCGGCTCCGATCATTAACCCGTAACAATCAGCCCGCGTCCCGTGATCAATGGCAGATCCAGGGCGGTGAGCAGGCCGGGTTTGGCGTTGACCACCGAGGGAATGGCGTTCACCAACCGCATGGCGGTGGCCTTGAGGCCGGCGGTGTTGTGGTCGCCGTCGGTGCCCAGCATCTGCATGTCGACCGTGTAGTTGGGCTCGCCGGTGACGACGACCCGGTAGCCGCCGTGGCCGGGGGGCTGGGGCCAGTCGGGCGCCAGGTCGTCACGCAGTCGGGTGACGTGCTCCAGCACCACCACCGGTCGTCCACCCCGCATGCCGCGGACCTCGAAGCGCATCGCCGCCGTCGTCCCAGCCGCGATCGGGCCGGAGGCGACCGTGAAGTCCTCGGGCGCGGGCCGGCGCTCGTGCCACTCCTCGATGCCGTCGAGGACCACGCCGAGCCCCGCGGCGATCTGCTGCACGACGCTGCCCCAGGCCGTCGTGAGCACGCCGGGCGACAGGAGCATCGGCACCTCGTCGAGCGAGCCGCCGAAGCCCATGATGTCGAACAGCACCATGGCCTGGTCGTAGGTGGCGTAGTTCAGGATCTCCATGCAACGCACCTGCTCGATGCGCTCGCTGATGCCGGTGACCGTGAGCGGCAGCCAGTCGTTGGCGAAGCCCGGGTCGATGCCGTTGACCCACAGGCTGGCGCCGCCGTCGAGCGCGGCCTGGCGGACCGGGTCGATCATCGAGTCGGGCATGACGCCGTCCGGGAACTGCATGAACACCGGCCCGCTCGACACCACGTTGATGCCGGCCCGCAGGAACCGGGCGAGGTCGTCCAGTGCCTCGCCCAGCCGGTGGTCGGCCATGGCGGTGTGCACGATGCAGTCCGGCTGCAGGGCGAGGAGCGCGTCGGCGTCGGTGGTGGCGTGGACGCCCAGCTCCCGCCCCAGGCCGGCCAGCGTCCCGGCGTCGATGCCGCCCTTCGCCGCGCTCGACACCCAGACCCCGATCAGGTCGAGGTCCGGTCGGGCGTCGATGCCCGCCAGCGCATGCCGCCCCACGTTCCCCGTGCTCCACTGCACAACCCGGTAGCTCATCGCGAGATTCTGACACCCCGTCAGATCTCGTGCCCGGCCGAGCACACCGCATCGGTTGTTAGGTTCCTACGGATGGCTGCAGCCAAGAAGGAAGAGGAGTCACGTGACGGCGTCCCGCTGACGAACCTCGACCAGCCGCTCTTCGACGGGGCCGAGGCCACCAAGCGGGACCTTGTCGACTACCTCGACGGCGTCAGCCAGCGGATCCTGCCCGAGCTGCGGGACCGGCCGCTGTCGGTCATCCGGGTCCACCGCGGCCAGGAGGCGTTCATGCAGAAGAACGTCCCCAAGTACACACCCGACTGGGTGAAGACCGTGACGTTCTGGGCCGAGGCGTCCAAGCGGGACGTGTCGTACGCGCTCTGCAACGACCGCCGCACGCTGCTGTGGTTCGCCAACCAGCGGGCGATCGAGTACCACCCCACGCTGGTGACGGCGAAGCGGCCCGACCGGGCCACGCACCTCGTCCTCGACCTCGACCCGCCCGAGGGTGGCGACTTCGGGGTCGTCGTGCAGGTCGCCCACCTCGTGCGTCAGGCGCTCGGCGACCTCGGCCTGGCCGGCGCGGTCAAGACGAGCGGCTCGAAGGGCGTGCACATCGTGGTCCCCATCGACGACACGGCCACGCTGGAGGACGCCGCCGCGGCCACCCGGGCCATCGCCGTGCGGGTTGAGCGGCTCGACCCCAAGGTCGCCACCACGGCCTTCATCAAGGAGGACCGGCACGGCAAGGTCTTCGTCGACTCGACCCGGGTCGGCGGCGCCACGGTCGTCGCCGCCTACAGCCCCAGGGTCCGCCCCGGCGTGCCGGTGTCGTTCCCGGTCGGTTGGGACGGCCTCGACGGTGCCAAGCCGAGCGACTTCACCATCCACACCGCCCGGGAGCGCCTTGGTAACGACGACGCCGACCCCTGGGCCGCCGACCTGCCGATGCCCCAGCGCCTGAGCGAGGATCTGCTGGCCGAAGGCCACGAGATCCCGGTCCCCCGGGTCCAGGCCATGCACGAGGGCAAGCGCCGCGCCCGGGCGGCGAGGAAGGGAAGCTGATGCGGCGCGAGATCTTCGGGGAGGAGCACGACCTCTTCCGCACCAGCTTCCGGCAGTTCCTCGACAAGGAGGTCGTGCCCCGCAACGAGGAGTTCGAGCGCGACGGGATCATGGACCGGTTCGTCTTCGCCAAGGCCGGGGCAGCCGGCTACCTCGGCATGGACGTCGACGAGCGCTACGGCGGGGGCGGCGTCAAGGACTTCCGCTACAACCTCATCATCGGCGAGGAGATCCAAGCTGCCGCGGTCAACGCCGCCGGCCTCGGGCTGACGCTGCACAACGACATCTGCCTGCCGTACTTCACGACCCTCTGCAACGACGAGCAGAAGGCCCGCTGGCTGCCCGGCATCTGCTCGGGCGAGCTGATCACCGCCGTCGCCATGACCGAGCCCGGGATCGGCTCCGACCTGGCGTCGATGACCACGACGGCCATCCGGGACGGCGACGACTACGTCGTCAACGGCTCCAAGACCTTCATCACCAACGGCATCAACGCCGACCTCGTCATCACCGCGGTCAAGACCGACCCCAGCCAGCGCCACAAGGGCATGTCGCTGCTGATCCTGGAGCGGGGCATGGCGGGCTTCGACCGGGGCCGCAACCTCGACAAGATCGGCCTCCACGCCCAGGACACCGCCGAGCTGTTCTTCAGCGACGTCCGGGTCCCGGTCGCCAACCGCCTCGGCGAGGAGGGCCAGGGCTTCCGCTACCTGGTCACGAACCTGCCCCAGGAGCGGCTGTCGATCGCCGCCACCGGCATCGCCGCCGCCCGGGCCGCGTTCGAGTGGACGCTCACCTACGCCAAGGAGCGCCAGGCGTTCGGCCAGCCCATCGGCTCGTTCCAGAACAGCCGCTTCCGGCTGGCCGAGATGGCGACCGAGATCGAGGTCGGCCAGAGCTTCATCGATCGCTGCGTCACCGCGCTCAACGCCGGCGAGCTCACCGCGGAGGAGGCGGCCATGGCGAAGTGGTGGTGCACCGAGCTGCAGGGACGCGTCATCGACACCGCCCTCCAACTCCACGGCGGCTACGGCTACATGCGCGAGTACCCGGTGGCGCGGGCGTTCACCGACGCCCGCATCACCCGGATCTATGGCGGCACGACCGAGATCATGAAGGAGATCATCGGCCGCAGCCTCGGTGTGTGAGCCGGCGCTACGAGTCGGGCTCGACGATCTGGAGCGTGGCCAGGACGCCGCCGCCGTCGCCGGTGAAGCAGGTCAGGAGGAAGCCGTTGGTCGGGAAGTCACCGACGAAGCGGGACGCCTCGACCGCGGCGATGACGATGGTCTCGCCGGGCTGCCCGGTGACCGTGACCTCTTGGGTCGCCGGCCATTGCGCCGGGGTGATGATGTCGCCGATCGTGTGCTCGCCCGCGGGGGACGCCCCGCCGGTGATCGAGTAGGTGCCGCTCCGCGCCGTCGGCGGCGGGTCGTCGAGGGTGCCGACGCCCATGTGGTCGATCGTCAGTGTGAACGTCGAGCCCGCCTCGACCTGGGCCGGGGCGTCGATCGTCATGCTGACAGTGCCGAAGTTCTGATGTGGCACGGGCGGCGAGGTGGTGCAGTTGGCACCGAACACGTTGCTGACCTGGCAACCGGTGAGGCTGAACAGGCCGGCGGCGACGCCGGCGGCCGTCGCCAGCCAACGGGAACGCTTCATGGAATTCCCCCATCTCCGGCGCCCTTCCCAGTGCGGGCGCCTTCGCGGGGAAGTTTCGCGCCCCGCCGCGGGCTATGCGCGGACGGCGCAACGGGCCAGCGCGTGCTCCACCAGGGAGATCAGCACCGGCACGACGCTGTCGGCGCGCCGGGCGTCGCACTGGAGCAACGGCACGTCGGCGGGCAGCGCCAGGGCCTCACGCAACGCGGCGTCCGGGTAGCGGGTCGCGTCGTCGAACTGGTTGACGGCCACCAGGTACGGCACCTCGCGGTCCTCGAAGAAGTCGATGGGTCCGAAGCCGTCGGACAGCCGCCGGGTGTCGACCAGCACCACCGCGCCGACGGCGCCCCGCGACAGGTCGTCCCACATGAACCAGAAGCGCTCCTGGCCGGGGGTCCCGAACAGGTAGAGGATCATGGCCTCGTCGACCGTCCGGCGGCCGAAGTCGAGGGCCACGGTCGTGGTCGTCTTGGCCCGCACCTTGGACAGGTCGTCGACGCCGATCGACACGTCGGTGATCGCGGCCTCGGTGGTCAGCGGCTGGATCTCCGACACCGCGCCGACGAACGTGGTCTTGCCCACGCCGAACCCGCCGGCCACCACGATCTTCACCGGGACGGGATGGCCGCCGGGCCATGGCGCCGCCGGCTCGGCCCCGGACGGGGCGGGCTTCCTCAGGCCCATGCCTTCAACCCCGCCAGCAGGCGTTCGAGCGTCGCGCTGTCCGGGCGACCGTTCTCGGCGAAGCGCGGCACGTGGACGACCAGCAGCCCCTCGGCGTACAGGTCGGACACCAGCACCCGGGCGACGCCCAGCGGTAGCCGCAGCGTCGACGCCACCTCGGCCACGGACACCGGTTCCCGGCACAGCGAGACGATCTTCGCCTTCTCGAACTGCAGCCGCGTGCGTGACGTGCGGGCCGAGCCGGCGGTCGTGACCATGGTCTCCCACGGCAGGTCGGGCCCCAGCGACGTGGTGCGCCCTCGGGTGAGGGCGTACGCCGGTACGACCCGGGGGTCCCTCATGTGACCAGCGATTCGATCGAGCCGTGCAGCTCGGCGATGAGCGCCGGCGTGAGCATCTGACCGAGCCGGGCGACCAGCAGGCTCATCTCGTAGCCAATGAGGCCGATGTCGCACGTCGGGCTGCACAGCACGGCGAGCGCCGACCCGTCGCTGACCGTCGTGACGAAGAGGTAGCCCCCCTGCATCTCGACGATGACCTGCGCCACCTGGCCGGCGCCGAAGCACCGGGCCGCGCCCTCGGTGAGGCTGGCGAGGCCCGACGCCACCGCGGCCAGCTGGTCGGCGGTGTCGCGGGGTACGCGGTCGGACATCGCCAGGACCAGGCCGTCCGACGACACGACGACGGCGCTCGTCGCCCCGGGGATCCGGTCGACGAAGCTGCTGACGATCTCGGGCAGGTCGCTGTTCACGACGGGATGTCCTCCTCAGACGGCGGGATGTGGGCGGGAAGCGGGTCCGGCATGGGCGCCAACGAGCCGGCCGGTGCGTTGGCCACGGCGCGGCCGGCTCGCTGGCTGGCCTGGAAGCGGGACAGGAGCGAGCGCATCTGCTCGCGGTTGTCGTCGCTGCGGTCGGACCGGTCGGCGCGCCGGGGCCGGTTGGCGGGCGCCAGGTGCGCCGCCGGCCGACGCAACGACGGCGTCAGGCCTGCGCCCGGCACCCGTCGCTCCAGCCCGTCGGCGGTCAGCTCCACCGGCGGCACCAGTTGCACGTGCGTCGGCCGGGGCGGGGCGGTGGGCTGCGGCGGCCGCGCCGGCTCGTCCGGCTCGTCGAGATCGAAGTCGAAGCCGTAGTCGTCGAGCTCCGCCGGATGGCGAAGGTCGATCGGGTCGGCCGATCGGACGGGCACCGCCGATGTCGTCGACGGCGCAGGCCGTCCGGTCGGCCCGGTGCCGGCGGGGGCGTCGGGCCGGTGCTCGGCGACGAGGCTGTCGGGCAGGGTGACGAGCGCGGTGATCCCGCCGCCCGGGCTGTGCGCCAGGCTGACGTGCAGGCCGTAGCGCCGGGCCAGGCGGCTGACGACGTGGAAGCCCATGGTGCGGCCCCGTAGGTCGATGTCCGGCGGCTCGCTCAGCAGGTAGTTGGCGGCCTGGCGGTCGTCCTCGGTCATGCCGATGCCGGCGTCCTCGATCGACAGCAGGATCGACGACGAGTCGCCGCCGAGGCCGGTGTCGACTGGCGTGAGGTAACTGCGCACCCGCACGTCGGTGGTGGCGGGGGAGAAGCTGGTGGCGTTCTCGATGAGCTCGGCCAGCAGGTGGGCGAGGTCGGCGACGGCGTGACCGGCGACGTCGAGGTGCTCGCTGACCTGGATGTCGACCCGCTGGTAGTCCTCGACCTCGGCGGCTGCGGCCCGGACGACCTCGCCGAGCGGCACCGGGCGGCCCCAGCGGCGGGCCGGGTCGTCGCCCGAGAGCACGAGCAGCGACTCGGCGTTGCGGCGGATGCGGGTGGCCAGGTGGTCGAGCTGGAAGAGCTCGGCCAGCGCGTCGGGGGTGCGCTCGCTCTGCTCCAGCTCGGCGATCAGCTCGAGCTGGCGGTCGAGCAGCGACTGGTTGCGCCGGGCCAGGTTCACGAACAGGTCCGAGACCGTCTGGCGCTGGGCGGCCTCGGTCTCGGCGGCCGCCAGCCGGGCCGCGAGCTCCATGCTGCGGTGCTGCTCGATCTCGGTGTTCTTCCAGAAGATGATGACGCCGACGCACCCCGCCAGGACGGCGATGCCGTGGACGAGCGCCCACGACCAGGGGTGCTGCTGGGCGGCGTGGTGGTTGTAGATGGCGTCGGCGGCCAGCGCGCTGCCGAGCCCGTGGGAGATGACCGTGAAGATGACGTTCCACAGGAACGGCACCCAGTCCTGGTAGAGCGCGATGAGGCCGATCAGGACGAAGAAGTGGAAGTGCGCCTCGATGGTGCCGCCGGAGAGGTGGACCAGCACCGTCGAGCAGTAGACGAGCCCGGCGGTGGTGAAGAACGCTGCGAAACGTCGGTTCGGGGCGACCGCGGCGCAGGCCAGCGCCAAGGCCGCGGGCGCGACCTCGAGCAGGGTGTCGTCGGGCGCGAAACCTCGCCAGAGGCCGTACACGTACAGGCTCGGCACGTGCAGCGCCAGGATCCAGCACAGCAGCCGGTGACGCTGGTTGAACGCATGCCCGTCGAGGGTGTTGCCCCGCGGGACATAGGCACGGATGTCTGCGGCCGCCCGTCGCAGCGCTCCTGGCGCGGGCGGGGACGCGACGCGGCCAAGTCGTGGCTGACTGGCCGATCCCTCCCGGTTGCTCGCCCGCTGATGTGTCGGTGTTCGCTCCGTCGGACCGCGTGTTGCACGATCCTTCATCGGTGCACAGTCGTAGTGCACCGGTCACCCAAAGTTGGGGAAGTAGAGCGGAAAGTTTTGATTTCTCCCCGGAATCCCGCGAACTGCTAGGTATCGAGGATGTCGCTGGTCGCCATGTTCACCCCGGGGTTCTCGCCCGAGAACATGCCCCAGGCCGAGTCCCAGCCCGGCACCTGCCACAGGTGCATCATCCAGAGGCCGCTGTTGGGACGGGTCGACTGGTTGGCGCCGACCGACCGGCAGAGGTCTCGGGGCGTGTGGTCGGGACCGATCACGAACGAACCGAGGATGCACAGCGACGGGTGGTTGTGCCACGTGTCGTTGGGCCCGACGAAGCCGTCGTCGGGACCGGGCTCGGCGCCGAACATGGCGTAGCTCACGCCGACCAGCTCGGAGCCGCTGCGGTTGCCGTTGTACAGCAGGATCTCCGGCTTGGCGGGGTCGAACACCCGGTCGGTCAGCGAGAAGTTGATGTAGTGGGCGGCGATGCCCGGCACGTACGGGGTGACCTGGGTGTAGCCGGCCGCGACCGCGTCGGCGGCGGTCGGGTACTTGGGGATGACCGTGCCGGCGGCGGCCAGCTGGAGGCGGAGCGCCCGCTGCTGGTTGGGGTCGGTGATCGGGACGTACGGCGTCGGCGCGTGGCTGTGGCCCAGCTCGCCGTCGAGGGCGTGGTCCACGGTCCAGGTGGCGAACGTGTCGATGCGGGCCGTGCGCTCGGGCTCGGGGATGCCGGCGAGGAAGCCGGAGCGGGCCCGGATCTCGGCCTTCACGTAGTCCAGCGACCGCTGGCGGAACTCGGCGATCTGGTCGGCCGCGAGGTGGCCGGTCAGCGCAGCCAGCCGGGTCGCGGCCCAGTCGTCGTTGTTGTGGTCGTGGCTGGTGGTCGACGTGGTGTCGTGGTCGTGGCCGCCATGGGTCGTCGTGGTGGTCGACCCGTGGCCGTGGCCGCCGTGGGTCGTGCTGGTGGTCGACCCGTGGCCGTGGCCGCCGTGGGCCATGGTGGTGGTCGACCCGTGGCCGTGGTCGCCGTGACCGTCGTCGTGGTTGCCGGTGGTCGTCGTGTGGTCGTGGTCGCCGTCGTTGTGGTCGTCGTCACCGGTGCTGTGGTCGTCGTGGTCGTCGCCGCCGGTGCTGTGGCCGTGATCGTCGCCGTCGTGGGTCGAGCCGCCGCTCGAGTCGTCGTGGGCGTGCTCGTCGCCGGCGGCGATCTCCTCGCCCTCGAGGCCGTGGCCGTGGTCGTCGTCGCCCGCGGCATGGTCGTGGTCCTCGCCGGCGCCGTGGTGGTGCTCGCCCGCGAAGGACGGGGCGATCGACAGCGAGACCAGCAGCATCGTGGCGAGGGCGCCCAGGCCGGCGAAGCCGAACGTCGGGCGATGGCCCACCGCGCGGTCGGTCAGCAGGTTCAGCAGGATCGCGACGGCGCCGAGCACCGCGATCATCTCGAGCGCGGTCGCCAGGGCGTCGGGGAAGGCGACCGGTTCGGCCTCCTCGCCGGGCAGGCCGCTGGTGCGCGACACGAGCCAGATCGCGACGATGCCGCCGTTCACGACGGCCGTCGCCACCAGCCAGAAGCGCAGCTGTGGCAGGCGGAACGCCAAGGCCCCGGCCAGGATCAGCTGCGCCCAGCCGATGACGGCGAAGAACGCCCCGTGGCTGGTGCTCTCGTCGAAGTGCACCGGCGCGTACGCGAAGTGGACGATCGCCGCGGCAGCGGATGCCGCGGCGATCGTCCCTACAGCAACGTCGACTACCCGAAGCGGCGTAGCCCCCGAGACAGAACGATGTTCCATCCCAACCTCCCCCCGAAGTTACGAGGCAGTAAACAGAAGCTGGGCCGCTAAGGCAAGCGCCTTCTCGGCGTCTTCAGCAGTCGTTCGGGGCGGGGAGCCCGAGGAAACGGTGGTTGAGGTAGCTGATCGCCGCCGGTGCGCCGGTGGCGGCGAGGACGACGTGCTCGCTCAGGTAGTCGGTGTTGAGGGTGACCTTGGCGCCCCGGGCGCACCAGTTGCTCTTCAGCTCGCGGGCGGTGGCGACGGGGATCAGCTCGTCGAACTGCGAGTGGTAGAGGTAGACGGGCGCCTTGGGTGCGGCCTGGCCCATCTTGTTGTGGGCGAGGATCCCGGCGACGGTCGGGTGGTTGAGCGGGTCGGCCACCGTCGTGAACTCCGAGAGGTGGCGGAACGGGAAGAACGCCGACATCTCGGCGTAGCAGAGGTCGCCGATGAGCCCGACCATCTCGCGGCCCTTGTCGTTGAGCAGCGGCAGGATCTCCTCGTACTCCCGGCTGAGGCCGACGGCCGCGCCGAGGAAGAGGCCGGAGAAGGGGCCGCCGTCGATGGTCTGGCCGGCGGCCTTCAGGTCGCTCGGCGTGCCGCCGGCGGCGACGCCCTTGACGTTCAGCTCGGGCGCGTAAGTCGGCTGGAGCTCGGCGGCCCAGCCGGTGGCCAGTGCCCCGCCCGAGTAGCCCATCATCCCGACGGGGGTGGCGGTGCCGGCGAGGCCGGTGCCCGAGAGGCGCTCGGCGGCGCGGATGCCGTCGAGGGTTGTCTGGCCCTCGAGGCGGCCGGGGCCGTAGGCGTGGCGGGGGCCCTGGTAGTCGGTGACGACGACCGCCCAGCCCTTGAGGAGGCCGAGCGCCATCAGGGGCTCCTCCTTCTCGAGGCCGAGGCGCATCAGGTACGAGGGCTCGCACTGGTCGCCGAGGCTGTCGGTGGCCGGCTGGTACGAGAGCAGCGGCCGTTTGCCGAAGTAGAGGGTCAGCGGTTCGAGCAGGGTGCTGACGGTGGCGATGGGCCGGCCCTTGGCGTCGGTCGACCGGACCAGCATCTGGGTGGCCTTGACCGGCAGCGGGATGCCGAGGCCGGTGACGACGACGCCGCGGGTGCGGAGGATCGTGCCGGGCGCCTTGGTCTCGAAGCCGGCGGGTGGCGCGTAGAAGGTGTCGTCGGCGGGTGGCGGGATGGCGCCGGCGGGTTGGGCGGTCCCGGCTTCTGCTCCGAGCGTGCCGGCGAGGATGCCCAGGAAGAGCAGGATGGTGGGTAGGCGTCTGGGTGTACGTGTGCGCATGGATCCCCCCGGTGCGCCAGAAACTTGTACGTTTGTACCAAATAACCGGTACGGTTGTACCGGTTCCTCCCAGGTGATGTCAATGGCGACCGAACCCCGTCAAGAACGCAGCAAGGCCCGGCGGGAGGCGTTGTTGCGCGCCGCCATCTCGCTGCTCGCCGAGGGAGGCGCCCGAGCGTTGACCCACCGGGCCGTGGCCGCCCGGGCGGGGCTGCCGGCGGCGTCGACGACCTACTACTTCGAGTCGATCCAGCAGTTGACCGACGAAGCGCTGGCGTTGCACGTGTCGGAGCGGGTGGCCGAGCTGGATGCGTTGGTGTCGTCCGCCGTGGCGGGCGGGCGCAGCCCCGAGGAGGTGGGCGGGCGGGTGGCCGAGGCGCTGGCCGATCGGGCGGCCGACGTCATCGTCGCCCAGTTCGAGCTGTACCTCGAGGCGGCCCGCAACCCCGCGCTGCGGCCGATGGTGGCCGAGGCGCTCGACTCGTTCGAGCACTTCACGGCCACCGCGCTCAAGTCGCTGGGGGCGAGGGACGCCGAGGCGTGGGCGCCGGCGTTCGTGGCCCTGTTCGACGGCTTCGCCCTGCACCGCCTGGCCCGGCCTCGATCCCGGTCGGCCGAGGTCTCTGCTCTGCGGGCGGCCGTGCGGGCGTTGTTCATCGCTGCGGTGATGCCGCCGTCCGATCAGGCCCGGTGGGACGAGCGGTTGCGGCGGCCGTTGTCCCGCTAGCCGTGCGGGCGGCTTGAATATCGGGCCATGGCGCTGCCTGACCACCTGAAGTCGCTGGCCGCCCGCGTGTCGAACACCGGGCGGTGGGGGCCGGACGACGAGCGGGGCACCCTCAACCTGATCACCCCGGAGGCGGTGCTGCGTGGGGTCGCAGCGGTGCGCCAGGGCGTGGTGTTCTCGCTGTCGATCCCGTACGACGCGGACGGGCCGCAGACCGGGGCGATCCCGGGGCGCACGAACCCGGAGCGGGAGATGCTGATGGTGAACACGGCGTTCACCGGCGACCCGTCCGACTTCTGCACCAGCGACGACAAGGTGACGATGGGTGTGCAGGCCGCAACCCACTGGGACGCCCTCGCCCACGTGTCCTACGAAGGGCGTCTCTACAACTCGGTGCCGGCGTCGGTGGTGTCCGATGCTGGTGCTGCTCGGCTGGGGATCGAGCGCTACGGGCCGGTGGTGTCGCGGGGTGTGCTGGCCGATGTCGCTCGCCTGCACGGTGTCGACCACTTCGACTCGGGCTACGCGATCACCGCCGACGACCTGTCCGGCGCGGTTGCGGCCGCCGGCGTCTCGGTCGCGCCGGGCGACATCCTCCTGGTGCGGACGGGCCAGATGCACTGGCTGCGCTCGGGGGACCGGGACCGGTTCGGGTCGCCGTCGCCGGGCCTGTCGACGCAGTCGGTGGAGTGGCTGCACGACCACGACATCGCCGCGGTGGCCACCGACACCCTGGTGTTCGAGGTGTTCCCGTGCGAGGACCCGGCCGTGCTCCTGCCCGTGCACCTGCTGCACCTGGTGGACATGGGCCTGCCCCAGGGCCAGCTCTGGGCCCTCGACGACCTCGCCGCCCACTGCGCCGCCGACGCCCAATACGACTTCCTCCTCACCGCCACCCCCCTCCCCCTCACAGCCTCCACCGGCGGCCCGGTCGCCCCCACCGCCATCAAGTAACGCCCACGCCCGCTGCCTCTCGCTCGCTGCTCGGACGGGCGGAGAAGTGACGTCGCTGTTAGTTTCGGGGCATGATCTCCCGTCGCTCGTTGTGCTCGGCGGTGGGGTTCGTCCCGCTGCTGCGGCTGCTGCCGCGGGGTGTCGTGGAGGCTGCTTGGGCGGGGCCGGCGGCGTTCCGGTTCTTCGACGAGCACCAGGCAGCAGTGGTGACCGAGGCGACCGCCCGGCTGATCCCCGGGCCCACCGACGATCCGGCCGAGGCCGGCCACCCCGGCGCCCGGGAGGCGGGGGTCGCCCGCTACATCGACCTGTTCCTGTCGGCGTTCGACGACGACCCGCCCCGGATCTACCGGACCGGCCCGTGGAGCGGGCGGCACGGCGGGGTCAACGAGATGGACGCGTTCATCCCGCTGACGTCGTGGCAGCAGGAGGCGTGGCGGACGCGGATCAAGGACCTGCAGGGCCAGTACCGGCGAGGCATCGCAGCGTTGGACCGGGCCGCCGGCGGCGACTTCACGACGATCGACGCCGCAGCGCAGGATCGGATCCTGGTCGAGCTGGGCGGCGCGGGGTTCCGGCGGGTGCTGTTCGAGCACGCCATCGAGGGGATGTACGCGGCCCCCGAGTACGGCGGCAACCGGGATCTGGTGGGGTGGGACGACATCGCCTACGCCGGTGACATCGCGCCGATGGGCTATCGCGCCGGCGACGTCTCGGCCGCCGTGCCCGACCCGGTCCCGCCCGACATGGACCTGCCGTTCCCGCCGGACATGTCGGCGTCATGAGCACGGCGGTGGTCGTCGGGAGCGGACCGGGTGGAGCAATGGCGGCGCTGGCGTTCAGCCGGGCGGGCTGGGACGTGGTCGTGCTGGAGAAGGGCGTCAACTACTTCCGGGACCTCGACGTGCCGGCGCCGGCAACCGACTACGGCAACGACGAGCTGAAGATGCGGCGCGGCTTCGGCTTCGCCGACGTGACGCTGGAACCTCGGACCTTCCGCTACCGGTCCGACCAGGACGAGCCGCTGGTGGTGGGCAACGTCAACACGCTGCCGTCGGGGGTCGGCGGCGGGTCGGCGCTGTGGGACGCCAAGGTGCCCCGGTTCTGGGACCTCGACTTCAAGAAGCGCAGCATGCTCGGGCCGATCGACGACGCCGACGTGGTCGACTGGCCGGTGGCGTACGACGACGTGGCGCCGTGGTACGAGCTGGTCGAGGAGCTGATCGGCGTGGCCGGGGACGTCGCCGCGCTGGAAGGCACGCCGACAGCACGGCACGCGCCCCGGCGCCGCGACTTCGCCATGCCGGCGGGGCCGACGATGCGGAGCAGCGCCCTCTTGGCGGCGGGCGCGCAGGCGGTGGGGCTCCACCCGTTCCCGTTCATGACGATGATCAACTCGGAGCTGCACGACGACCGGCCCGCGTGCATCGCGTGCGGCTTCTGCTCGGGCTTCGGTTGTCCGATCCACGACCGGGGGAGCGCGCTGGTGCCACTGCGCCATGCGCTGGCGACGGGTCGGGTGGTGTTGCGCACCGAGGCGATGGCGGTGCGGGTCGAGCATGATGGGCGCCGGGCGACCGGGGTGCGCTACGTCGACGCCGACGGGCGGTCGCACGTGGAAGCCGCCGACTTCGTGGTGCTGGCCGCCGGGGCGGTCGACACGTCGCGGCTGGCGCTGATCTCCCGGCTGCCCGACCCCCACGACCTCGTCGGGCGGGGCGTCATGTTCCACTGGTTCACGGCCGGCTACGGGGTCTTCCTGGACCAGCGGGTGCACGGGCACAAGGGGCGGGAGACGTCGCACGCCGTCGAGGACTTCTGCGACCCGGACTTTCCGGGGGCTCGTGCTGCGGCTGGTGCTGCGGGGCTGCCGTACTTCAGCGGCGGGATCCTCGAGATGGGTGGGTCGCCGCACGTCATCGACGAGGCGCTGCAGTACGTCGACCTGATGGAGCTGTTCGACCCGGAGAAGCCGTTCGGCACCCGCTTCAAGCAGTACATGCGGGTGAGCCCGCTACGCGACCGGCTGGCCGGGCTGCAGATGATCGCCGAGGACCTCAAGCAGCCGACCAATCGGGTCGATATCGACCCGAAGGTCGAGGACCGCTTCGGCCTGCCGGCGGCCCGGGTGACCTACAACCCGCACGCTCACGAGCTGGCGGCTCAGGACTTCTACATCGTGAAGATCATCGAGATGGTCAAGGCCTCGGGCGCCCACCGGGCCGGTGCGATCCCCCAGTCGGGTTCGCTCGGTCGGCCCTCGCCCACCGGCACGGTGGCACCGATCGGGCACCACGCCATGGGCGGCATGGCGTGCGGTGCCGACGCTCGGACCAGCGTGACCGACCCCGAGGGCCGGTTGTGGGGGCTGCCCAACCTCGGCGTGGCCGACGGTGGCGTGTTCTCGACCTCGGGCGGGCACAACCCGACCCTCACGATCATGGCCATGGCGCTCCGCAACGCCTGGTCGTGGTCCGGTCGCACCAAGCCGCCGACCGTCGCGATGCTGCGCTCCCGTTCCGGCCCTGGTGCTCCCGGCTCATCCTCTGACGACGGCACTCCCGTCGCGGTCCCGATCACCATCGCAGCCGCCGCCACGACCGCCACCGCTGCTGCAGCCACGACCGTGATCCGCCGCCGCCGATCAGCGATCACCCCCGCGGCCCCACCTCCCGACCCCGACGACGCTCCACCCTCACCCGCGCCCGAATGAGGGCGTTTTCCGTCCGGGGACGGAGTGTTTCGCGTAGTAGAACGCGTTGCAGAGTGCCTGGTCATTGTGGAAGAGTGCCGGCGCTGCTGCGGGCATCGACACTTTTCCTGGGGGGACCGAGTGAAGCGAATAGCAGTCGTCTTCGCGCTGTTGCTACTGGCGGCCGCGTGTGACTATCGGGCGGAGTTCACGTCACCACCGTCGGGCACGATCGTCGACACACCGACGGCCACCGTCACCGGATCGGTACCGGCGACCGCGCCGGCTGGCGGCACGATCGTCGTCAACGGCGTGGCCGGCACGTTCCAAGGTGACGGCTCGTGGAGCGCCGTCATCCCGTTGGACACCAGCAAGTACGTCACGCCGGTGACCGCCGTCTACACGGCGCCCAACAACGACAAGTACATCCAAGAATCGACGCTCATCTACGGGCCGAAGATCAACGACGGCCAGTTCTCGCCCAACGGCGTCGGGATGCTGTTCACCAACGGCGGCCTGACCGGCCTCGGCCCGGTGATCAACAGCCTGGCCGGTGGGTCGTTCGACATCAGCGCCCTGATCATGGCGCAGGACCCGCTGATCCCGCCGACAGATGCCGGCAGCGGCGTCACCATCACCGGCAAGGCCTACGAGGCCGGCGCCGAGAGCGTCAGCATCAGCGCGACCAGCACGGCGTCGGGCGTCAAGACGCCGATCACGGTCAAGAACCTCTACCTCGGCCTCGACCTCACGCTCAGCGGCCTCGTCAGCGGCCCCTGCAAGCTCGAGATCGAGGTGCCCACCACCTCCATCGACACGACCTTCGACCTGGCACCCGCCAACGACAAGGTCGACGTCAACCTGGTCGGCAACCCGAACATCACGCTCACCGGCGTGAAGTACGAGTTCATCTCCGGCGTGTGCGACCCGAGCACCCCGCTGCTCGGCAGCATCATCAACAGCCAGGCGGGCGGCGCCATCGAGGGCTCGATCAAGGACGGCTTCACCACCCAGCTGAAGGACCCGGACGGCTCCGGCCCGAACGACTCGCCCATCGCGGACGCCATCGAGACCGCCCTCGGCAACATCTCGATCGCCGGTTCGGTCGGCGAGGCCGTGAAGGCCCACCTCGACGCGCCCTTCACCGCCATCACCGAGACCGGCACCGGCATCGACTTCCGGGCCAACGCCGACTTCAACGCCACCTTCGGTACCGGCCCCGAGGACTGCCAGCCGCCGACCGGCGCGCCCGACTTCACCTCGAGCTACCACGTGCCCGGCAGCTACCCGAGCCTCGGCGCCACGACACCGACCGGCGGAGTGCCCTACGGCCTGGGCCTGGTCATATCCACCTCGGCGTTCAACCAGCTGCTCAGCTCGATGACCGAGTGCGGTCTGCTGAACCGGGACATGACCGAGATCACGCTCGGCACCAACACGCTGCCGGTGACCTCGTCGGTCCTCTCGCTGCTGGTGCCCGAGTTCGGCACGAAGCTCCCTGCGAACACGCCGATGCTCATCCGCATCGACCCGCAGGCGGCGCCGTTCCTGACCTCGGCGGCCAACGGCCCCGGCGGCGCTCCGGCCGAGATGTTCCTGGGTGACCTGCGCATCTCGTTCATCCAGCCCAACGCCCCCGACGGCCAGGGCGGCACGAAGGACATCGAGTGGCTGTCGCTCAGCGTCGATGCCCCGCTCGGCTTCTCGCTGGCGTTCGACCACGACGCCGGCGTCCTCGCCCCGACCATCACCGCGCCCACTGGCGACCAGGTGACCACCCGGGTCGACAACAACGCTGTCGGCACCAACGAGACCAACACCGAGACCGTGTTCTCGCAGCTGTTCCCGAACTTCGTGGACAGCCTCGGCGCCTCGTTCGGGTCGTTCCCGCTGCCGAGCTTCCTGGGCCTCGACCTCGACGTCCTCGAAGTCGCCCGGCACGGCAACTACTACACGCTGTACGCCAACCTGAACCCGGCGTTGCAGACCCGGCTCCAGAACGTCGCCGTGACCGACCTCAGCACCGCTGACTTCAGCCACGACGACGTCCTCTTCGACTCGTGGGAGTGGCGCCACCGTCTGCGCAAGCAGGTCTCGTCCAACCAGGTGAAGGTGAACCTCGACGGCATCATCGGGGCCGACGCCTGCTGCACGGTCGACGACGAGACCGACTCGGCGCACGCCGGCTACCGGGTGGCGTTCAACGTGGTGCCCGAGAACGGCGACACGTGGAAGCTCGACCTGGCGCATGCCATCAAGGGCGCCCACACCGCCAAGGACGAGGGCTACGGCGCGCAGAGCAACATCTCGAAGATCACCGGCCGCTACCAGCTCAACGGCGGGGCGTGGCAGGACTTCAGCTTCGACGTCGGCGCCGACGGCGCCGGCGACAGCAACCCGTGGCAGGGCGGCTGGAGCAGCTCGACGTTCACCGAGGCGTTCACCGGCAACCGGACCGCGACGGTGCAGGGCACGGCCGCCACATCGGTCGTCGTCGAGTACTACTTCGACGTCACCGCCTGGTCGGACTCGCACCTCGCCTTCCCCGCCGAGGCCGGCAACGAGGTCGCCATCCGCTTCGGCGCCAACGACTCGCTGACCAACAACTTCACCGTCGGCGACTACCCCGGCCAGGGGAACCGCAAGATCACCGACGACGGCCACTTCGGCACGATCACGCTGACCACGGTCGGCTGATCAAGGGTCGGCTGATCACGCTGATCACCTAGGCACAACCGAGACCGAGATGGCCCACGACCCGCCGGTAGGGTCGTGGGCCATGTCTCGGAAGCTGGGGCTCTGCCTGGTGGCAGCGCTGGTCGTGACGGCCGCCTGCTCGGGCGGCGACGACGATGACTCCTCGGACGACACCAAGCCGCCGTCGTCGACGACCACCGTCCCACCTGCGGTCACGGCCGATGACCTGTGCAAGGGGCCGCTGACGCTCGACGGGGACGCCACCGTCGCCAACGCCGAGCTCAAGGAGGTGTCGGGCGTGGTGGTCAGCCGCCGCAACGCCAGCGTCCTCTGGGCCCACAACGACTCCGGCGCAGGGCCTGACGTCTACGCCCTCGGCGAGGCCGGCACCAACCTCGGTCGCTACCGGTTGCAGGGTGGGGCGACCGCCATCGACTGGGAGGACATGGCGCTCGGCCGGGGCCCCGAGGACGGCGTGGACTACCTCTACCTGGGCGACATCGGCGACAACGCCGGCAAGCGGGCCGACATCCGGGTGTACCGGGCGCCCGAGCCGGCGGTCACGGCGGCCGGCCCGGCCACGGACGGGACGATCGCCGACGTCGAGCGGCTCACCCTGACCTACGCCGACGGGCCCCACGACGCCGAGACCCTGCTCGCCGACCCCGTGACCGGGGACCTCTTCGTCGTCACCAAGCAGTGGGACGGCAAGGCGAGCGGCGTGTACCGCATCCCGGCCGACGCCTCGCCGTCGGCACCCGTCGCCATGGAACGGGTGGGGGAGGTCCCGGCGGTCGAGGGCCAGCTGGCGACCGGCGGCGACGTCTCCGTCGACGGATCGATGGTCGTCCTGCGCACCTACGGCAAGGTCCTCGTCTTCGGACGGCCCGAGGGGCAGACCGTCGCCGAGGCGCTGGCCGGCGAGCCGTGTGAGGCCCAGGCTCCCGCCGAGACCCAGGGCGAGGCCATCGCCTTCGCCCCCGGCGGCCGCGGCTACGTGACCATCGCCGAAGCCGAGAAGCCCCACGTCAACTGGCTCCGCCTCGGCTGAGGGCAGGCAGATCCGCCGCATTTTGGCGACCACTTTTCGGCTGCGGCGGCGCGCGGATCGTCGTAGCTTGGGCGGGGAGATGCCGCGCTCATTCCGGTTCATTCCCCCTGAGCCACGGGCGGACCTGCTGACCCGGCCCCGATTGCTGCGCTCGCTCGTGGGGCGCTGGAGCCACCGTGTCACGTCGCTCACCGGCGGCCCCGGCCTGGGGAAGACCACCTTGCTGGCACAGGCCATCGCCGAGAACCGCCTCGCACCCCGGGGCGAGGACCTGTGGATCGGCCTCGACGCCTACGACGCCGACAGCGACCGACTCTCACGGGTCATCGCGGCGGCCCTCGCCACCGACGGCGGGTCGCCGGGCGAGGTGGCACCCACCGACCCGACCGCCATCGCCGACGAGGTGTGGCGGCGGGCCCCCACCGAGGCCTGCATCGTGCTTGACGACGTCCACCTCGTGCCCGCCGGCTCGACCGGCGCTGCGTGGCTCAGCGAACTGGTCAAGGCGCTGCCGGACAACGGCCACCTCGTGCTCGCCAGCCGGTCCGAGCCGCCCGTCCCGCTCACCCGCTTCGGCTCGCAGGGCGCCGTCCTGCGCCTCGCCGAGGACGACCTGCGCTTCTCCGACGACGAGCTCACCGGTTTCGCCCGGCAACGGGGGGTCGAGCCGTCCGTCTTCGAGGCCACGGGCGGCTGGCCCGCCATGGCGGAGCTCGCCGCCACCGTCCAGCCCCGGTTCACCGGCGCCTACCTCTGGGAGGAGGTCCTCGAGCCGCTCGGCACGATGCGGCGCCACATCCTCGCCGTGCTGTGCGACCTCGGAGGCGCCGACGACGAGCTGCTGTCCGCCGCGGTCGGGACCTCGGTGGACCTGGCCGAGGCGCTCGACGGCGTGCCGCTGATCTCCCGCAGCGCCAGCGGTTGGTACCGGCCCCACGGCCTCTGGCGGAGCGCCCCTCGGTTGGAGCTCACTGGCAGCGAGCGGACCGAGGTTCGGCGGCGGGCCGCCGCGCACCTGAACGCGCGGGGCCAGTTCGACGAGGCCTTCACCCTGCTGCAGGAAGCCGAGATCTGGGACGCCGCGCCCGCCACGCTGCGCTCGGCGTGCCTGGCGAGCGACCGCATCGGCGCCGGCGAGCTGCAGCGCTGGCTGTCGTCCAGCTCCGAGGGCGTGCGGGCGTCGACCGCGGGCGCGCTGGCCGCCGGGCTGCATGCCGCGTTCGTGACCCCCGAGGAGGCGATCGAACCGCTGGAGCACGCCCAGGCGCGCTGCCGGGCCGACGGCGACGTCGATGGCGAGCTGGTGGCCATCGCCCAGTTGGGGAGGCTGGCGTGGTGGCGACAGGACGTCGCGGCCCTGGGCCAGCTGATGCTGCGCATCGTCGAGCTCGAGGCCACGGGCAACTCGACGGCACGCGCGCTCGCAACGGTGAGCCGGGCGATGCTGGCCGACGTCCAGGGCGACGCCGAGGCCGTGCTCGCGGAGCTCAGCGACCTCGACCCCAGCCTCCTCGACCCGGCATGGGAGGTGCTGGCCGCCTGGTTGTACGGCACAGCCCACGTCGAGCTGGGCCAGCCCGAGCTGACCTACGAGGTCGTCGAGCGACTGCTGCCCGGCGCCGACCGGGGGCTGCGGGTCATCCTCCTGACGCTGCAACAGATCGCCCAGTGGTCCGAAGGTCGGGTCGACGAGGTGTTCGAGCAGTTGCCGAAGCTCATCACCGAGTGCCGGCAGACGGGGAACGCTTACCTTCTGGCGTACGGCCAGGGCATCGCCGGGGCCATCAACGCACACGTCGGCCAGCTCGCCGCCGCGCGCCGGGCGTTCGACGAGGCGAAGCGCTGCTTCCCGCCCGGCGTCGGCGGCCAGGAGCCGATCGTCGGGCCGTTGAGCCGGGGCCTGGCGGCGTTCAGCGAAGGCGACGAGGAGGCCGCGACGAAGATCCTGGTCGAGGCCATGGAGCACTACGGGCTCGACAGCGGCATGGACCGCCGCATCTGGCGGCAGGCCCTGCCCAACAGCTACGTGATGTCGGCCGAGGCCCGCGCGTACTGGGACAACGTGCCGCTGAAGGGCCTGCTGGCGACCGAGCGGGAGCTCGCCGCCGCGGTCGTCGACCTCCGGGCGGGCAACACCACCCTCGTGCGCGACGTCGAGCTGCCGTCGATCGGCCTGGTCCGGGCGGCGCTGCACTTCCGGCTGGCGGCCGAGCTGGCGGTCGGCCTCGCCGAGGTGGGGCGGCCCGAGGGACCCGAGCTGCTCGACGCCCTCGGCACCCCGGGTCGGGACGCGCTGCGGACGCTGGCCGCCGGGTCGGGGCCGCTGGTCCGCCGGGCCAAGACCCTGCTCGCCGCGGTGCCGGCCCCGCCGCCCCAGACCAGCTACCTGGCGATGCTCGGGCCGCTGGAGCTGCGCCGCGGCGGCGCGCACGGCGCGCCGGTGGTCGACGCCGACCTGCGTCGCAAGCGGGTGCAGGCCGTGCTCGCGTACCTGGTGGGGCACCGGCGGACGACCCGTGCTGCGCTGGCGGCCGCGCTGTGGCCCGAGCTCGACGAGCGGGCCGCCGGCAACAACCTCGGCGTCACCCTCAACCACGTGCTGCGGGTGCTCGAACCGTGGCGCGACAGCGGCGAACCGTCGTTCCTGCTGCGGGTCGAGGGCGCGTCGGTCCAGCTGGTGACTGGCGATCACCTGCGCATCGATGTCGACGAGTTCGACCGCCACCTCGCCGCGGCCGCCCAGGCCGAGGCCGACGGGACGCCGTCGCTGGCGCTGGAGCACGCCCTCGCCGCGGTCGCCCTGTACCGCGACCAGCTGTGCTGCGACGTGCCCGACGCCGACGCCGACTGGCTGATGCTCGACCGCGAGCACTACCGCACCCGGTTCGTCAGCGCGGCGGTGCGGGCCGGGCAGCTGCTGCTGGCGCGGGGCGACGTCGAGCAGGCGTCGGCCGTGGCCCACCGGGTGCTCGGCGTCGACCCGTGGTGCGAGGAGGCCTACGCCGTGCTCGTGGGCAGCGCGCTCGCCCGCGGCGACCGCACCACCGCCCGCCGCCTCCTCGCCCACTGCATCGAAGCCCTCACCGACCTCGGCGTCACCCCATCCGACGCCACCCGCCAACTCGAGCGCCGCATCTAGCGGCTCGCCGGGCCTAGCCGCCGCGGCAGGCGGTGATCAGCTCCTCGGTCAAGGGGCCGCCGTCGGTGCAGGTGAGGACGGCTTGGACGTCGGGGTCCTCGAGGAGCTCGCGGACGGGGTCGGGGATCTTGGGGGCCTTGCCGTCGAGCCACTTGGGGTGGGCGGCCAGGGTGTCGGCGAGCAGGGGCCAGCGGGTCTGGAGGATGGTCCAGAGGGCGAGGCTGTCCGACGGGATGACCTGGCCCTCCAGCGTCCGCACCGACCGGATCATGGCGAAGGCGTTGAGGAACCGCTTCACCGCCCGCGGGTTGTCGGGCAGCAGCGGGGCGTAGCGCATCAAGCGATGCTCGGTGGCCCGGGCGAACGCCGACTCGTTCTGGCGGCGCACCGCGGTGGGCGCCACCTGCTCCCGCACCGCCGGGTCCAGCTGGGCGAGCACCTTCTGCTGGGCGTCGTCGTCGGGCGCCGACCGGATCCGGGCCTCGGCCGCCTGCACCTTGTCGGGCGTGGCCGCCTCGTCCTGGTGAGGGCCGATGCGCAGCAGCTCCCGGAAGTAGGCCTCCTGGCGGACCGGCCCGACCCGGGGCACCGGCAGCGTCAGCTGGAAGATCTTGTTGAGGAACAGGTAGCCGAGGGGTCGGCCGGCGTCGCCCATCTGGGGCGCGAAGTCGCTGTAGTGCTGCTCGAAGGCGTTGCGGATCCAGGCGCCGTCGCCGGCCACCACGAAGCACGGGCTCAGGTGGGGGCCGTCGTTCACGGCTGCGTCCCGCACCAGGGTCTGGACGTTCTCCAGCAGCTCGACCACGTCGTCGGCCGGGCAGCGGTCGAGGTCGTCGAGGAAGAAGACGATCGGCCGGGGTTCCTGACGGACCAGCCAGGCGAAGTGGTCGGCGACCCGGTCCATCGGGTTGGCGTCGAGGTCCTCGAACGCCTTGGCGCCGCGGGGCGAGTGCCAGCCGAAGAAGCGGGCGACGAACTGGGCGCCGGCGAAGAGCGTGGCCAGCGCCGTGAGGGCGGCGGCCACGCCCTGGACGTTGGTGAGGGTGTCGGTCAGCTTCACGTCGTTCGGCCTGGCGAGGGCGAAGACGCCCGCAGCGATGAGCAGCAGCAGCACCGTCGCCGGGAGGCCGGCGGCCCGCAAGACCCGCTGCTGCACCATCTCCTTGAGCCAGAGGGTGGCCCGGCGGCGGCGCGGGCGGCGGCGCATGACCTCCTGGCGCATGGCGGTGAAGAGCGTCCACCAGGGTGGGCCGATGCGGGACTCGCGCCAGGCGTTGTAGCGGACGATGGTCCACCCGTCGCCGAGCTCCTCGGCGAGGAGGTTGAGGACCGTCGTCTTGCCCGAGCCCCACTGCCCGTCGAGGTGGACGAGGAACGACGCCTCCCGCTTCTCGTCCTGCCGCCGCCTCAGCCGGGCGGCGAGGGCCTCGGCGAGCGGCCTTCGCCGGAGCCGATCCTCGGTCGCGTGTTGGGCGGGCAGGTCGTCCTGCAGCTCGACCGCGTCGCCGAGCGCCTTGGGGATGGCGTCCTCCGGCCCGACGACGTAGACGCCGCCGTCCTTGCCCCCGACGAGCACGAGGTGGTTGCCGTCGACCTCGACGGCCCCCAACGCCGCCACCGGCTCCCCGACGTCGACGTCGGGCCCGAGGCGCGTGCCGGAGACGGGGTCGAGGACCGTGACGACGCCTCGGTCACTCCCAACCGCGATTGCGTCGCCGACGGCGCCGAGCGCCGTGAGGCTCCCAATCCCCGGCTCGACCCTGCCGACGTACTCGTAGGTATCCGGATCGAGGGCGAGGACCTCGTCAGGATCAGCGACGACGAGCAGCGGCGGTCCGTCGGGCCGGTGGACGCCCGTCATCAGGTGGCGCTCGCTCGCCGGCACGTCGAGGGTGGGCGGGGTGGCCCCTCTCGGGTCGAGCCGCCAACGTCGGATCCGCTGGTCGTGCCCCACCGCGAGCAGCTCCGTCCGGCCATCCAGCTCTACAACGGTCAGATCGTTGAGCGCGCCTTCTTCGGAGTGCTCCCAGAAGACGGTGCGCCAGCTGGTGGGGTCACCGGGCCCTGCATCGGTGGTGCTGGCGTCGGCGATCCGGCCGCGCGCGTCAGCCGCGACGACCCGCCACGGGCGGGAGCGCGCACATGCGATCGATGTGACCGGGGAGGGGAAGGCAGCCAGACCCCAGTTGGCGAAGGTGGGGGTGTCGGCGAGGGGATCGGCAGTGAGCTTGCCGTCGGTCCAGCCGGCGAAGACGACGGGGGTGCCGTCGCTGGCCGGGGCGACCATGAGGGCGCTCGGGTCGGGCGAGGGATCGTCGCTGTCGCTGGAGTTCCAGGCCTTGTGAGGGGTCCCGCCCGCGACGAGCCAGCTCCGGACCAAGCCGTCGTTGGCGGCGGTCACCACCAGGTGCTGACCGTCGAGGACGGCGCCGGCGACCGCCGCTACCTCCGTGCCGTGCGTGGCGAGCCGGACGGCGACCCAGTTGCTGATCGGGGCCATCGGCCCGACGGGCTGCTGCGCCGCCTGAGCCGACAAGTCGGTGTCCGCGCTCCCGGTGGCCTGCTGGACAGGCTGCACGGTGCGGGCGGTCTCGGTCTCGACGGCCTGTTGGACGGCTGGATCGAAGGACTTCACCTGGGAGCCTGTGGCCGACCGGTCGGCGGTTTCGGCGGCTTGGGTCGCGGCTTTGGCGGCCGGGGGCCGCTTCGTCATCGAGCCTTGCTCCACCTCGCCTTCCGCCATGTCGGAGAACCGTAGTTCTGCCTCGCGGTGAGTTTTCGAGGGCTCCTTCGTCGTATGCGGCGACTTCGTGACGAGAACCCCGGAGGAAGACATGCGGCGCGGTGTGATCTTGGCCCTGGTGTGCGGGGCGCAGTTCATGGTGGTGCTGGACGTCGCCATCGTGAACGTGGCCCTGGCGTCCATCCAGCAGGACTTGGACCTGGTGGCGTCGGACCTGCAGTGGGTGGTCATCACCTACGGCCTGACGCTCGGCGGCTTCCTGCTCCTCGGCGGCCGGGCCGCCGACCTGCTCGGCAGACGGCGGGTGCTCCTCACCGGCATGACCCTGTTCACGGTGGCGAGCCTGGCGGCCGGCCTCTCCCGCAGCCTGGCTCCGCTCGTCGCGGCCCGGGCGGTCCAGGGCTTCGGCGCCGCGCTCACCGCGCCGGCTGCCTTGTCGATCCTCGCCAGCACGTTCCCCCAGGGGCCTGAGCGCAACAAGGCCCTCGGCATCTTCGGCGCCGTCGGCGGCAGCGCGGCGTCGGTCGGCGTCATCCTCAGCGGCGCGCTCACGAGCGGGCCGGGTTGGCAGTGGATCTTCCTGCTGAACGTGCCGATCGGCGTGGCGATGGTGAGCCTGATCCTGCGGTTCATCCCCGCCGGCCAGGCGGAAGCCCGGTCCCAGGGCAAGCGCCAGGCCGACATCCTGGGCGCGCTCACGGTGACCGGTGGCCTGATGGCCATCGTGTACGCCATCAACAAGTCGGACAAGGGGTGGACGTCGGACACGACGGTCGGCTTCCTCGTGCTCGGCGCCGCCCTCCTGGCCGCGTTCGTGCTGGTCGAGGCCCGATCGTCGGCGCCGCTGCTGCCGCTCGCCATGCTGCGACGGCCCACGCTGATGACGGCGAACCTCGTGTCCGCCCTGCTCTACGGCTCGTTCTTCGCCACGATCTACGAGGCCTCGCTGTACATGCAGAAGACGCTCCAGTACTCGGCGCTGCGGACCGGCGTCGCCTACCTGGCGATCGCCGGCACGGCGTTCGTGGTGGCCGGAGGCGTGGCGGCGAAGGTCGTCGACCGCTGGGGCGCCTCGACCGCCCTCGTCCTCGGCCAGGCGAGCTGCGCGGGCGGCCTGCTCCTGCTCAGCCGGGTGCCGGTCGCTGCCGCCTACTGGCCGGACCTGTTCCCCGGGTTCCTGGCGCTCGGCGTGGGCATCGGGTTCTCGGCGATGGCGGCGCAGGTGGTGGCCTTCATCGGGATCGAGGAGCGGGTCGCCGGGCTGGCCGGCGGCATGGTCGAGACGGCCCGGGAGATCGGGGGCGCCCTCGGGACGGCGGTTGTCGCCACGGTGGTGCTCTCCCGGAGCACCTCGCTGCTGGCCGATGGCGCCGGCCGGACGATCGCCGGGACCGAGGGCTTCCAGCGGGGTGCCCTGGTGGCGGCCGGTTTCAACGTGGCCGCGCTGCTGGCGGCCGGGCTGCTGCTCCGCCGGGCCGAGCGCCGGGCGGCCACGGCTGCGGCCGTCGCCGAGGCGGCCGCAGCCCCGGACGATGGGCGGGTCCCCGAGCCGGCCGGAGCGACGCTGTGAGCGCGGCCGCGGAATACACGGGCGCCGACGATCAGTTGGGTCGGGGGATGGCTGTCGACCTCGACATCGACCTCGACCGGGAGCTCGAGCGCTACCGCGTCGAGCTGACCGGCTACTGCTACCGGATGCTCGGCGGGATCCACGAGGCCGAGGATGCGGTCCAGGAGGCCATGCTCCGGGCCTGGAAGAACATCGACCAGTTCAACGGGCGGTCGACGCTGCGAGCGTGGCTCTACCGCATCGCCACCAACGTGTGCGTCGACATGCTGCGGGGGCGGAAGCGCCGGGCGCTGCCGATGGACCTGGTCGAGCCGTCGAAGGCCACGGCCTCGCTGGGAACCCCGCTGCCCGAGGCGACGTGGCTCCAGCCCGCGCCTGACGCCCGGGTCCTGCCGGCTCTGTCCGGGGGGTCGTCCCCGCCCGACCCGGCCGAGCACGCCGTGGCCCGGGAGTCGATCCGCCTCGCGTTCGTCGCCGCGCTGCAGCACCTCTCGCCGCGTCAGCGGGCAGTGGTGATCCTGCGCGACGTCCTGCGGTGGAGGGCCAGCGAGGTGGCGCAGCTCCTCGACACGACCGTGGTGTCGGTGAACAGCGCGCTGCAGCGGGGCCGGTCGGCGCTGGCCGCCAGCCGGGCCGCCACCCAAGAGGCCGACCTGCCGGCCGACCCCCAGGCCCAGGCGCTGCTCGAGCGCTACATCGACGCGTTCTCGCGCTTCGACGTCGACATGCTCGTGACGATCCTCCACGAGGACGTGACGGTGTCGATGCCGCCGTACTCGCTCTGGCTGCAGGGCCTCACCACCGTCGAGGCGTTCTTCCGCACCGCTGAGGACATCTGCCGGCACGGCTACTACGTGCCGGCGACCCCGACCAACGGCATGCTCGCCGTCGGCCACTACAAGATCGAGCCGGACGGCCACCTGTCCGCCCGCTCGATCCAGGTGGTCGAGACCTCCGCCGGCGCCATCGACGCCATCCACGTCTTCATCGACCCCACCCTCTTCCCGCTCTTCGACCTCCCGATGACCCGCCGGCTGTAGGCCAGCTGTAGGTCGGAGGTCAGAGACCGGAGGTCAGAGGTACTGGCCGACCGGCCGGTCGGGCTCGGGGCTGTGGACCTTCGGCGCCGCGCCGGCGCGGGCGTAGAGCTCGGCCAGCGTGGCGCCCTGACCGCCGAGGCCGTCGCGCCGGCCGAGCCACTCGACGGCCTCGGCGTGGCTCAGCGGCCCGATGTGGATCTGGGCGAGGCACCGACCCGGCCGGGTGATGGCCGGGTGCAGCCGATGCAGGTCCTCGTTGGTGGTGAGGCAGACCAGGACGTCGAGCCCCTGACCCACCACGCCATCGGTGAGGTTGAGCAGCCGCGACAATGCCTGACCGGCACCCCGCTTGGCGTCGGCCCTGATCAGCTCGTCGCAATCCTCGAGCACCAACAGCCGCCACCGCCGGGCCAGGGCGGTCGGCTCGTCGTCATCGTGGTCCCGCTCCAGCACCACGTCCATGAGGTACGGCACCTCGGTGAGCAGCTGGTCGGGATCGAGGACGAAGTCGACGCGGCACCAGCTGCGCCACGCCCGGGCGACGGCCCGCAGCGCGGTGGTCTTGCCCGTGCCGGGCGGTCCGTGGAGCAGGACGAGGCGGCCGGAGACGTCGCCGGCCGTCACCGCAGTGAGCTGGTCGAGCGCGGTGGCGACCGACGCGGCGTAGTTCCGGCGGATGTCGACCCAGGCTGCTGCCGCCACCGAGCGCTCGACCCGGCGCGCACCCCGCTGGGTGCTGTGCCAGAAGCCGATCGGGACACGGCTGTCGTCCGCTCGTACCGGCTCGACGGCCCCATCGGTCGCTGCGGCCAGCATCTCCTGGGCGAGGGCGTCGTCGATGGCCGTGACCAGGACGTCGGCGGTCCCGTCGCTCCAGCGCCGCGCCCGCAGGAGCCAGCCCTCGCCCTCCGCGAGGTGGACCGAGTAGCTGCCCTCGGTCGAGGCTCGGGTGGGCGCTACGTCGGGTGGCAGGAGGGGGGCGTCGGCCTTGACCCGCTGCAGCCGGGCCGAGCGCGCCCACCGGTGCTTGCCCGCGACGAACTCGCCCAGGGCGAGGACGTCGATGACGTCGCCGGGCGAGTCGGAGTCGTCCACTTGGGCGACAAGCGGGAGCTCGGGAGCAGGTTCCATGGGTCGGGCGCCGAGGAGGGCACGGCGGAGAGTCTCGTCGGCCCGGCGGGAGGGAGGCCTTCGAATAACCGAAACATCTCGGTTTTGTGCGGTTACCAGCGCGTAGGGGGGTCGGTGCCGCGCGTAGGATCGGGGCGCTGGGGTTCTGGGGATGTTGGAGGCAGGAAGCAGTGGGCGAGGCGCGCAACGAGGCGTCGTCATGGCTGACCTGGCTGGTAGCGGCATCGGTGCTTGCAATGGGCATCGGCATGGCCGTTCTGCTGGCCAACGGGCGAGAGGAGGATCCTTCGACCGACGCAGCGGTCGACCTCAGGGATCCGACGACCACCACGCCGACCGACGACAGCGGTAACGGCAGCGGGAGCGGCGACACCGGCGCCGGCAAGGTCGTAAAGGTGGTCGACGAGGGCTGGACGGTCAACGAGGACGAGCGGGCCGGCTCGTACGCCTTCGAGATCGAGAACACGGGTGACGAGGTCCTCGGATCGTTCCTCGTCCGGGTGAAGGCGTGGGATCGCGCCGGGGAGCTGCTCTCGGGCATCGACGACTGGAAGGTGGTGGTCGGGACGATGCAGCCCGGTCAGCGCCTCGGCATCGCCGACGACCTCGACATGCCCGAGATGGCCGACGACGGGATCAGCCGCCTCGACGTGACCATCGCCGAGCTGTCGTCCGATCCGATGGAGGGCGCGCGCTCGCCGGCGAAGATCCCGGTCGGGGCGGTGAAGGTGAGCCAGGTCACCACGGCGCAGGGGCTCGCGACCACCACGGTGTCCTACAAGGTCGCGTCGACCTATGCGATGCGCCTGCCGGCCGACGCCTACGTCGTCTTCCGGGACGCCAAGGGAGAGATCATCGGGGGGACCAGCAGCTTCCTCGACATCCCGGCCCACGGGTCGATCCAGGCCGACTTCGACGTCGACAACAACGTGATCCCGGACAACGTCGCCCGCACGACCGTCTACGTGGTGCCACAGCTCTCGTCGCCGTGAGGGGGTGAGAAACCGCTGCGGCGCGGGCGGCGGGCGCCCGTAGTCTCCGGCCCGTGCTCTTGACGGTGACGACGACGGCCCGTCCGGCGACGGACCTGGGGTTCCTGCTGCACAAGAACCCTGCCCGCATCCACGAGAAGGAGCTGCCGTTCGGCACCGCCCGCGTCGTCTACCCCGAGGCCACCGACGACCGCTGCATTGCCGCGCTCATCGTCGACGTCGACCCGGTCGAGCTGGTGCGGCGCCAGAGCCGGCAGAAGGGCCGGGGCCGCAAGGCGCCGTCGTTCTCGCTGGCCCAGTACGTCAACGACCGGCCGTACGCGGCGTCGTCGTTCCTCTCGGTCGCGCTGCGACAGCTGTTCGGCACGGCGCTGAGCGGGCGGAGCAAGGACCGCCCCGAGCTGGCTGCCGAGGCGCTGCCGTTCGAGGTCCACGTGCCGGTGCTGCCGTGCCGGGGCGGCGAGCCGCTGCTGCGGGACGTCCTCGAACCGCTCGGCTACACGGTCGAGGCGCGGCCGATCCCGCTCAACCCGGCGTTCCCCGACTGGGGCGACAGCCGCTACGTCGACCTGCAGCTTCGGGCCACGGTCCGGCTGCGCGACCTGCTCGAGCACCTCTTCGTGCTGCTCCCCGTGTTCGACGACGACAAGCACTACTGGGTCGGCGACGACGAGGTCGAGAAACTGCTGCGCCGGGGCGGCGAGTGGCTGGCCGCGCACCCGCGCCGGGAGCTGATCACCCGCCGCTACCTGCGCCACGACCGGCGCCTCACCCGTGATGCGCTCAGCCGCCTGGCCGCCGCCGACGACTCGCCCGACGACCCCGACGCCACCCAGGTGGCCGAGGACGCCGAGGAAGCCGCCGTCGAGGAGCGCGTCTCTCTGCCTGGGCCCGAGCGGCCCGGCGCCGGTGGCGCCAAGATCGGGGAGCGCAGCGCCGCAGGCCGACACGGCGAGGGTGAGCGCGGTCCCACTCTCAACGACCAGCGGCTCGCGGCGGTCGTCGGGGCGTTGCGGGAGGCGGGGGCGCGGCGGATCGTCGATCTCGGTTGTGGCGAGGGGCAGCTGGTGCGCGCCCTGCTCGCCGAGCCGTGGGTCGAGCGGGTCACCGGCGTCGACGTGGCGTGGCGGGCGCTCGAGATCGCCGAGCGCCGGCTGCACCTTCGCGACATGGCACCCCGCCAGCGCGAGCGGGTCGAGCTGCTGCAGGGCGCCTTCACCTACCGCGACAAGCGGTTGCGGGGCTTCGACGCCGCGGCGGTGGTCGAGGTCGTGGAGCACCTCGACCCGCCCCGGCTCGAGGCCTTCGAGCAGGCGCTGTTCGGCGACGCCCGGCCCGGGACGGTGGTCGTCACGACCCCGAACGTCGAGTACAACGCCTTGTTCGAGGGCCTGCCCGCCGGGCGCCTCCGCCACCGTGACCACCGCTTCGAGTGGACCCGGGCCGAGTTCGCCGGCTGGGCCGACGCCGTCGCCGCCCGTCACGACTACCGCGTCGCCTACGCCCCGATCGGCCCGGTCGACGGCGAGCGCGGCGCGCCCACGCAGATGGCGGTGTTCACCCGATGAGCGGCGACCGGACCCGGTGGACCGACATCGTCGTCCCCGACCTGTGCCTGGTCGTCCTCATCGGCGTCTCGGGGTCGGGCAAGTCGAGCTTCGCCCGCAAGCACTTCCTGCCGACCGAGGTGGTGTCGTCCGACTTCTGCCGCGGCCTGGTCAGCGACGACGAGAACGACCAGACCGCCACCGTCGCGGCCTTCGAGGTGCTGCACACCATCGTCGACAAACGCCTGCAGGGCGGGCGGCTGACCGTGGTGGACGCCACCAACGTCCGGCCCGAGGACCGCCGCCGGCTCGTACAGCTGGCCCGGTCCAACCACGTCCTGCCGGTGGCGGTCGTCCTCGACGTGCCGCCCGAGGTGTGCCGCGCCCGCAACGAGGCGCGCCCCGACCGCGACTTCGGCGCGCACGTCATCCGCAACCAGCTCAACGCCTTGCGCCGTTCGCTCCGCAACCTGCAGCAGGAGGGCTTCCGGCGCGTCACGGTGCTCCGGGGTGTCGACCAGGTCGACGCCGCGACCGTCGAGCGGGAGCGCCGCTGGACCGACCAGCGCGACCGGCACGGGCCGTTCGACGTCATCGGCGACGTCCACGGCTGCCATGACGAGCTGGTGGCCCTGCTGCAGAAGCTCGGCTGGTCGGTGTCCGACGGCGGCCTCGACGCCCACCACCCCGAGGGCCGGGTCGCCGTGTTCCTCGGCGACCTCGTCGACCGCGGGCCGGCCACGCCCGCGGTGCTGCGGCTCGTCATGCGCATGGTCGCCGGCGGAACCGCACTGTGCGTCCCCGGCAACCACGAGAACAAGCTCAAGCGCGCCCTCGAGGGACGCAACGTCAAGGTCAGCCACGGCCTCGCCGAGACCCTGGCCCAGCTCGACGCCGAGCCGCCCGAGCTACGCGAGGAGGTCGCCCGGTTCATCGACAGCCTGGTGAGCCACGCCGTGCTCGACGACGGCGCCCTCGTGGTCGCCCACGCCGGGCTGCCCGAGGCCATGCAGAACCGGGCGTCGGGCGCGGTGCGGTCGTTCGCCCTCTACGGCGACACCACCGGCGAGACCGACGAGTTCGGGCTGCCCGTCCGCTACCCGTGGGCCAACGACTACCGGGGCCACGCCGCTGTCGTCTACGGCCACACGCCCGTGCCCGAGGCGATGTGGCACAACAACACCATCTGCCTCGACACCGGCTGCGTGTTCGGCGGCAAGCTCACCGCGCTGCGCTGGCCCGAGCGCAGCCTCGTCTCGGTACCGGCGGCCAAGACCTACTACGAGCCGGCCCGCCCGCTGGCCGACCCCGCCGAGCTCCGACCCCACGACCTGCTCGACCTCGACGACGTCCTGGGCAAGCGCATCGTCCAGACCGGGCTCGGCGGCACGGTGACCATCCGGGAGGAGAACGCCGCGGCGGCCATCGAGGTGATGAGCCGCTTCGCCGTCAACCCCCGCTGGCTGGTGTATCTGCCGCCGACCATGGCGCCGCCGGCCACCAGCCGGCTCGACGGGCTGCTGGAGCACCCGGCCGAGGCGTTCGAGCAGTATCGCCAGGACGGCGCGGGCCACGTGGTGTGCCAGGAGAAGCACATGGGGTCGCGGGCGGTCGTGGTGGTGTGCCGTGACGAGTCGGTGTCGGCGCGGCGCTTCGGGGTCGCCGAGGGGACCGGGGTCGTCGTGACCCGGACGGGCCGGTCGTTCTTCGACGACCCGGCGATCGAGGCCCAGCTGCTCGACCGGGTGCGGGCGGCCTGCGCCGGCGCGGGCCTGTGGGACGACCTCGGCACCGACTGGCTCGTGCTCGACTGCGAGCTGCTGCCCTGGTCCGCCAAGGCCGGTGAGCTCCTCCGCACCCAGTACGCCGCCGTCGGCGCCGCCGCGACCACCACGTTGGCGGTCGAGGCCGCCGTCCTCCAGGCTGCCGCCGCGCGCATCGAGGACGCCGGGGTCTTGGCGACGCGGGCGGGGGAGCGGGCGGGGCAGGCGGAGGCCTTCGTCGACGCGTATCGGCAGTACTGCTGGGCGACCGATGGGCTCGACGGCATCGCACTGGCACCGTTCCAGGTGCTCGCGGCCGAAGGCGAGGTGCTGGCGCGGCGGCCGCATCCGTGGCACATCGAGCAGGCCGGCCGGCTGGTCGCCCAGGACCCGACGACGTTCCGGGCCACCCGGACGGTCGAGGTCGACCTCGCCGAGCCGGCGTCCGAGGCCGCCGCCGTGGCGTGGTGGGAGGACCTCACCAGTGCCGGCGGTGAGGGCATGGTGGTCAAGCCGCGTGACGTGGTGGTGCCGACCGAGCGCGGCATCGCCCAGCCCGGGGTCAAGGTGCGGGGCCGCGAGTACCTGCGGATCATCTACGGGCCCGAGTACACGACGCCTACCCAGCTCGAGCGCCTGCGGGAGCGGGGCCTGGGCCACAAGCGGGCGCTGGCGGTGCGCGAGTTCGCCCTCGGCATCGAGGCCCTCGAGCGCTTCGTCGCCCACGACCCGCTCTACCGGGTCCACGAGTGCGTGTTCGGCGTGCTGGCGTTGGAGAGCGAGCCGGTCGACCCGCGGCTCTGAGTGGGTATGAGGGGTGCGCATGCCGAGTGACGACCACGATCCGACCGACCCGACCAACCCGGCCCAGCCGACCACGCCCGTGGAGGGCGTCGCGCCCGTCGAGCCGACCGACCCCGGGGAGCCCGGGCTGCCGGGTGAGCCGGGTGAGCCGACCGAGGCGCTCAACCTGCCGCCCGAGGCGTTCGAGGCGGGGGACATGCCGACCGAGCAGATCATGGTCCCCGCGCCGCCGACCTCACCGTTGCCGCCGCTCGCCGATCCCGACGACCCCTGGGGCGAGGGCTACGAGGAGGACTACGCCGACGACCGCGGCGGCCGGGCCAAGTGGTGGGCTGCAGGCATCGCCGCGGCCGTCCTCCTGATCGCCCTGGTCGTCCTCGCGCTGGTCCTGCTCAACGACGACGATGACGACAACCCGTCGCCGACGACGTCCTCGTCGACGTCGACCAGCGCGGTGACCACCACCAGCACGCCGTCCACCAGCGAATCGCCGTCGACCACTACGCCGACCACCTCGGCGCCGTCCACCACCGCGCCCCCGACAACGGCCCCGACCACGACCGCGCCCACCACGACGACCGCACCGACGACGACCAGCCTGGCGACCACCATCCCGACGACGTCGACGCCGTGACGGCGCGCCGGGGCCTATTCCTTGCGGCTGAGGATGAGCCAGGCGAGGATGGCCTTCGGGGGGTCGACCGGAGCGCCGTCGTCGAAGTAGTGCACCCGGGGTGCCATGATCGACGTCTCGGCGACGCCGTCGGCTCGGGCTTCGGCGAACAGCTCCCGGATGACCTCGCCCGGGCGCCGGGGCTCACCGCCGGCCCGGGACCACAGCGGCGGCGACTCGGACGCGACCACGACACTCGTCACGATCCCACCCAACGTGATGTCGAGGCTCTTCACGGGGCTGCCCCTCCGAGGCCTAGGCTGCGGGTCCGAACAGCTACCCCGCTTTGCGACGCGAGTATCCCATGCCGATGACCAGCAGTCCGTGGGTGACGGTGATTCCTGGCGAGGAATACCGGTTGCTCAGCAGCAATGATCGGTGGGAGGGCTGGGTGCTGCACCGCCCCGGCGGTGAGGCCGGCGGCACGTGGTCGCTGCACGGTCCGGGGTTCGACGGCTTCGGCGTCGGCCAGGTCAGCCTCAGCGTCGCCCACTGGCGGGCGTTCGGCATGGTGGTCGAGTTCCTCACCACCCGGGACGCCGACCCGCTGAAGACGATCGTCCTCGAGGACGTGGCCCGAGCCGCGGCCGCCGCGACGCAGGCTCAGTCGCCCGACGACAGCACGTCCCGCTCGTAGTCGACGACCGCCTCGATCTCCTCCTTGGTGAGGTTGTCGCCCCAGGCCGGCATCTTGCCGTTGCGGCCGTCGGTGACGATCTCGATGTGCTCGTCCCGGGTGAGCCGGTCGGCGACGCCCTCCATCGAGGGGCCGCTCGCGCCCTGGCCGTCCTCACCGTGGCAGTTGGCGCAGCGCTGGCTGTAGATCTCCTTGCCCGAGGCGCCTTCGTCGCCGTCGCCACCACCCCCGACCGGCGCCGCCTTGCCGCCGAGGCGGAACGCGATCATCCCGCCCTGGGGGTCGTCGCCCGACGACAGCAGCCACCAGCCGTAGCCGGCGTACACCGTGCCGTCGACGATGGCGACGCCACCTGCGGCCTTGGCCGCGACCTCGTGCTCCCACAGGAGCTTGCCGGTCTTGGCGTCGTAGCCCGCGATCTTGCCGCCGTCGTGGGCCAGGTACACGACCCCGTTCGCCCAGCTCACCGGGCCGGCCATGAAGAAGCCGACCTTGGTGCGCCAGCGCTCCTCGCCGGTCTGCTGGTCGAGGGCGATGAGGTCGGCGTCGCCGCCGTTGTTGTTGCCGGCGACGTAGATGGTGTCGTCGGCGACGGCGGCCGAGGCCATGACCCCGCCCTGGAGGCCGCCCTTCGAGAGCTTGGCGGTCCAGAGCACCTTGCCGGTCTTGCGGTCGAGGGCCTGGTACTTGCCGGCCTTGTCGCCGGCGCCCACGGCCGGGGTGTCGCCGACCTCGAACAGGTTGGGCGGGGTGCTGACGTCGGCGTCGGGCTGGTCCATGTGGTCGATGGTCCAGGTGTCGCCGGCGGTGAACTGGGTGACCCAGCGCTGCTTGCCGGTCTTCAGGTCGAGGGCGATGAGGGCGTCGCCGTGCTTCGACGGGCGGGGGCCGTAGCTGTTGCCGGTCGGCACGAAGACCAGCCCGTTGTCGAGGTCGACGGTCGGGCTCGACCACACCGTGATGCCGGGGAGGTCGTCCTCGCCCTCGGCGGCGGTGAGGTAGGTCCAGCGGACCTTGCCGGTCTTGGCGTCGACGGCGACGACCTTGCCGCGCACGCTCAGCTCGCTGCCGGGGATGACCTCCTGGCCGCTGGCGATGCCGGCGAGCACCAGGCCGTCGGCGACGATGGGCGAGCCGAAGACGGCGGCGCTCGGGTTGTCGTCGAGCCCGGCGTCCCAGGCCTGCTCGCCGGTGGCGCGGTCGAGGGCGACGATGTGGCCGTCGAACTGGCCGACGAAGACGTGGTCGTCGTCGAGGGCCACCGAGCCGCCCACGTAGTACGAGTCGAGGTCGTGGTCCCAGCGCTGCTCGCCGGTGGCGGCGTCGAGGGCCCGGACGTGGCCGGTCCAGTCGCCGACGTAGACGACGCCATCGTCGACGATCGGGGTGCCGGTGACGCCCTTGACCCCGGTCAGCTGCCAGGCGGGCGCGAGCTTGGCGACGTTGTCCGGCCCGACCTCGTGCTCGTCGGCGGCGGCCCGGGTGTTGGCGTCGTCGTGGCCGAAGCTCGCCCACGCGGCCGGTGGCGCGGCCTTGTCGTCGCTCGACTTGCTGTCGTTGCCGTCACTGCCGCAGGCCGCGGTGGC
>Ga0075431_100000338_pt1 | contig 36930 bp, 37 predicted proteins | sample RhiMetdeltSRZDD5_FD_75297 | JGI IMG/M metagenome (GOLD analysis project Ga0075431, IMG submission 75297) | Populus rhizosphere microbial communities from Tennessee, USA - Rhizosphere MetaG P. deltoides SRZDD5 | ecosystem: Host-associated > Plants > Roots > Rhizosphere > Soil | place: USA... | reverse complement strand
ACTGCTCACTCGCATCCGAGACACGACCCTCCATGCGGAGGCGATCACCGAGGCCGCGCCCGCCGTCGCGGAGGTGCCGGCCGGATCCGAGGTCCCAGCCCAGGCCGAAGCGTCGAGTCCGACCGAAGCGCCCGCGGTGACCGATCACGGGACGCCGGAGCGGAAGCGGCGTCGCGGCCGGGGCGGACTGATGACGCGGCAGATCGACGACACCCGAGGCGCACCGGCCGCGGAGGCTGGACCGGCCCGGCCGGACTCCGAACGCGTCTACTTCCTGCTGTTCAGCGCCGACGGAGCCGACGGCATCACGCGTACGGTGTTCAGCCTGGCGAACAAGCTCGTCGAGACGTACTCGATAGAGATAATCAGTCTCTACCGGCGGCGCAAGCGGCTGTTCTATCCGCTAGACCGCCGGATCGTGGTGACCAACCTCGAGGACGCCCGTCCGATCGGCCCGAAGGGCAAACCCATCGGGGGTCGGGTCCGGGCCCGGGACGTCCCGAAAGAGCGCGGCCGGATGCGCGCCCTCCTCGACCGGCGGCGGTCGCGGCTCGCTCCGGAGCCGGCGGCCCCGGACATGTCCCTGCTCACCGACCTGCTGCTGCGCCGCAAGCTGCGTTCGCTGGATCCGGGGGTCCTGGTCTCGACCCGACCCGCACTGCACGCGGCTGCGGCGACGTACGCGCCCCGCGACGTCATCACGGTCGGCCAGGACCACCTGAACTTCCAGTCCAGGGCCGAGATGCCCGGGGTGATGCGGCTCGTGCAAGACAGCGTCCGCCGGATGGACAGCTTCGTCGTGTTGACCAAGGGCGACCTTCGCGACTACGGCGAGGCGCTGTCAGATGCCGACACGGTCGTCGAGGCGATCCCGAACGCCGTGCCGTGGACGGTCGGCGATGCGGCTCCGCTCGACAGCAAGATCGCGATCGCGGCGGGCCGGTTCGTGGCGCGAAAGGGCTTCCCGCGGCTGATCGAGACGTTCGAGCCGGTCGCCCGGGCGCATCCGGACTGGGAGCTGCACATCTACGGCAAGGGCGAGGACGGCGAGGTCATCGAGCGCGAGATCCACGAGCGGGGGCTCGAGGACCAGGTCATCCTGCAGGGGCATACCGACGAGTTCGCCGCGAAGCTGGCCGGCGCCTCGATGTTCGTGTCCGGCTCGCACGCCGAGGGCTTCCCGATGGTGATCGTCGAGGCGATGAGCCACGGCCTTCCGGTGATCTCGTTCGACATCCCGCGGGGTCCGGCCGACATCATCGCCGACGGTGAGAACGGCCGGCTGATCCCCGACGACGATCTGGCCGGCTTCAGTGCCGCCTGGCAGCAGCTCATCGAGGACGACCAACTGCGGCGCGAGATGGGCGCCGGCGCGCACGCGACCGCGCAGCAGTACGAGATCGACGCCATCGCGGGGCGCTGGGAAGCGCTTTTCACCCAGCTCCGCGAGCGGCGGCGAATGCTGCGATGATGGCCCGATGGCGAGCGCATCGGACTCTCGGTTGGTCATCGTCGTCGGCTCCGGCCGCAGCGGTACGAGTACGGTCGCCGGAACGCTGAAGTATCTCGGGCTGCAGGTGCCGCAGCCGGAGATCCCGCCGAACCGCACCAACCCGCGTGGCTTCTTCGAACCGCAGTGGGTGGTCGACTTCCACAAGCGACTGCTGGCGCGCTCGGGCGTGCACCTGAGCGACTCGCGTCCGATCGCGGTGGAGCGGGCCTACGAGGTCGGGACCCGGCCCCGGCTCCAGGCGGAGCTGCGGGAGTGGCTCGCGAACGCGCTGCAGGAGGCACCCGAACTGGTCGTGAAGGATCCCCGCAACAGCTGGTTCCAGCCGATGTGGCGCGACGCCGCCCGGTCGGCCGGGACCACGTCACGGTTCTTGACGATGCTGCGGCACCCGGCAGAGGTGGCCGGCAGCAAGCAGACCTACTACAGCCGGAATCCGGCAGCCGACAAGAAGATCGGCGACACGTGGCGGATCTCGGGCTGGATCAACGTCCTGCACACTGTCGAGTTCACGTCGCGTCCCGACCCGCGAGCCTTCGTGCGCTACGACGACCTCCTCGCTGACTGGCGGTCCGCGATGGGAGCGGCCGGCACGACGTTGGACCTGTCGTACGTCTCGAGCCTCGACCCTGACACGCCACACGAGGTCGACGACTTCATCGATCCCGGACTGCACCGGGTCAAGGTGACCTGGAGCGACCTGGACGTGCCGTCGTCCATCCAGGAGATCGCGGAGGCGACCTGGCAGGCGCTGGGCGTGCTCGTGGACGCCGGTGGCCACGACGAGAAGGCCGAGGCGACGCTGGACGAGCTGCGCGAGCACTACCGCGCAGTGCACGCCGACGCCGAGGCGATCGCCCACCACTCGATCCAGGCCGCCCGCGGCAACCTGCGCGCCGGCGGCCCCAAGAAGGCCAACCCGGCCAACAAGGCGAAGGCGGCGGCCAAGAAGGGCTCCGCGTAGCGCGTTGCGCTGATGGTGCCGGCTACGGCTGCTTGGGGTCCACGGCGGGCGGCTGTGACGGGGGAGCGGGCTCTCCTACACTCCCGCGAGTGGACCTGCACCTGTCGCTGGACGCCGAGGCCGGCGCATTGTCGCGGCAGATCTACGAGCAGATCCGGGACGCGATCCTGGCTGGTCGCCTGCGCCCGGGTGACCAACTGCCGCCGACGCGCACCCTGGCGAGCTCGGTCGGCGTCTCGCGCAACACGGTCGCCGCGGCGTTCGACCACCTGACCGGCGAGGGATTCCTGGTCGGGCGGACCGGCGTCGGCACGTTCGTCAGCGCCGACGCCCGCATCGACCCGCGTACACGCCCGACGCGCGCGTCGCCGCTACGGGTGGCGTCGGTCTGGCAGCGTCAGCCGGAGTCGGTGCCGCAGCTCACCGTCGGTCGGATCGGCTTCGACTTCCGGCCCGGGATACCCGACCTGTCGAGCTTCCCCTATCCGACCTGGCGGCGACAGGTCAGCGCGGCGCTGCGGGAGTCACGCGTGGGCGGGACGGTCTATGCCGATCCGGCCGGTGAGCCGGCGCTCCGCCGGGCCATCGCGCGGCATCTGGCGGTGTCTCGCGGGGTCCGCGTCGAGTCCGACGACGTGGTCGTGACCAGCGGCGTCCAACAGGCGGCGACACTGGCCAGCCAGGTGCTCGTCGAGCCGGGAGACGTCGTCGCGATGGAGGATCCCGGCTATCTGCCCGTGCGCCGGGTGTTCGAGGCGGCGCGGGTCACCGTCGTCGACGTCCCTGTCGACGAGGAGGGAATCGTCGTCGAGGCGATGCCGAAACGAGCCCGTCTGGTCTACGTGAGCCCGGCCCACCAGTTCCCGCTCGGCGTCGTCATGTCGCTTCCGCGGCGGCTCGCGCTGCTCGACTGGGCCGGGCGGGCCGGCGCCGCCATCCTCGAGGACGACTACGACTCCGACTTCCGGTACGCCGGCCGTCCGGTCGACCCGCTGCAGGCGCTGGACAGTACGGGGCGGGTGATCTACGTCGGCTCCTTCTCCAAGTCCATGCTGCCGATCCTCCGGCTCGGCTACTGCGTCGTACCGAGCGCGCTGGTGCCACCGTTCCGGCGGGCGAAGTTCGTCGCCGACTGGCACAGCCCGTTGCCCTCGCAGACCGCGTTGGCGCAGTTCATCGACGACGGGCACCTGACCCACCACATCCGCAAGACCCGCCGGGTCTACCAGGCACGACGGGACCGGATCGCGGCCGCTCTCGACTCCGACCTGTCGCCGTGGCTGCGCCGGATCCCGACGGTGGCCGGACTGCATCTCGCTGCTCTGGCGCGCTCCGCCGACGCCGACCTGGTCCAGGACTGGGTCGCCCGCGCCGAGGCGCTCGACGTCGCCGTGCAGTCGCTGACGGCGTTCGCCCACTCGCAGAGCCGACCGGCCGGACTCGTGATCGGCTTCGGTGCCATCCCGGAGTCGAGGATCCACGAGGGACTGCGCCGGCTTCGCCGCGCCGTGTCAGCCGACTAGCGACGTCGGCGTAGCCGGCTCGAGATTGGCCCAGTCAAGACAGCCGCTCCGCGGCACTGTGCGGCGTTGTGCGCCGACTTTAGCGTCGGTCGCGATCGGAGTCCGAGGACAACGAAAGGAGAACCGATGCGCACGATCATGTCGCGGACGCGGACCGTGGTCGCCGTGGTGGCCGGGCTCGCCCTGGTCGGATCCGGGATCTACGCTGTCGCGGCCAGCGGCGACATCAGCTGGAGCAAGGCCGATGACGCGCCGGCGTCGACTGCCTCGTTCCCCGACGAGCTGATGCAGCTGATCGAGGCCTACCGCGTGACGGCACCGTTCCACGATGTCGACCGCGCCCTTGCCGCAGGGTGGTCCGAGGAGCCGAGGTGCATGGACTACCCGGACGGCTACATGGGCGAGGCGCCCGGCACGATGGGTCACCACTTCTTCAACGTCGACTACCTCAGCGACGGCGGCCGGATCGACCCGGGTGAGCCCGAGCTCGTCCTCTACGAGAAGCGGGCCAACGGCACGTGGCGGCTGAACGCCGTCGAGTACATCATCTCGGCTCGGGACCTGCCGTCGACGGCGCCGGCGCCGGAGATGTTCGGCCAGGAGTTCACGTTCTTCCCCGAGGTCGGGGCAGCCGGTGTCTGGGGACTCCACGTCTGGCTGTGGCGGCCCAACCCGCACGGCCTGTTCGCGAATCTCAACCCGCTCGTCACGTGTGAGCACGCCGCTGCCTCGCACGTGCACTGACGACGGGCCGCCGTCCGCGAGGGTCGGAACGCGGACGGCAGCTCGTGCTCCTCAGGTCGCGTCGGGCAGTCGACGAGCCGGACTCCGTCGGCCGTCGCCGCCAGCGAGGCGTAGCCACCGAGTGGGAGGTCGTGACCCGGATCGACCGCCCCGGTGAGATCCGGCAGTGCGCCTGCGCACGACCGCGGTCGGTGAGCTCGCGGTCGACGACACGATGTGACAGGGTGCGGGTCAGGTTCGCGTGGTTCTCGCCGTGCCGCGTCCACAGCGCGATCGAGGCCGTACGCGTCACCCAAGATCCGCCAGGGCGGCCTCGATGCCGCGATGGAACGTCGGATAGGCGTAGATCATGTGGCGTAGCCGGTCGACCGGCACCTCGCCGTGGATGGCGACGGCCAGGGCGCCCAGCACCTCGCCGCCCCACGGGCCGGCCGACGTCGCGCCGACGAGTACGCCGCGATCGGTGTCGGCGACGAGCTTGATGAATCCGTCGTTGCCGGCCTTGTGGATCCAGCCGCGGGTCGTGACCGGGACGTCTGTCACGCCGGTCGCGACCTGGAGCCCGCCGTCACGAGCCCTTGACTCGCTGAGCCCGACCGATCCGATCTCCGGATCGGTGAACGTGACGCTCGGCTGCGCCCGATAGTCGGCGGGCGGACCGTCCTGGCCGAGGATGTCGCGCACTGCGATCGCGGCCTGGTAGGTCGCCAGGTGGGTGAAGGCGCCGTGGCCGGTGACGTCGCCGACCGCCCAGACTCCGTCCCCGGCCCGCATGTGCCCGTCGACGTCGATCGCCCGCGCGCCTGGATCGAGCCCGACGGAGTCGAGGCCGAGCTTGTCGAGGAGGATGCGTCGGCCTACCGCGACCAGCAGCTTCTCCGCGGTCAGCTCGGTGCCGTTGTCGAGTCCCACGGCGAAGGCCTGGCCGTCGTGGCTCACGCCGACCGCCGTACAGCCGTGGTGCAACTGGAGCCCTTCCCGCTCGAACACGGCCTCGATGAGCTGCGACGATTCGGGCTCTTCGACCGACAGCAGCCGATCCGCCCGCTCGACGACGCTCACCTCGGTCCCGAACCGGGAGTAGGCCTGCGCCAGCTCGACTCCGATCGGGCCGCCGCCGAGGACCAACAGCGACTGCGGGGCCTCGGTCGCCTCCAGTGCCTCGCGGTTGGTCCAGTACGGCGTGCCGTCGAGGCCGTCGATGGGCGGGACGAACGGGGCGGTGCCGGTACCGACGACGACGCCCTTCGTCGCCTCGTACGTGGTGCCGTCGACCTGGACCCGGCCCGGTCCGGTGAGACGTCCCCAGCCGCGCACGAAGCGGCCGCCCTTGCCGGTGAACCGATCGACTGCGGCCGTGTCGTCCCAGTTGGCGGTCGCCTCGTCGCGGATCCGGGTCGCCACCGGCGCGAAGTCGGTGCTCACCTCCGACTGCCCCGCCATGCCGGGGACCCGGTCGGCCTCGGCGATCAGGTTCGCGCTCCGAATCACCATCTTGCTGGGGATGCAGCCCCAGTAGGGACACTCCCCTCCGACCAGCCGGCCCTCGATGCCGATGACGTCGAGCCCTTCGTCCGCGAGCGCGCCCGCGACGGCCTCGCCGCCGACTCCCATTCCGAGGACAATCACGTCTGCCTTGTCAGCCATCCCCTAACCGTACGGGTGGCGCTGTGTCGATCACAGATCGAGCGGCTGCTGTCCGGCGTCGTAGATCAGCCCGCCGCGCTCCGGGTCGAGCCGGGCTTCGGCGGTCGGTTGGTGCTTGCGGACCGAGCCGTCGTGCAGGAGATGGCGGACGTCGCAGTCCCGCACGATCACGAGGTGGTCCGCGATCAGTCGGCGATGGCACCGCCACCACACCGACTCGGCGCACATCACGGCCAGGCGGACGCGGGCCGCCTCGTCGAGCAGGTCGTCGATCCCGGCCAGGAAGTCGGCCGTACGCATGTGGGCGGCGTATCCGGCGAACGGCCGATTGCGCAACGCCGTGTCGGGTGAGTCCGCCGGCTTCTTCCGCCAGCCGCCGAGCCGCTGTTCCCATCGATAGCCGATGCCCGCGTCGGGGAGCCAGCGCTCGATCGCGGTTCGGGCGACGTGCGGGCTGCGTCGGCTGCCCGGCGCCGTGCGTACGTCGACCAACCGAGCGAGGTCGGCGCCGTGGAGCAGCCGTACGATCTGCGCCGAGTCGGCGGTCCCGTGACCGAAGGTCAGAATCTGCATGGATGCTTCGGCGGTCAGCCGTCGAGGTCGCCGAGTCGGTCCTTGGCCCGATCGTGGGCCCGTTCGAGGCCGGCCAGCTCCCGCTCGGCGCGAGTGAGCCGATGCTGCGCCGAGCGCTCGGCTTGGCGGGCCGACTTCGCCTCGCGCTCGGCGGAGCTGAGCTCGGCGCGCAGCCGCTCGACGTCGGCCTCGGTCCGCTCGACCTCGGCTGTGGTGCGCTCGGTCTCCTGCGCGGCCTCTTCCCGGGCGGTTCGGGCCGCCTCCAGCCGCTGGGCGGCTTCGGCGACCTCCCGCTCGGCCCGCTGTCGTCGGCGGGCGCCCAGGTCGGTCGGCTTGCTGGGCGTCGACTTGGCGGTCTTCGCCGCCTTCTTGGCGGTCGAGGTCCGCTTGGACGGCTGGCCGGACTGCTTCGCGGCCTTGTCGGTCTGCTTCGAGGCCTTCCGGCCGGTCGCTCGGTTCTCGCGGACGATCCCCGTCGGTCCGCCGAGGCCGGCGACTTCGCCGAATCCGGCGTACTCGACTGCTCGGGTCAGCTGTCCGGAGGACACCTCGTCGGCGACCTCGGCGTCGGAGAAGCTGGCCTCGAGAGTACGGCGGACGTCCTCCGCCACGTCGTCGCTCACGTTGCTACTGCGGGCTGCGCCGAGGCGTCGCGCCTGGACGAGCAGTTGACTCACGAGCTCGTTGCGCTGGCGGCCGAGTCGGCGCATGGTCTCGCCGTCGAGCTTGGCGCTCGCGTCGCGCAGCTCCCGGCCGAGGTCGAGCAGCGGCGCGAGGTCGTCGGCGTGTTCGCGAGACAGCTGGTTGACCAGCCACGCTGCCGTGGTGGGTTTCGCGAGGGCTTGGATCTCGGCGGCCAGCTCTCGATCGCCGGCGGCCCGGGCCTCCTTGGCGCGGCCGTTGCGGGTCGCCACGAAGTCGTCCAGCGCGACGCCGTAGAGCTCCTGCGCGACCGAGTCGAGATCCACGTGCCCATTCTGCTCACAGACGCGATCGGGCGTGGGGTCGACACCCTCAGCCGGCCGCGAGTGGCGGACGGTGTCCCGGTCGGCGTCCCGAGTGGCCACGTCGCCCCACCCGATTCGTACGATGCCGGTCCGGCCGGGACCGCCGTACTGTTGCGGCATATCGGTCAGACTCCGGGAGGCGAGCATGGCGGACAAGAACGAGGACCGGCCCCCACGGCTTCGGCGCAAGCCGTACGAGAAGGAACTGCTGCGGCTGCAAAGCGAGCTGGTCAAGCTCCAGGAGTGGGTGCGCGCGGAAGGCACCCGGGTCGTGATCGTCTTCGAGGGCCGAGACGCGGCCGGCAAGGGCAGCACGATCAAGCGGGTGACGCAGTATCTGAACCCCCGGGTCGCGCGGATCGCGGCACTGCCGGCGCCGACCGAGCGGCAGCGCACGCAGTGGTACTTCCAGCGCTACATCGAGCATCTCCCGGCGGCCGGCGAGATCGTGCTGTTCGACCGCAGCTGGTACAACCGCGCCGGGGTCGAGCGGGTGATGGGCTTTTGCACCAAGGACGAGTATCACCGGTTCCTGCACCAGTGCCCGATCTTCGAGCGGCTCTTGGTCGAGGACGGCATCCTGCTCCGCAAGTACTGGTTCTCGGTGAGTGACGAGGAGCAGGAGCGGCGCTTCCACTCGCGGCTCGACGACCCGATGCGGCGCTGGAAGCTGTCGCCGATGGACCTGGAGTCGATCAGCCGGTGGGAGAACTACTCGCGGGCCAAGGATGAGATGTTCGTGCACACCGACATCCCGGAAGCGCCGTGGTACGTCGTCGAGAGCGAGGACAAGCGCCGGTCGCGGATCAACATGGTCGCCCACCTGCTGTCGACCATCCCCTACCACGAGGTGCAGCGGCAGGCACTCGACCTGCCGCCGAGACCGAAGCCGAGCGGGTACGAGCGACCGCCGCGGGAGATGCAGACCGAAGTTCCCGACCATGCGGAGACGCTGGTCTGATCGCCGCGTGTAGGCGCGCCGCGGGCCCCCGATGAGGCGTCCGTCGACATCGATAGCGTCGGCTGGGCGCGGGAGCACGGGCGACGGGCCGTCGACGTCTACGGTGTGCTGACGTGCCCGAGACGGACGGGGTGCACCGCAGACTTGGGCGGGTTGGGCGGATTGCCCGGTTCGTGTGAGGGTACCCGTCGCGAGAAGATGGGACAGAGCGTCGAATGGAGGGATCGTGAACGAGCAGGCAGCGCAGACATCGAGCATTCTCGAAGACTTCACGGAGCCGGACCCGCCCAACCCGGCCGACGTCGTCATCCGTACTCGGGACTTCATCCAGGAGCTGGAGCGAGACAGCTGGTTACAGGCCGAACGGCACGTCACGGCCGCGGGGTTTTGGGGCACGTTCCAGTGGGTCGTGGGCGGGGCGACAGCCGTCTTCGCCGCCGTCGCCAGCGGGACCGCCTTCGCCGACTATCCGACCTACGCCGGCATCGCCGCTCTCGCCGCCGCCGCGACCGCCGCGCTCGTGACGGCGCTGCGCCCCGGCGACCTGTCGGCGCAGCATCTCCAGTCGGCGACGTGGTATCACGCGCTCCAGCTCTCGGCGCGCGACGCATGGGAGTTCGAGCGGCAGACCGATCCGGAGCAGTCCCGCAAGCAGCTCCGCGAGCTGGCCGATCGATGGGCCGACATCACGAGCCAGAGTCCGCGGGTGCCGCGACGGCTCTACCGGGTCTCGTCGCGCTACACCGACAAGAAGGGCGCCAACTACTTCCCCAAGCCTCGGCTGGCCAGCACCAGTCGCCGCTGAGCCCCCGCGCCGAGCCGGTGTGAGGGCCCTCATGGTGGTCTGCCTCGCGCAACGGCGATACTCCTCGACATGAGCCGTCTAGCCGCGACCGAGGGCCTGACCGACGTCCAGGAGGAGATCCTCAAGACGGTACGGGCCTTCGTCGACAACGAGATCCTGCCGGTCGCGACCGAGCTGGAGCACAAGGACGAGTACCCCGCCGACATCGTCGACGGCCTCAAGGAGCTCGGCATCTTCGGGCTCACGATCCCGGAGGAGTACGGCGGGCTCGGCGAGTCGCTCCTGACGTACGCGCTGACCGTCGAGGAGATCTCCCGCGGTTGGATGAGCGTCTCCGGCGTCATCAACACTCACTTCATCGTGGCGCACATGCTGATCCACCACGGCACCGACGAGCAGAAACAGCGCTACCTCCCACGGATGGCGACCGGCGAGGTGCGCGGCGCCTTCAGCATGTCGGAGCCCGGCTGCGGCTCCGACGTGAGTGCGATCAAGACCAAGGCGACCCGGCGCGACGACGGCTCGTACTCCATCGACGGCCAGAAGATGTGGCTCACCAACGGTGCGTCGGCCAACCTGGTCGCGACGCTGGTCAAGACCGACGAGGGCGCCGACTCGGTCTACAAGAACATGACGACCTTCCTCGTGGAGAAGGAGACCGGCTTCGGCGAGACCGCGCCGGGCCTCACCGTCCCGGGGAAGATCGAGAAGATGGGCTACAAGGGCGTCGACACGACCGAGCTGATCTTCGAGGGACACGAGATCGGCGCCGGGCAGATCCTCGGTGGCGAGCCGGGCCGAGGTTTCTACCAGATGATGGATGGTGTCGAAGTGGGCCGGGTCAACGTCGCGGCGCGTGGCTGCGGCGTCGCGCGGCGGGCCTTCGAGCTCGGCATCGACTACGCCCAGCAGCGTGAGGCGTTCGGCAAGAAGATCGCCGACCACCAGGCCGTACTCTTCCGGCTCGCCGACATGGCCACCAAGGTCGAGGCGGCGCACCAGATGATGGTGATGGCCGCCCGCAAGAAGGACTCCGGCGAGCGCAACGACCTCGAGGCGGGGATGGCGAAGTACCTCGCGTCGGAATTCTGCGCCGAGGTCGTCGAGGCGTCGTTCCGCATCCACGGCGGCTACGGCTTCTCGAAGGAGTACGAGATCGAGCGGCTCTATCGCGAGGCGCCGATGCTGCTCATCGGCGAGGGCACGGCCGACATCCAGCGCATGATCATCGGCCGCCGGTTGCTCGAGGAGTACAAGCTGCGCTGACCTGATGTGGCGGGTGCACCGAACCCGACGTGAGTTCGACGCACCCGCCACGTGCTGATGGCTGGCCGACAGGCCGGTAGGTCTGGCCGTTCGCCGTTCGCCAGACCCACTTCACGGTGTCGCCGAAGTACGGTCCAGCGCGACACCGTCCGGCCCGTCGACGCGCGGGCCAGCTGGCAGGAGTCGCTGGCGCTGCTCGACGAGGTCGGCGCGATGGACAGCACGGATCTGTCGCGTGCCGAGCTCGTCGACCTCATCGAGGGCGGGTCCGGCTGACGGCTAGCGGCTCAGGAACTGCCGGTCCAGCTCCAGCTGCTCAGCAGCTCGTCGAACGTGCCGCGGGCTTCGTCCTCGCTGTCCGCGTTGGTGCTGAGCGCGACGGAGTAGGCGTTGCCCTCGTGGATGGTCAGGTAGGCGATCTGGACGATGTCGATGCCGTTTTGGTTGGACCGGCGGATCTCCGTGCCGATGGCGGTCTCGCCGCCGATCTCCGTCCCGTCGATCTGCTCCGGCGTGGCTTGCGTGGCGGCTGCCATGTTGGACTCCCACGTGGAGCGCAGCTCCTCGGGGTCGCTGACGCCGACCGCCGGTCCGATCTCGACGATGACGTTCGCCGGGGCGCCGTTGAACTGCTCGCCCCATGCGGTCACGGTGTCGATCGCGCCCGGCGGGTTGCCCGAGAGGGCCTGCTCGGTCACGTCGTGCCAGTCCTCCGGCAGGGCGTAGGAGTAGCCGTCGCCGGTGATCGTGTCCCCCGAGCTCCCGCCGCCGTCGTCATCGCCGCCGAGCAGCAGGATGCCGCCGACCGCGCCGCCGGCGAGCACGAGCGCGACGATCAGGATCATGGCGATCAGCGCGGTGCTGGACTTGCGCTTCTGCGGCGGCGGCCCGTAGGGCGGCTGGCCACCGGGAGACCCGTACGGCGGTTGCTGGCCGGGCGGAGGTCCGCCGGGAGGGGGCCCGGACGGTGGCTGCCCGGGCGGTTGCTGGCCATACGGCGGCTGGCCGTACGGCGGCTGCCCGGGCGGTTGCTGGCCATATGGCGGCTGGCCGTACGGCGGCTGCTGCGGGGGCTGCCCGTACGAAGGGGGCTGGCTGCTCACGAAGTCCTCACTTCCCTGCTGCCGGGTCGGCGGCCGGTACGACGACCGTTCCCGCCGTCACGGTTTCCTACGCCCACGACCAGCTGTCGAGGAGTTGGTCCAACTCCCCGGTCGCCTCCGCTTCGGAGTCGGCATGGGAGCTCATCGCGATCGAGTAGACCTTGCCGTCGTTGATCGTGAGATAGGCGACCTGGATCACGTCGATGCCCTGCTGCGTCGTCTCGACCCGGACCCCGAGGGCCGTCTGGCCGTCGATCGTCGTGTCGTCGATCGGTTCGGGCGTCGCCCCGACCGCAGTCCCGATGTTGGCCTCCCACGTGTCCCTGATCGACTCCGGGTCGGTCGTCCCGGACGCGGGCTGTACCTCGACGAGGATGTTGCTGCGGAAGCCTTCTACGTCGTCGTCGGCGCGTACGACGAAGTCGATGCCTTCGGTGCCACCCGCCGCGCTGGTGGCTTCCTCCCAACCCTCCGGGATCGCGTAGCTGTAGCCGTCGCCCTCAAGGGTTTCACTGCTGCTGCTCGCACTGTCGTCGTCTCCCGTGAGCAGCAGAGCCGCGCCGACGATGCCGGCGAGAGCCAGCACGACGATCACGACGACCACGATCAGCGTGGAGTTGGATTTGCGCTTCTCCAGTCGCGGGCCGTACGGCGGCGGGCCGTACGGCGACCGTCCGGGCGGCGGCTGGCCGTAGGACGACTGCTGTCCAGAGGAAGGTTGATTGCCGGGAGGTTGGGTGCTCAAAGGTGTCTCCCCGAGTCGCGTCGGTATCCACGCGAGCCTATCGGGCGGCCACGCGCGACCCTCAGGCGCATTTCATTCCAGAGTGGGACGATGGAAGCAGTGAGTCCGAAGGGAGTCCGCCATGCCGATGAAGCTTCCTGTCCCGCCGTCGGGGACGACGGTGGGAAGCTACGACACCTACGAAAAGGCGCAGCGGGCAGTCGACTTCCTGTCCGACGAAGGCTTTCCGGTCCAGCACGTCACGATCGTCGGCAACGGGTTGCGGATGGTCGAGCGCGTCACGGGCCGGCTCGACCGCAACCGCGCCGCCGCGACGGGTGCCGTCGGTGGCGCCTGGTGGGGACTTTTCGCCGGGGTCATCCTGACGCTCTTCACCGCCGAGGAGAGCAACTGGTTCCTCCTCGTCATCCTCGCCGTCATCGCGGGCGCCGTCTTCGGCGCGATCATGGGCATCATCGGCTACGCGTTGACCGGCGGGAAGCGGGACTTCACCTCGACGAGCAGCGTCGTCGCGACGACGTACGACGTGCTCTGCCACCACCAGCACGCCGAGCAGGCGCAGAACCTGCTGACCAAGCTCGCCTGGCGCAGCAGCTGAGATGGGCGACCCCCGGGTTGACCACTTCCGTACGCAGGCCGCCGCCTGCGACACGCTCGGATCGCCGCTCTACGCCGCGCTGATCGACCGGCTCGCCGACGACCTCGAATCCGGCGGCCCGACGCACGAGGTGCTCGTCGGCTACGAGCACGACTCCGGCCCGTCCGCCCTGGCGCTGCGTCTGATGGGCGCCGTGCATCGACTCGTCCTGGAGGGCGAGGCGCCGGACCTCGCGGCGTGCTACCCGAGCGTCGGTGGCGACGCCGACGCCGATGCGGCCTGGCTCGCTCTCCGCGATCTCCTGGCGCGCGACCGCGACCGCCTCCTCCCCTTGCTCGACCAGGCGCCGCAGACCAACGAGGTCGGCCGTTCGGCCGCCCTGCTCGGTGGATTGCTGCACATCGCTCGCGAGTACCGACTGCCCATCTGGCTGCACGAGATCGGCGCCAGCGCGGGGCTGAACCTGCGAGCCGACCACTACCGCTACGTGACCGGCGGCGCCGACTGGGGACCAGAGGACAGTCCGGTCGTTCTCGAGGACGCTTGGCACGGGTCGCCGCCGCCGACCGACGCCAAGCTCGACATCGTCGACCGGGCGGGGAGCGACCTGGCACCGATCGACCCCGGCCGGCGAGACGGCCGGCTGCGACTGCTGTCCTACGTCTGGCCGGATCAGACGACGCGGCTCGCCCGGCTTCGGGGTGCGCTCGAGATCTCGGACCGAGTTCCCGTCACGGTGCGCCGCGAGGACGCCTTGTCGACGGTGCGCCGGCTCGCACTGGCGCCCGCCTGTGTCACCGTGCTGTGGCACTCGGTGATGTGGCAGTACCTGCCGCGAGCCGAGCGGCACGCCATCGACGAGCGACTCGACGCCCTGGGATCCGCCGCCACCAAGCGATCGGTCCTGGCCCGACTCACGCTGGAGCCGCAACGGCGTACTCCCGACGCGGAGCACGAGTTCCTCGTCGGGCTCCAGTGCTGGCCGGGCGAGCGGCGCATCCTCGGCGTGGCCGCTCCGCACGGCGTGCCGACGACCTGGGAGTGAGTAGGGTGCCGCTCATGCAGTTCGGGCGCACGTACGAAGAGTTCGAGGTCGGTGCGATCTACAAGCACTGGCCGGGCAAGACCGTCACCGAGTACGACGACCACTTGTTCTGCCTTCTCACGATGAACCATCACCCGCTTCACCTGGACGCGCACTACGCCGCGGAGACGACCCAGTTCGGCCGCAACGTCGTCGTCGGCAACTACGTCTACTCGCTGCTGCTCGGCATGAGCGTCCCCGACGTGTCGGGCAAGGCGATCGCGAACCTCGAAGTGGAGTCGCTGCGACACGTCGCGCCGACCTTCCACGGCGATACGATCTACGGCGAGACCACCGTGCTCGACAAGCGGGAGAGCACGTCCAAGGACGACCGGGGCATCGTCCACGTCGAGACCAAGGGCCACAACCAGGACGGCACCTTGGTCTGCGTCTTCCGGCGGAAGGTGATGGTGCCCAAGCAGAGCTACCTCGACGCGCGTGGTGGCGAGCAGCCGGGCCGACCCGAGCCGGCGGAGAACGAGTGACGATGCCCGTCGAGGAGACCGAGTCGCTGCGTCGCCTGCGCGACGAGCTGGGCCGGCTGTCGGCGGATCTCGAGCGAGTACGGGTGCGCACCGCCGTCTGGCCGGTCCTCACGGTGGCCGTCCTGATGCTGTTCTGGCCGATCTTCAACCCGGCCGGAGCCACCGGCGTCGTGAACGGACTCGCCGAGTATCGCGCCGACGGCGAGCCGGTCACGGTGGCGGGCCTCTGGGGCGAAGCCCAAGACAGCGATCTGACGTTCATGACGCTGCTGATCGTCGTGGCGGTGGCCCTGCATCTCCTGCTGATCGTGGGTTTGGCCGTCATGGTCGACTCCGACTCGCCGGCCAGCCCGCGCTTCGTCCAGATCGTGAGCCTGCTCTTCGGTGTGGCGTTCCTCGTCCTCGTCATCGGGATCAACCAAGACGACGGCGACGGCGGCTTCGGGCGAGAGGGCTACCAGCCCGGTGGAAGCTGGCTGCTGATGCTCGCGATGGCGGCGGCGGCCGGCGTGGCGGCCTGGGTCCGGAGCGAGCAGAGCTGATGACCTCCGACGCGACGCTGTGGCTGGCCCGACACGGGCAGACCGAGTGGAGCCGCTCCGGTCGCCATACCGGCACGACCGACCTGCCGCTGCTCCCTGAGGGTGTGGAGGCCGCCCGGAAGCTTGCCGACCGGCTGGACGGACAGCGGTTCGGCCTCGTGTTGACGAGCCCGCTGGCCCGGGCCCGCACCACCGCCGAGCTGGCCGGCTTCGCCGAGGCCGAGGTGACGCCGGACCTCGTCGAGTGGAACTACGGTGCCTACGAAGGGCTGACGACGGTCCAGATCCGTGAGCGCGTGCCCGACTGGACCGTATGGTCCGACGGCGTCCCGGACGGTGAGACCGCCGACGACGTCGCACATCGGGTCGACCGCGTCATCGCGCGGGCGCGGGACGGGGGCGGCGCGACGCTGGTGTTCGGGCACGGCCACTGCCTGCGCGCCCTGACCGCCCGCTGGCTCGGCCAACCGGTCGCCGAAGGCCGGCTCTATCGGCTCGACACCGCGACCGTGTCGACCCTCGGCTACGAACGCGAGACGCCGGTCATCCTGCGCTGGAACGCCTGAGTCAACCGAGCTCGCCCCAGTCCCGCAGGGTCTCCCGCAAGAGTGGGGTGAGCGGCAGTCGATCCAGCTCCGCATCGGGGACGAATCGCGCGTCGCCGGCGTCGTCACCAGCGCGGAGGGCGCCGCCGACCGTCCGGCAGACGTAGTCGTCGATGACGTACGTGCCGCCGCCCGGCGCTGGCCGCTCGACCTGGCCGACGTGGCGTACGACGTCGACGACGAGCCCGGTCTCCTCGGCCACTTCGCGTACACACGCCGCCTCGGCGGACTCGCCGGGCTCGATCCGGCCGCCGGGCAGCGACCAGGTGCCGGCCGCCGGGGGCCGCGACCGGAGGACCAGCAGCAGCCGTCCGCCGTCGTCGCGGACGAGCGCGCCCACGCATGGGATCCGCTCCGTCACCCCCGTTGGTTTACCACGATGTCGTGGTACACGCGCACTCTGCACGGCGTCGACGCCATGCGAAGTGACGACACGCCATGCAAAGTGCCGGACCTCAGCGGAGATTCGGCTCCACGAGTCGCGCGGTCCGCATGGCGACCGAGCAGGCCAGGCTCTGGCCGGCGCTGGAGTTGACCACGACGTCGACGCGGGAGGTGCCGGTGACGCCGATCGCCACCTGGCAGGAGTGCAGCGGTCCGACCGTCGGCCCGAGCGACCGGATCGCGTCGTGCGCGCCGATCCGCAGCGAGCGGCCGCCGCCGGGGATGACCGCCAGCCCGATGGTGTCTTGGACCCAGACCCGGACGGTGTCGCCCGGCGTCGCCAGTTCCCATGTGCAGGTTCGCGGGACGAGCGAGTCCTTCTCGCCCGCGCCGAGCCCGCGCCGGGTCGCGTCCGGCCTGGTGACGACGACCACCAGGGTCTTCCGTTGGCTGCTCATGATCGCTTCGTGCTGTCGATGGGGTGATGTCGAGAGACTCGCCGACCCCGGTCTTCAGATCGGCTTCGTCTCGACTTCAACCCGCTGGCGCGGAGCAGGTCACGCCTGGGACGCCAGCCAGCGCTGCAGGGTGGTGGCGAGCCGGACCGGCTGGTCGAGCTGGATCAGATGCCCGGCGTCGTCGATGATCTCGAGCCGCGCGCCGGGGATCGCTGCGGCCAGCCGGTCGGCGCGATCGACCGGAATCCAGGTGTCGTCGCGACCCCAGACGACGAGGACGGGCAGCTCCAGAGTCCCGTAGCGCGGCTCGATCTCGTCCGTGTACGCCTCGTCGGCCTGGCCGATCTGGCGATAGAACGCCGCCAGCCCTTCGTCGTCGAGCCACGGCCCGGCGAGCAGGTCGGACTGCTCCCGAGTGAGTCCGCGCCGGCTGGCCCCTGCGATGTACGCCCGCAGCGCACCCTCGTGGATCGCCGACGGCAACGACATGAACACATCGGTGTTGTCGCGTACGAGCCGGAAGAAGTCCGATCCCCATGGCGCCAGCGCGACGACGTCGACCAGCGCGAGCGAGGCGTACGGCGCGTCGTGCAGCAGGTGGGCTCGAAGCGCTACGGCGCCGCCGTAGTCGTGGGCGACCACGTGCGGAGCGTCGAGCTCCCAATGGGCGAGGAGATCCGCGAGCAGCTCGCCCTGGACGTCGAGCGAGACGGTGTGGTCCGCGGCCTTCGACGACTCGCCGTAGCCGGGCATGTCCCACAGATACGTCGTGAACCCCGATGCCATCGCCGTCGCGAACGGTGCCCACAGCCGCGACGACCACGGCGTGCCGTGACAGAAGACGACCGCGGGACCTGATCCTTGGCGGCCCCATCGCACGCGCCGGCCACGCCAGGTGAACGTCTCGGTGAGCTGCATGCCGCACAGGGTTCCACAGCCGAGCCGACTGGATTCGCCGCGTACCCCAACCCGATCCGTCCGCCACGACGTCTGAGGTGCAGGAGCGACGAACCCGAGGGACACCGGAGGTCGATCGATGAGCGTCCGACAAGGCGAGACCGTCAAGCCACACGGGCGTGGCGCCCTCGCATCAGGTGTGCCAGGCTTCGATGGAAGGAGGCGCCTCGAGGCCTCCGCCTCGAGGCATCCCCTGCCGGCGGGAGACGGCAAGGAAGCACGATGCGTCGACGCGCGAGTCATCTGGGTCCGGAGAAGCGCCGGCCCATGGTGCTCGACGCGGCGCTCGAGGTCTTCGTCGAGAAGGGCTACTTCGCGAGCACCATGTCGGCCATCGCCGACGCGGCCGGGGTCACCAAGCCGGTCGTCTACGAGTGCTATCCCAACAAGGAGGGTGTCTACGCCGCGCTGCTCGATCGTGAGGAGCAGCGGCTGCTGACCGCGGTCCAGGCGGCGTTGCCCGAACGGATGGACGTCGGCGACCTCGGCAGCATGCTCGCCGGCGGCATGGCTGCGCTGTTCACCGCCGCGACGTCGGCGCCGAACTCGTGGCGGGTCGTCTACGACGCGCAGCACGGCCATCCACCAGCGGTCGCCGACCGGGTACACCAGGCGCGGCAGTCGATCCTGGGTGCGCTCACCGAGCTCGTCACGGCCTACCTCGCCGAGCGAGATGTCGAGGACCCCGGCAAGGTCGCGCCCGTGCTCGCGGAGGTGATCGCCTCGACGGCCGAGGCCGGCGTACGGATCCTGCTGTCCGGCTCCGGCGCCTGGCGACCGGTCGATCTGGCGGCGTGGCTCAGCGGGCTGCTGGTCGAGGGTGCCGACCGGCGTTTCGGGACGTCCGGTACTTGACCCGGCCTATCCGGCAGGGCACCTTCGGGGGATGGATCGGGCCAAGCGGTGCCCCCGTTGTGGGACGCCGGTGCGGTGCGACGAGCAGGGCCGGTGGTGGTGCTCCGTCGACGGAGTCGTGGCGCCGCTTGGGGCGTACGAGGAACCGTCGGTGCATGTGCTGCTGAAGCACATCACCGACGCCCAGCTGCCGACGTGGCTGCCGTGGCCGATGCCGGCGAACTGGTCGGTCTCCGGCGTCGGCCGTGCCGGGGACGGACCCGAGCAGGCCACCGTGCTCGCCTGCAGCGGTCCGGATCCGATCGCCGGGGACGCCGACCTGGTTCTGGTCTGCGAGGAGCCCGGTGTCGGTCTCGGCGCCTTCTACGCCGGCGCGGTCGGGCTCGACGTGGGCCGCCAGATCAGCGGCTTCCCCGCCGCGACCCGGATCCTGGCCGGCCAGCATGTCGCGCCGTTGTGGTGGGTGGGGGAGCGCGACGACCGTGACGTCCTGGTCGGGGAGGCGTCCGGCCGTTGGCTGTGGATCATCGGGTGGCCGGCGACGGCCGGCGCCATGATTCGCGACGGGCTGACCTTCGTCGACCTGCGGACTCTGCTCGGCCAACTCGACGTGATCCCGCTAAGCGGCCTGTCGCGACGCCTGTAGGAGTTGTCGGACACGAGTGTCCCGAGATGCCGGGTTTGCGACCGATACGCTGGCGCGGTGCTGATCGACCTGCACACCCACTCGAACTGTTCCGACGGAACGGATTCGCCTGCTGAGCTGATTCGCCATGCCCGAGACGCGTCGCTCGATGTGTTGGCGTTGACCGACCACGACACGTCGGACGGATGGGATGAAGCGCGCCGAGCGGCTGCGGCTCAGGAGCTCCAGCTGGTTCCGGGCATGGAGATCTCCTGCCTACACGCCCGGGCGGGCGTTCATCTGCTGGCCTATTACCTCGACCCGGACTATCCGCCGCTCGCCGCGGAGCTCGACAAGATTCGGGCCGGCCGGATCAATCGACTGCCTGCGATGCTGGCCGGGTTGCGCGAGGCGGGCATCGCCATCACCCAGGCGGACGTCGACGGCGTCTCGACTGAAGCCTCGTCGCCCGGCCGGCCGCACGTCGCGGACGCGCTTGTCAAGCTGGGAGTCGTACGCAATCGGGAGGAGGCCTTCGACCGCTACCTCGGATGGGGGCGGCCCGGCTACGTCTCGCACTACGCCACCGAGCTGGCCGAGATGCTCACCCTCGTACGACAGGCGGGCGGCGTCAGCGTCGTCGCCCACCCATGGGGCCGCGGCAGCCGGCGAGTGCTGACGGCCGGCGTCCTGGCCGACCTCGCCGCGATCGGACTGACCGGCATCGAGGTCGACCATCTCGACCATGACGCGGCGGCGCGGGCGCAGCTGACGGAGATCGGGTCGGAGCTGGGTCTGGTCGCGACCGGCGGCAGCGACTACCACGGCACCGGCAAGCTCGATCACCCGCTGGGTGGCGAGACCACCGATCTCGAGCAGTTCGAACGGCTGCAAGCCGCGGTGCCATGAACGGCGTCGTCAACGGCACCCTGCTGGCGGAGGTCTTCGTCACGCTCTTCGTGATCATGGACCCACCTGGCACCATTCCGCTCTTCCTCGCCCTCACCAGCAAGGAGACGCCGCGGCAGCGCAACCGCCAGGCCTGGCAGGCCGTTGCCGTCGCGTTCTTGGTGATCGTGTCGTTCGCCCTATTCGGCCGGCAGCTGCTGACGTACCTGCACATCTCGCTACCGGCCTTGCAATGCGCCGGCGGGCTGTTGCTGCTCCTGGTCGCGCTCGAACTGCTGACCGGCAAGGAGGAGACACCCAGCGAGACCAAGGACGTCAACGTCGCCCTCGTACCGCTCGGCACGCCACTGCTCGCCGGACCGGGCGCGATCGTCGCCACGATGGTGTTCGTCGAGCGCGTCGACGACTGGCCGACCTTCGCGGCGGTGGCGCTCGGGGTGATCGGGGTCCATCTCACGCTGTGGCTCTTCATGCGCTATTCGGTCGTGGTCCTGCGGGTGATCAAGGAGTCCGGCGTCACCCTGGTGACCCGGATCAGTGGGTTGCTGTTGTCCGCGATCGCGGTGCAACTGGTCGCGGATTCGATCCGCGCCTTTATCGCCGGCGAGGGCTGACCATCGGCCACTGCAAGCCCTCTTTGTTGCCGGCGATGCTCGCTGGCGCCGCTTGAGTTAGGACCTAACCTCGCTGTCATCGCGTCCACACCGACGCTAACTCGGAACTCGAGGGTCAGATGGTGGGGGATAGCGATGCGGTGTCAGGGAACCGTATCGGCGAGAGCCGCTAGTGCGGCGGGGAAGATCTCGGCCGGTGGCGTCACGAGCCCGGCGCCGACCTGACCGACGCCGGCGACCCGGCCGGCCATGCCGGTGTTGATCTGGGGCAGGATCCCGGTCCGGCACACGAGTGACACGTCGATTCCGGTCGGTACGCCGCGGAACTCCAGGGCCGGGATGCTCCAGCGCGGGCTCTCGGCCAGCGTGATTTCGTACATCCGGCGGCTGGTCGCGAGCGCGTCGGGCACGGTGCCTCCGACGAACCGCACGATCGCCGGTGCCGCCGCCATCGAAAAGCCACCGAGGCCCGCTGTCTCCGTGATCGCCGAGTCGCCGATGTCCGGGTTGGCGTCGTCCGGGCCGTAGTCGCCGAGATAGAGACCCTCTGGGACCTGGGCCGGGCCGGTGTACCACCGGTCGCCCGTGCCCGACACCTGGATGCCGAAGTCGGTGCCGTTGCGAGCCATCGCGACCACCATGGTCGAGCCGGGGACGTCGCGGGCCGCGTCGAGTGCGAGCTTGCAGGCCGGCATCGCGAGGTTGAGGAAGAAGTGGTCGTTGCCGCCGATGAACCGAATCGCCTCGGCGACGTCGTCACCCGAACCGGCCGCGACAAGCGCAGGCCCGAGGTCGCGCAGCAGCATGAGCGTGCCGGATCGATTGCGGTTGTGGCCCTCGTCGCCCATGTGCAGCATCTGGGTCAGGATCGCGGTGATGTCGACCGGTCCGGCGGCCCGAACCGCGCGTTGGAGCAATGGGCCGAGGGTGCTCGACATCCAGCGCAGCCGGTCGAGGACGGCCGAGGAGTACGCGCCGTAGCGCAGCACCTTGCCCAGGCCCTCGTTGAGCGAGCAGTACGTACGGCGCCCGGTGGCCGGATCCTCGAGGACCCACATCCACATCGACGCGGACACGACCCCGGCCATCGGCCCGACGGCGCCGTGGTGATGGCACGGATCCAGGGTGATCTGGGTCCCGGTGGCCTGGGCTCCGGCGGCCTCGGTCCCGGTGGCCCGGGCGCCACCGGCCAGCATCGGCGCGGCCCGCTCGGGGTCGTCGACCAGACCCTCCAAGGCGCACGCACCCATCAGCGCGCCGCGCATCGGGCCGGAGGCTCGGTCCCAGCTGATCGGCGGTCCGGCGTGCAAGAAGTCGCCGGCCCCGAGGCCGAGTGACTCGCGAGCCGGCACCACGTCGACCAGGTGCGCCTGGACATCGAGCATCCGGCGGACCGCCTCGGCGTTGGCGGCTGCGCGACGTGGGTCACCCGCGACCGTGGCGAGGTCGTCCTCGGTGCCGGGCATCGGGGGCTGCCAGTCGACTCGGATGACCGGCGCGGCCTGAGTCTCGATCGCGTCCGCGAGGAGATCGAAGCCGGTGGCGACGACGGAGGGGTCGGTCATCGGACGGGCCTCGGTCATCGATCGCCTCCCGGCTCGACCAGCGACACCGCTCGGCGGGTCGCCGCGGCGTTGGACGCGAACACGTCGGCACCGGCGTCGGCCAGCGCGGTCGCCTGGCGGTCCAGGTCCTGCGGGTCGGCGGTCGTCCCGACCAACGCCACGACCACCGGCACGTCGCTCTCGACGGCCGACCGGATCGCCGGGCCGAACTCGACCGACGGATCCGGATGGGCCCCGTGGCCGATTACCATGTCGAGCAGCAGAACGGCCGTGTCGGGATCGGCGGCGAACGTCGCGAGCTGCTCCAGCCGCAGCGTCGGATCGATCATCGGGTGCGCCCGGCCCGCGGTCATCGCGTCGTCGCCGAAGTCGATCATCAGATGCGCCGGCGCCGTCAGAGACGCGTCGAGAGTGAGGCCTGACTCCAGGGGGATGTTGCTGCGCACCGGCCCGAGTGTCTCGGTCGCGATCACCATTGCCTCGTCGCATAGTGTCCCGCCGCCGAACAGACCGCGCACGTAGCCCTGGCGGGGGCTGGCCGCGCGCTTGCCCCAGGTCGGCCAGGTCGGTGCCGGTCGGTCGAGCGCGGCCAGCACCCGCTCGGTCCCGGCCGTGAGATCCGGATCGCCCCGGCCCAGCAACAGCAACTCCACCGGCGTGGACAGCTCGCTCGCGAAGCGACGCAGCCCCGCGGCGACGCCCGGGGCCGGTGGCTTCGACACGACCACGATCAGCTCGGTCGCCGGATCCGTGTCGAGTCGGCGCAGCGCCTGCCGCGTCGAGCTTCCGCCCACCGACGCGGACAGGTCGCGGCCGCCGACGCCGAGGGCAGCGGTGATCCCGACTCCGGCCGCGTCGAGCAGGCTCAGGACGTGCTGACAGCCGGTGCCGGACGCGCTCACTACTCCGACCGGCCCGGGCCGTACCGCGTTGGCGAAGCCCAGGCCGAGGCCGTCGACGACGGCCGTGCCGCAGTCCGGCCCCATCACGAGCAGTTCGCGCTCGGCCGCCGCCGTCTTGAGCCGGACCTCCTGGTCCAGCGGCACGTTGTCGCTGAAGACCATGACGTCGCGGCCCGCCGCCAAGGCGTCCATCGCCTCGACGAAGGCATGCGGCCCGGGTACGGAGATCAGCGCCAGGGTCGCGTCGGAGTCGCGCAGTGCCGAGGCGGTCGTCCGTGGTAGTGAGATGTCGACCGCTCCGGCGTCTGGAGTACGCCGGGCTTCCGCCAGTGCCTTGTCGACCGCGGCCAGCGCCACGGCGAGGTCGCCGCCGGGCGCGATCCGGATCGCCACGACCATGTCGTTCGGCCCTGCCTCGGGCAGCTGGAACCCCATGCCGGCCAGCAGATCCAGGTTGAGTGGCGTCGCCATCGCGACCATCGCCGCGTCGACGTCGGGCTCCGTCGCGACCGACCGGCTCACCTGCAGCAACGTGACCGAGTCGGCGTAGGCCCCGCTTCGTACCTCGACATGGTTCATCCGGCGTCCTCCAGCCCGAGCGAGATGCCGAGTGCGAGAGCCGCGCCCGACGTGTGGCCGATGCGAAGCAGCCGGTCGCGGGCCGCGTCGACACCCGACCCCGACCGCAGCGCGAGCAGCAGGTCCCGGCACACCCGGATCGCCTCGCCCTCCGCGGCCCGTCGCAGCAACGTGGCCGACAGGCGAGTGGTCCGGTCGGCGGCCGCCCTCAGGACGACGTCGACCACCGGCGTCAGCGACCGCTCGGTCGCGTAGCGCGCGACCATCCAGCCGGCCAGCACGTCGTCGCCGGACGGCGTCAGCCCGTCGCCGCGACCGAGCAGCGCCAGCACCGCCTCGGCATCGGAGTCGGCCAAGGCTCGAAGCGCCGGCGCGGGGAGATCGAGCTGGACGCCGGGTGTCCACGGCGGCAGCCGCCCGAGCCGCGGTACGACGGGATCGACCAGCCGCGTCACCGTGACGACGTCCTCGCCGAGCCGCACCGCGCCGTCGCCGACCACCACAGGAGTGCCGGTGTCGAGTCCGGGCAGCCGTGGCAGCGTCGTGCGGAGCCCGATCGGCAGGTCGACTGCGTCGCGAGCGAGCACGCCGACGCAGTCGCCATCGACGTCGACGTAGACCGCGTCCGGTCCGTGCCCGACGACCTCGGCAGGTCGCCGCGGACCCGCTACCCGTTCCACGACCCAGGTCGACGCGGCTCCCGGTACGTTCCTCGCGGTCACGCTCGCAATCTAGCGCTCACTCGCTGTCCGGCAGGGCCAGCCAGTCGTCCCAGCTGAGGTCCCGCCCGACGTAGCGCGGTCCGGTGAAGGGCCAGTCCGCGGCGATCCAGCGCGGCACCAGGGCGTCGAGAGCCGCTTCGAGCTCGGTCCCGACGCATTCGTCCACCACCCACCACGAGATCTCGGCGTCGGCGCCGGTCTTCTCGGGTGGGTCGATGTAGACGCATCCCAGCAGGGCGGTCTCGTCGGCGTCGAACATCGCGTAGTTGAAGGACAGGTGCCGCTCCATCTCGTCCTCGTGCCGGGCGAGGTCGACGCGGTCCTGCTCGCGGGTCATCGAGGCCGGCGGCCAACCCCAGGCTCGGCCGTAGGTCTGCCACAGCCGCGGCTGCGAGCCCATGACGGCGACCATGTCGAGGTCGACGTCGCTCTCCCGGATCGGCCGGAGGTGGTGCCCGAAGGCGACGGGGACCCGCGTCGGATGGACGAAGTCCGGCGGTAGCCAGGGGGCAGACTGCGTTGTGGTCGGCGGTGATGCGTGCTCGACGTCTGGCCCTTCGGGCACGATGGCTCCTCTCGTGTCGTCAGTCTCGGTGTCTCGTCCCACTGTGGCCCGGCCGCTGGCACGCAGGCCACGCACAGCCTCGGGTGTACGAGTGGTGTGCGACCGGCCGGGCGTCAGGTGCCGCTGGATCGCTCGCCCAAGGCCAGCCGGACGGCTTCGTCCGGCTGGAGGGCGCGGCCCAGGTCGAGGGCGTCGTCATAGCGATCGTCCCCGAGCCGGCGACGCGCCTCGTCGACCGCCTTGGCCGCCGCCTCGGGATCCGGCCGGTAGTAGCCGTAGCCCTGCACCCCGGTCGTCTCCGGGATGGGGGACTGTGTACGTGATCGCACTGAGCGTCTTCGCCGAGGGTTTGGCGTTTCTCACCGTGGGTCTGGTCCGGCCGTGGGGCGAACGCGTAACCGCATAGATTCCGTTGGTCGGCGGTCGAGCCGTCCGGCCGTGGGCAGCAATCGTCCCGGCGATGGTCGGCGGTCTCGTCCTGACCGGCTTCTTGATGCACATGCCGTTCGTGTTCTTCGCCAGCGGCGGCTCCGCCGAGGACGAGGCGCACGGCTGGTGGGCCGTGTTGATGGCCGCCTGCTACCTGCCGCTGACGGCGTGGGGACCCTTGCTGCTCGCCGTCACCTACGCGTACTACCGCCGTCGCGTCGCATCGACCAGAGACTTGCTGTTGCGGGCGTCATAGCGACCACAAAGTGCAAGTCCTACGTGGCGGCCAGGGTCAGTCGTGGGCGAGCGCCGCCCGGCCGGCCTCCAGCCGCGCCACCGGCACGCGGAACGGTGAGCAGGATACGTAGTCCAGCCCGACCTGGTGGAAGAAGTGCACCGACTCGGGGTCGCCGCCGTGCTCGCCGCAGACGCCGAGCTTCAGCCCGGGCCGGGCCTGCCGTCCCTCGGCGGTGGCGATCTCGACGAGCCGGCCGATACCGAAGGCGTCGAGGGTCTCGAACGGCGACACGGTGAAGACGCCCTTCTCCAGGTAGGCGGCGAAGAACTCCGCCTCGACGTCGTCGCGGGAGAAGCCCCAGGTCGTCTGGGTCAGGTCGTTGGTGCCGAACGAGAAGAAGTCGGCCGTCTCGGCGATCCGGCCGGCCGTCAACGCGGCCCTCGGCAGCTCGATCATCGTGCCGATCGGGAAGCTCAGCTCGATGTCATGCTCGGCGGCGACGTCGGCGACGACGGACTCGAGCTCGTCGCGGACCAGGTGCAGCTCCATCCACGACCCGACCAGCGGCACCATGATCTCGACGCGGGGGTCGCCGCCGGCCGCCAGGCGACTGGCGGCTGCCTCGGCGACGGCGCGCACCTGCAAGGCGTACAGGCCGGGAACGACGAGGCCGAGCCGGACGCCGCGCAGGCCGAGCATCGGGTTCGCCTCGTGCAGCCGCTGCACGGCCGCGAGGAGCCGCTCGTCCTCGTCGACGGACTCCCCGCGTTCCTTGGCCACCGCCACGCGGACGGCGATCTCCGTCCGGTCCGGCAGGAACTCGTGCAGCGGCGGGTCGAGCAGCCGGATCGTCACCGGCAGCCCGTCCATCGCCGCCAGCAGCTCGGCGAAGTCGTCCCGCTGCAGCGGCCGCAGTGCGTCGAGCGCGGCATCGCGTTCGGCATCTCCGTCGGCGAGGATCACGCGCTCGATCAGCGGCCGCCGGTCACCCAGGAACATGTGCTCGGTGCGACACAGTCCGATGCCTTCGGCGCCGAGATGACGAGCGCGGGTCGCGTCGGCGGCGATGTCGGCGTTCGTACGTACGTGGAGTCGCCGGATGTCGTCGGCGTGGCCGAGTAGTCGATGGACCGACCTGACGAGCTCACCGGTCTCGCTGTCGGCGTTAGCCAATGCGGCGTCGAGCCCCTCGTCGAGGTAGCGGGCGACCGGCGACGGCACGACCGGCACGTCCCCGAGGAACACCTCGCCAGTCGACCCGTCGATCGCGATCACGTCGCCCTCTGCGAACCTCTCGCCGCCGGCGCGAGCGGTGTGTGACTCGGCGTCGATCACCAGATCCTCGGCGCCGACGACGCAGGTCTTGCCCATGCCACGGGCGACGACCGCCGCATGCGAGGTCTTGCCGCCCCGGCTGGTGAGAATGCCTTCGGCCGCGATCATGCCGCCCAGGTCGTCCGGGTCGGTCTCGCGGCGGACGAGGATGACCTGCCTGCCCTCGGCGGCCCGGGCCTGCGCGGTGGCGGAGTCGAACACCGCCTCGCCGGTGGCGGCGCCGGGCGAGGCCGCCATGCCCTTGGTCAGCCGCTGCTTGTCGGCGGCGGCGTCGAAGTGCGGGAACATCAGCTGAGCGAGCTGCTGACCGGTGACGCGCTCCAGCGCCTCGTCGATCGTGATGAGCTGCTCGTCGACCAGTTGGACCGCGACTCGGAACGCGGCGGCCGCGGTGCGCTTGCCCACGCGGGTCTGCAGCATCCACAGCTTGCCCCGCTCGACGGTGAACTCGATGTCGCACAGGTCGCGGTAGTGGGTCTCGAGCAGCCGCATGCTGCGTCGCAGGGCGCGGTAGGACTTCTCGTCGAGCTCGGCGAAGTCTTCGAGGCTGAGTGTGTTGCGGATCCCGGCGACGACGTCCTCACCCTGGGCGTTGGAGAGGTAGTCGCCGTAGACGCCTTGCCGTCCGGTCGCCGGGTCCCGGGTGAACGCGACGCCGGTGCCGGACGTCTCGCCGAGGTTGCCGAACACCATGGTGCAGATGTTGACCGCGGTGCCGAGATCGTGCGGGATGCGCTCGCGGCGCCGGTAGAGCCGGGCCCGTTCGGTGTTCCACGACTCGAAGACCGCGCGTACGGCGAGATCGAGCTGGTCGCGAGGCTGCTGCGGGAACTCGCGATCGGCGTGCTCATTGACGATGCCCTTGTAGGTGCCGACCATCTGCTCGAGGTCGGCCGCGTCGAGATCGAGGTCGGACTCGACCCCCTTGGCTTCCTTCGCGGCGTCGAACGCGTCGGAGAAGATCCGGCCGTCGATGCCGAGCACGGTGTCGCCGAACATCTGGATCAACCGTCGGTAGGAGTCCCAGGCGAAGCGCGGATCGCCGGAGATCTCGGTGAGGCCCCGGACCGACTCGTCGTTGAGCCCGATGTTGAGGACGGTGTCCATCATCCCGGGCATCGAGAACTTCGCGCCGGAGCGGACGCTGACCAGCAGCGGATCGTGGGCGTCGCCGAGATCCCGGCCGGACTCGTCCTCGAGCTGCCGGACCGCCTTGGTGAGCTGCACGGCCAGTCGCGGCGGTTCCTTGCCCTCTCGCAGATAGAAGCGACACGCCTCGGTGGTGATCGTGAACCCCGGCGGCACCGGCAGACCCAGGTTGGTCATCTCGGCGAGGTTGGCGCCCTTGCCGCCGAGTAAGTCCTTTTGGTCCTTGTTGCCGGCCGCGAAGGGGTAGATGAACTGCGTCGGATCCGTGCGACTCATGCGCCCTCCTCGTCGCTGTTCCTCCTTGCACCCTAGTCTCGGAGCCATGACCGAGTCCCGGGATCGCGCGCGGGCCAGAGACCGCCAGATCCGCACGGCACGCGTGGTCCGCACCTTCCGAGTCACGCCGCGAATGATCCGTCTCGTCCTCGGTGGGCCCGACCTGGTCGGCCTGCCAGCCGGTGAGTACGCCGACGAGTACGTCAAGCTGCTCTTCCCGCGTGCCGGGTCAGAGGACCGGCCGCCGATGCGGGCGCTGACCGTACGGGCCTGGGATCCCGACGCGGCCGAGCTCACGATCGACGTGGTGGACCACGGCACCGACGGACTCGCGAGCCCGTGGGCGGCCGCGGCCGGGCCGGGCGACGAGGTGCTGGTCCGAGGACCGGGCGGCGGCTACCGGCCACGCGCCGATGTCGACTGGCAGTTGCTGATCGGCGACGAGTGCGCTCTGCCCGCGATCGCGGCGGCACTCGAACGGATGCCGGTCCGCATGCCCGCGTACGCCTTCGTCGAGGTCGCCGACAAGGACGAGGAGCAGCCGCTGCCGACGCCAGGCGACCTGTCGGTGGTCTGGGTGCATCGCGACGAGGCGCCGAGCGTCGCCGGTGACCCGCTCGCCGCGGCCGTACGCGCCGCCTGGCTGCCGCCGGGGACCGGGCAGGCGTTCCTGCACGGCGAGGCGGGCATGGTGAAGGAACTGCGGGGTCATCTGCGATTCGACCGCGGCATCGAGCGGGACCAGCTGTCGGTCTCGGGCTACTGGCGCCGCGGTGCCCCCGACGAGGGCTGGCGGGTCGAGAAGCCCGACTGGAATCGCGCCGTGCAGGCGGACGAGGCCGCGCACGGCGGCTGACGCGCGCAGCCACATCCGCCACACGATTACCACGTTCTCGTGGTACGACCGCACTATGCACGGCTTGCATGCCATGCGGAGTGAGTACGTACCACGAGAACGTGGTATCCCCACGGGCCGGGCGCGGTAGCATCACATGTGCTCGGACCTCGGTCCGGGTGCTGCGAGTTCTGCGAAGTCCGGTGCGAATCCGGCGCTGTCCCGCAACTGTGAAGCTCGCCGCCTGCGCGGTGAGACGAGCCAGGTCGCCAGTCTCGTGGCCCGAGAACGTCCTCGGTCGAAGGGCGGATCGCGAGGCGGCAAGTCCCCGCGCCCCTTCCACCGACGAGAAGGAGGCGCTAGATGAAACGTTCCCTGACCCTGGCCGGACTCGTCCTGGCCCCGTTCCTCTTGCTCGCCTGCGGCGACGAAGATCCCGAGTCGACGTCCGCAGGCGCACCGTCCGACTCCGCGAGCTTCCCGGTCACGGTGGGTAGCGGCAAGAACGCGGTCGAGCTCGAGTCGCAGCCCGAGCAGATCGTCTCGCTGTCGCCGACCGCCACCGAGATGCTCTTCGCGATCGGCGCCGGCGACCAGGTCGTCGCCGCCGACCAGTACTCCAACTATCCGGCGGAGGCGCCGACCACCGACCTGGACGGCTTCGAGCCCAATGTTGAGGCCATCCTCGGCTACGAACCCGATCTCGTGATCGCCTCGTCCGACCCCGGCGACCTGGTCGCGAGTCTCGACCGGGTCGAGGTCCCGACCCTGCTGCTCCCGGCGGCCGTGACCCTCGACGGCACGTACGAGCAGATCGAGCAGCTCGGCGTCGCCACCGGACACGTGGGCGAAGCCGGCGAGGTGGTCGGCCAGATGCGGTCCGACATCGAGTCGATGACGGCCGACCTGCCGGACGGCGCGCCGGTCTCGTACTTCCACGAGCTCGACGCGAACCTCTACACGGTGACCAGCTCGACGTTCATCGGTCAGCTCTACGAGATGGCCGGGATGACCAGCATCGCCGACGACGCGCCCGACGCCGCCGGCGACTACCCCCAGGTGTCGCCCGAGTACGTCCTCAGCTCCGATCCCGACCTGATCTTCTTCGCCGACGGCGGCGCGAACGGCGGCGTGACGACCGAGGACATCGCCGGTCGACCGGGCTGGGACCATCTGACCGCCGTCCAGGACGGTCACGTCGTCGAGGTCGATCCCGACATCGCGAGCCGCTGGGGCCCCCGTGTCGTCGACTACCTCCAGGTCCTCTTCGACGCGCGGTCCGAACTCCAGCCGGTCGGGTAGATGACCACGCCGTCGTCGCCTCCGACGCCGACCGAGGACACCACGCCGCTGCGGCCAGTACGGCTGCCGTGGCGGTGGCTGGTCGGCTCCGTCGGCCTCTTGGTGACGACGGTGTTGATCGCGATGGCCGTCGGTCCGGCGGGCCTGCCGGCGTCGGCCATCGCGATCGAGATCGTGAACTACCTCCCGGGGATAGACGTCGACGGCGGGCTCAGCGAGCTCGAGTCCGCGGTCTTGTGGGAGCTCCGGGCGCCGCGCATCGTGCTCGCGATGCTGGTCGGCGCGATGCTGGCGGTCGCGGGCGCCGGCTACCAGGGCGTCTTCCGCAATCCGCTGGCCGATCCGTACCTCCTCGGTGTCGCGGCCGGAGCCGGTCTCGGCGCCACCCTGGCGATCGTCAACGATGTCGACCAGAACCTGGTGCCGGTGATCGCGTTCGTCGGGGGCACGGCCGGGGTCGCGGCGACGTACGCCCTCGGTCGCGGTGTGGGCGGCCGGGACACCAACACGCTGATCCTGGCCGGCGTCGCGGTCGCGGCCTTCCTCACCGCGGTCCAGACGTACGTCAACCAGCGCAACACCGACTCGCTGCGGGAGGTGTACGGCTGGATCCTCGGCCGCTTCCTCACCGCCGGCTGGCACGACGTGCTGATCGTGCTGCCCTACATCGTCGTAGCCCTGGCCGTGATCCTGGCGCATCGACGGCTGCTGGACGTCTTGAGCGTCGGCCAGAACGAAGCCGGCAGCCTCGGTGTGCCGGCGGCGCGGGTGCGGCTCGTGGTCGTGCTCGCCGCGACACTCGGCACGGCGGCCGCGGTGGCCGTGAGCGGGCTGATCGGGTTCGTCGGCATCGTGGTGCCGCACATCGTGCGGATGCTGGCCGGCGCGTCCTACCGGGTCGTGCTGCCGCTGGCGGCGATCGTCGGCGCCGCGTTCCTCGTCGGCGCCGACCTGATCGCCCGGACGATCGTGGCGCCCGGCGAGCTGCCCGTCGGGGTCGTGACCGCCTTCATCGGCGCGCCGTTCTTCACCCTGGTGCTGCGGACCTCCGGGAGCCGATGGTGACGGGCCTGACGATCGACCAGGTCGGTGTGACGCTGCTCGGCCGCCAGGTGGTGGACGACGTCACGCTGACGGTCCCGGCCGGGCATTGGGTGACCGTGGTCGGTCCCAACGGCGCAGGCAAGTCGACGCTGCTGCGCGCCGTCGCGGGTGCGGTCGCGCACGAGGGCCGGATCGAGCTCGAAGGAGTACGGCTCGCCGGCCTCCGTTCGCGGCAGCGGGCCCGTACCGTCGCCGTCGTGCCGCAGGAGCCGGCCCGGCCCGAAGGCATGGCGGTCGTCGACTACGTACTGCTGGGGCGGACGCCGTACGTCCCGTACCTCGGCATCGAGTCCGCCGCCGACCTCGCCGTCGTGGGTGACCTGCTCGACACGCTGGAGCTCCGCGAGTTCGCCGAACGGCCGGTGACGTCGCTGTCCAGTGGCGAGTTCCAGCGGACCGTGCTCGCGCGGGCGCTGGCGCAGGAGGCGCCCCTGTTGCTCCTCGACGAGCCGACCAGCGCCCTCGACCTCGGCCATGCGCAGCAGGTGCTCGAACTGGTCGACGAAATGCGTTCGCAACGCGGCTTGACCGTCGTCAGCGCGCTGCACGACCTCACGACGGCGGGCCAGTTCGCGGATTCTCTGGTACTGCTCGTGGCCGGCGCGGTCGTCGCCGAGGGGCCGGCTCCGGAGGTGCTGACCGAGGAGCTGATCGCCGCCCATTACGGCGCCCGGGTCCGGGTCGTCGACGATCCCGGCGGGGGCCTGGTGGTCATCCCGATGCGGGGACACGCCCGTCAGGACGCGCCGTGAGCGCCGGTGCGGTCGTCGTCGCCGGCGTACTCGACGCCACCTTCCGCGAGCCGCCGCTCCGGCTGCATCCGGTACGGGCCGTCGGACGCGGTCTCGACGCGGCAGCCCGCGCGGTGCCGTCGGAGCCGCCGCGGCGCGCGATGCTGTCCGGCGGGTTGGCCTGGGCGACCGGAGCCGCCGCGGCGGTGCTCGCCGGGGCCGCCGTGGAGCGGGCGGTTCGCGATGCGCCGCCGGGTCGGCGGGCCGTCGTGCTCGGCGTTGTGCTGTGGCCGTTGCTGAGCGGGCGGCTGCTGCTGGACGAGGTCGGCGCCGTCGACCGCGCGCTGACCGTCGACGTCGCCACTGGCCGGGTTGCCGTGGCACGCCTCGTGAGCCGCGACGTCGAGAGTTTGTCGGAGTCGGAGGTACGGCAGGCCGCGCTGGAGTCCTTGGCCGAGAACCTCTCCGACTCGGTCGTCGCGCCGCTGTTCTGGTACGTCTGCGGCGGGCTGCCGGCCGCGGCGCTCTATCGCTTCACCAACACCGCCGATGCGATGTGGGGCTATCGCACGCGGCGCTGGCGGTATGCCGGTCTCGTGGCGGCCCGTGCCGACGACCTGCTCAACCTGGTGCCGTCCCGGCTCACCGGCGTCGCCCTCGCCGGACCGCAGGTGCCCTGGTCGCGGCTGCGTCGCGAGGCCCGGCGCACACCGTCGCCGAACGCCGGCTGGCCGATGGCCGGGCTCGCCCTGCGGCTCGACGTCCGGCTGGCCAAACCCGGCGTGTACACGCTGCACCCGGATGGCCGCCCGCCCGTCGCGGCCGACACCGAGGCCGCGCTGTGCCTGGTCGGTCGGGCGGTCTGGGTGTCGATCGGCGCGGCCGCGTGCGTCGTCGGCCTGCGTCGCCGGAGGCGTGGCTGATGGGAGCGATCACCGACGCCCGGGCCGCCCTCGGCTTCCTGACTCGGATCCCGGTCGGCCGGATCGAACGCGACGAGCCGGGCCTCACGCGGAGCGCGGCGTACTTCCCGATGGTCGGCGTCGTCGTCGCGGCCGTCGGCCTCGGGGGATGGTGGGTGGGCACGTCGCTGCTCGGCTCGTTCGCCGGAGCCGTGCTGAGTGTCGTCGCGACCGTCGTGGTCACCGGCGCGCTGCACGAGGACGGGCTCGCCGACACGATCGACGGCCTGTGGGGTGGTGCGACTCCGTCGGAGCGGCTCGCGATCATGCGGGACAGCCGGCTCGGCTCCTACGGCGCGATCGCCGTGGTCGCAGACGTTCTCTTTCGGGTCGCGCTGCTGGCTCCGTACGGCACCTCCGACTGGTTCGACGTCGCCGGCCTCCTGCTGGCCGGTCACGTCGTCGGCCGGGGGGCGCCGATCGTGCTGGCGGCGACCCTGCCGGCGGCGCGGTCCGACGGCCAAGGTGCCCGGTTGACATCGCCCGCCCGGCGCGACCTGGCGATCGCCGGGATCACCGCCGCGGTGGCCGCGGTCGTGGCGGTCGGCTGGTGGGCTCCGGTGCCGCTCCTGGCCGCGGCGCTGACGGTCGCGGCGGTTCGGCGTTTCGCCCGTCGGCGGCTCGGCGGCGGCACGGGCGACGTCTACGGTGCCGCCGTGGCGCTGACCAACCTCGTGGTCGCGGCAGTCGTCGTGGCACTCGGACGGGAAGGCATGGGATGGGACGTCTGACCCTGTTGCTCGGCGGCCAGAAGGCCGGCAAGTCGACGCTCGCGGCCCGGCACGCCGCCGCCAGCGGGCGACCCGTCGTGGTCGTCGTGCCGGCCGCCGTACGCGACGCCGAGTTCGCGGCCCGGGTGGCCCGTCACCAGGCGGATCGGCCGCCGCACTGGCGCACAGTCGAGAGCTTCGACCTGCGCGGCGCGATCGCGGACGCTGAGCTGGGCGCCTTCGTCCTCGTCGACGCCCTCGACACCTGGCTCGCCGAGACCCTCGAGATCGACGGCGTCGAGATCGGTGACGAGACGCCGGACCCGGACCGTCACGAGGAGGTCGAGTCCCGGCTGGTCGCGAAGGTACGGGCGTTCACCGACGCAGCCGCGAGTCGCGACGGCGAGACCTGGGTGATCGCCGGCCAGCCCGGCCTCGGCGTCCACGCGGCGGGTCCCGGCGCCCGGCGCTACGTCGACCTGCACGGGCTGTGCGTGCAAACGGTCGCCGACGCGGCAGACGACGCGTTCCTCGTCATCGGCGGCCGGGTCACGCCTCTCGCACGTCTCGATCCGGCCGGTACGGTCGAGCCGTCGCTGCGCAGCCACGGCGACACCCAGGTGCCGGACGGCGCGGTCGACCTCGCCGTCAATGTGCAGCCCGGCCCGCCGCAATGGCTCGCCGAGCGCCTGGCGGCCGGGGTCAGTGACCTGGCCGGCTACCCCGACGACGGGCCGGCCCGGGCTGCAGCCGCCGCCCGGCATGGTCGTGACGCCGACGAGTGCATGGTGGTCAACGGGGCGAGTGAGCTGTTCTGGCTGCTCGGGTCGGTCTTGCGGCCGCGTCGCGCGGCGTGCGTCCATCCGTCGTTCACCGAGCCGGAGGCGGCGCTTCGCGACAGCGGCGTCGCGGTCGTACGCGTCATGCGGGAGCGCGATCGGGATTGGGCGCTGGATCCCGACGCCGTGCCGGGTGACGCCGACCTCGTCGTGCTCGGCCGTCCCGACAACCCGACCGGCGTGCTCGACCCGGTCGAGACGGTCGAGCGACTGTGCCGGCCGGGCCGGACCGTCGTCGTCGACGAGGCGTTCGCGGAGTTCCTCGACGACGCCGTCGGGATCGCCGGCCGCCACGACCTGCCCGGCCTGCTCTGCGTACGGAGTCTGACGAAGCTCTGGGGTCTGGCCGGGCTGCGGGTCGGCTATGCCGTCGGACCGGCGACGCTGATCACCCGGCTCGCCGAGGGCCGGCAGCCGTGGAGTCCCAACACGCTGGCCTTGACGGCGCTCGAGTCCCTCGTCGGCGCCGAGGCCGAGCGGCGCTCGCGAGCCGATGCCGTCACGCGGCTGCGGGCCGACCTGATCCGGGACCTCCGGGCCGTCGACGGCCTGCGGGTGTGGGACTCGTCCGCGAACTTCCTGCTCGTCCAGGGACCACGACCCGGCCTGCGCGAGGCCCTGCTGGGCCACGGGCTCGCCGCTCGGCGGGCCGACACTTTTCCCGGGCTCGACGACCACTCCGTCCGGGTCGCGGTCCGGGACCGGGCCACCAACCAGCGTCTCGTCGCGGCGCTGCGCGACATCGTCCAAGGAGACCGACATGACCCTCGATGAGCTCGTCCAGACGATCCGCCCACCTGACGCCGACGCCGCGAACGCCGCGCGCGAACGACACACCCGGCTCGCCAAGCCGCCGGGCAGTCTCGGACGGCTCGAAGCGCTCGGCACCCAGCTTGCCGGCATCGCCGGCCGGTGTCCGCCCCCGGTGCCTTCGGCGCCGGTCGTCGTGGTCGCGGCCGGCGATCACGGCGTCCACGCTCGTGGCGTCTCGGACTGGCCCCAGAGCGTGACGTCCGCGATGGTCGCGACCGTCGCCGGCGGCGGTGCGGCGGTGAACGCGATCGCCCATGCGGTCGGCGCGACCGTCACGGCCGTCGACGTCGGCACGATGGGGAGTGGCACTCCGCCGCCGGGCGTACGCGACCGGCGGGTCCGCGCCGGCACCCGGGACCTGACGGCGGAGCCGGCCATGACGATCGAGGAGTGCACGGCCGCCATCGCGGTCGGTGCGGAGGCCGCCGACGAGGCGCTCGCGGCCGGAGCCGATCTGCTCGCGACGGGCGAGGTCGGGATCGCCAACACGACCCCGTCCGCCTGCCTGATCGCGGCGCTCACCGGAGTCGCGCCGGAGGCGGTGACCGGCCGCGGCGCGAACCTCGACGACACCCGGACGTCGCGCAAGCTCGACGCCGTCAAGTCGGCGCTGGCACGACACGGCGGCGACCGCGACCCGCTCGGCGTCCTCGCGTCGCTCGGCGGACTCGAGCACGCCGCGCTGGTCGGAGTCGTCCTCGCCGGCGCCGCCGCCCGGGCGCCGGTCGTCGTCGACGGCGTGATCAGTGGCGCCGCGGCGCTGGCCGCTGTCGCGCTGTGTCCCGACGTGGCGGGCTACCTGATCCCGGGACACGCGTCGGCCGAACCCGGCGGACGGGCGCTCGCCGACCGACTCGGCCGGCCGCCGCTGATCGACCTGGAACTGCGCCTGGGCGAGGGGACCGGCGCG
>Ga0075431_100000337_pt1 | contig 36950 bp, 38 predicted proteins | sample RhiMetdeltSRZDD5_FD_75297 | JGI IMG/M metagenome (GOLD analysis project Ga0075431, IMG submission 75297) | Populus rhizosphere microbial communities from Tennessee, USA - Rhizosphere MetaG P. deltoides SRZDD5 | ecosystem: Host-associated > Plants > Roots > Rhizosphere > Soil | place: USA... | reverse complement strand
GTGAGCTGCTGCGGGTTCCCGACTCCGCTGGAGGAAAACGTGAGCTTCCCGGCGTTCTGCCTGGCATACGCGATGAGCTCGCCCACCGTTTTCGCGGGAATATCCATGTTCACCGCCATGACATTCGGCACTTTCACGAGGAGCGTGATCGGCTGCAGGTCGCGGTCCCAGTCGTAGGCCATTTTCGGGTAGAGGTGCGGGTTCAGCGCGATTTCTCCCGAAGCGACGAGCAGGGTGTAGCCGTCCGGTTTCGCTCGCGCCGCGGCTTCCGTGCCGATCATGCCGCTCGCACCGGTTCTGTTTTCGACAACGACCGGTTGCCCCATGTTCTTGTGCAAGTACTCGCCGAGCAGCCGTGCGGTGAGGTCCGTACCTCCGCCGGCCGGAAAGGGACAGATGAGCCGGACCTGCTGCACCGGATACTGCGACTGCGCGTACGCGGCCGGCAAAGATGCCGCGATGAGAAATGCTGCCGCGACGATAGGCGGCACTGCACGTAATCCACTCATGAGGTTCCTCCGTTTCCGAAGGCATTTTAGAGTGCCTGACTCGAATGAGACACTCTCGATCGGGCTGACGCGCCCCGCAAACGGCTACGTGAACATCGAACGCCTCGCGCGCGGCGATGCCGTGCCGACGACGGTCGAGCTGTCGCCGAAGCCTTGAGATGCGATGAGCACGGAGCAAATCCGATCGACGTGCCGGTCGTCCGTCCCGCAGCAGCCACCGACGACGTTGAGCGCCGGCAGCACTTCGGCCAGGGCCCGATACTGGATTGCGAGCTTCTCGGGATCGCCCGCATCGAGGTCCGTGCTCGCGTCGAGTTCCGCATGACTGCGCGTCGATGCGTTTGCGCGCAACCCACGGATGCGGCACGACCAGGGCGGATTGTCAGCGAGGACGTGTGCAAAGTGCGTCGGGTGGGCGCAATTGATCATGTAATACGCGGCATACAACGCCGTTTCGGCGTCCGTTTTCATGATCGCGTGCTCCAGCGTTTCACCGGAGGGGAGGCGCCCGTCAGTTTCCAGCGTGAATGAAATTGCGACCGGCGTCGCATGCGCCTGCGCGGCCTTGACGACGCCGATCGCTTCTTCGACGTAGTTCATCGTGAACGCGGCAACCATGTCGGCATCGCTGGCCGCGAACGTCTCGACCTGGGGGGCGTGATAATCGTACGCCTGCCGAGCCGTCATACGGCGATCAGCCACGTAGCCGTCGCCTCGCGGACCGATATTGCCGCTGATGACGATCGGCGTCGTGGGTGTCTCGTATGTGTCGCGTATCTCCTGCAGCATGTCGATCGAGCTCGCGTTGGCGGCCGCGAGCAACGCCGCGTCGTAGCCGATTCGCGAAGCCCAGTCCGGATTTGCACGCCAGGTCGGGCTTTCGAGGACGAGCCCGAGCTCATAGCGCCGCGCCATGCGCGCATAGCCTTCGAAATAGTCCCGAAGCGCTTCGGTACCGCCCGGGCTCCTGAGAAGGTCGAAGGCGGCGAACGACGGAAGCTCGAAACCGCCGTGATAGATGAGCGTCGTTTCGAGCCCGCCGTCGGTCATGAAGAGCCGGTCGCCGAGCTGAGGCAGCGCTTTCTGATATTTCCTCACGGCCGAGCTCCGACCGTCATGTGGTTGGTCGGGGCAATCACCCGCTCGATCGTGGAGGGCGACATCACCGGCTGATCGATGGCGATGAGGCCCGTGCGCGCCATGCCCTGAGAAAGCCACAGCAGAAGCGCGAGGAGCGTGCCGCCGGGCAGCAGCAGCTCAATGAGCACGTAGGGGCCCAGGCTGCGCACCCTCGGCATGAAACGGTATACGGCGGTTGTCATTCGTGTCTCCTTGGATGTTGCATTGACCATGAGCGCAGTCTAAGGAGCTGCCATGTCAGGCGAATGTCACGATCGCATCAGTTTGTTTCCGGTTCGTATCAGCTGCCATAATAGGCCCCTCCCCAATGGCCTATTGCGGGACAGCGCGCCCGCGGTGTCCAGAGCGCGACAGGCTGCAGATATCCGCAACGTGAAAGGAATCAACGTGTACGAAAAACTCGCTCTCTATATCGACGGGGCCTTCATCGAAGCGGAAGGACGGAAAACGGAAGCCGTCGCAAACCCTGCGACGGGGGAGGTGCTCGGCCAGCTGCCGCATGCGACGCGCGAAGATCTCGACCGTGCGCTCGCCGCCGCGCAGCGGGCATTCGAGAGCTGGAAAAAAACTTCCCCGCTCGAGCGCTCGGCTATCCTCAGGAAAGTCGCGCAGCTCGCGCGCGAGCGTGCCGAGAGCATCGGCCGAAACATTACGCTGGACCAGGGCAAGCCGCTCGCGGAATCGGTTGGCGAGGTGAACGTGTGCGCGGAGCACGCCGAGTGGCATGCGGAAGAGTGCCGGCGCATCTATGGCCGAGTCATTCCACCGCGCCGTTCGGATGTCCGCCAGTTCGTGCTGCGTGAGCCGGTCGGCGTCTGCGCTGCTTTCACGCCCTGGAACTTCCCGTTCAATCAGGCGATACGAAAAATGGTTGCCGCGCTCGGCAGCGGCTGCACGCTCATTCTCAAGGGGCCGGAGACGGCGCCCAGCGCGGTCGTGGCACTCGCGCGTCTATTCCACGACGCGGGCCTGCCCGCGGGTTGTCTCAATCTCGTGTGGGGCGTGCCGGCCGACATTTCCGAATACCTCATCAAATCGCCGATCGTCCGCAAAGTCTCCTTCACCGGATCGATCGCGGTCGGCAAGCAGCTCGCGGCGATGGCAGGCGCGCACATGAAGCGCGGCACGTGGGAGCTCGGCGGGCACTCGCCCGCCATCGTTTTCGATGATGCCGACGTCGACCAGGCCGCGACAATGCTCGCGAAGCTCAAGATACGTAACGCGGGCCAGGTGTGCGTGTCGCCTTCGCGATTTTATGTGCAGAGCAGGATTTACGATCGGTTCGCCGAGCGCTTTACGGCGACGATCGGCGCAACCAAGATCGGCAGCGGACTCGAGAAGACGACACAAATGGGACCGCTCGCCCATGCGCGGCGTATCGATGCGATGGAAGCGTTCATGGAAGATGCACGCGCGCACGGTGGCGAAGTCGTGCTTGGTGGCACCCGGTTGAAGACGAGCGGCTTTTTCTTTCCGCCGACGGTGGTCACCGGACTTCCCGACAACGCGCGGCTCATGACCGACGAGCCGTTCGGGCCGATCGCGCCGCTCGTACGCTTCGACGATCCCGAAGAGGTTATGCGTCGCGCGAACAGTCTGCCCTACGGCTTATCGTCCTACGTCTTTACTGAGTCTCTGAAGACGGCGACATTTGCGGCGAATGCGCTCGAAGCGGGCATGGTGAACATCAACCACTTTGGCAGCGCGCTCGCGGAAACGCCTTTCGGCGGTATCAAGGAAAGCGGAATCGGCAGCGAAGGCGGGACGGAGACCTTCGACGGCTACCTCGTGACGAAATTCGTCACGCAGGTTTGACGCGGCCGGATTGCCGCGATGCACACGCGCGGCCACGCCATGTGACGCGGCCGCAAAATCGAGCAGCGCGGGCCAGTTCTAGTGCCTGGCGGTCTGCGAGTGTTCGCCGCCGGGCCGGGCTATGTCTGACATGGCATGCCCCGTCTCGGCAGGCTCTTCATGCCGCGCCAGATCGCCGAGCGAAATGATTCCGACCAGGCGCTTGTCGCGGTTCACCACCGGCATACGCCGTACTTTGACGTCCCCCATGTTGCGTGAGACCTCCTCGAGCTCCTCGTCCTCGAAGCAGTAAAGCACCTCGTGGCTCATGACTTCGCCGATTTTCGTGTCCGGCGACTTGCCTTGGGCGACCGCGCGTACGGCGATATCGCGATCCGTAATCATTCCTACCAGCCGGTCGTTGTCACTGACCGGCACTGAGCCTGCATCGATCTCGGCCATGATCCGCGCGGCCTCGCGGATCGTCTGCTCCGGTTTCGCCAATCGGACATCGTGAGTCATTGCATCCCTGACTTTCATGTGCACCTCCGTTGAAGGATGAAACACAGCCGGATCGCCGGCTGCTACAGGGGCGTGGTTCCGAATCGAAACTCTATCCGGCTGTGACACCGGCGACGGAAGCGGGTTCGCGGCGGCGACGGGGTCCAAGAGTGCCTGACATAATGAGGCACTCTAAGCCGCGCCAAGGCCGGCTGACGTCAGCATCGGGTTGAAGTGCGCGCGTATCACCTGGTCCCAGGTGAATCGCGTCGCCGTTCTTCGAGCGTGATGTCGCAGCTGCTTCACCCGGTCCGGGTCGCCGCAAATAGAGCAGGTGCCCGACGAGCCCGAACCGACGTTGCGGTCGCACGGCTCGAGCCATTGCGTGCCGATACCGTTCGGGATGACGCGGGGATCCACGCCGAAATCCCACATCTTTTGCTTCATGAAACGGCTGACAGTCGTAATCGTCGCCGCTTCGTTCAGCTCCTGCCACGGCACTCGCTCGAAGCCAAACGTGTTGTTCGCGTTCCAGACCGGATACACCGCAAAAAGGTGCACCGGGACGCACGCGCTTCGATCGTGCGTCACGCCGGTTGCGTTCGTTCCCAGCCTGCTGCATCTGAATTTTTTACGTTTTGGATTCAGCGCTTTCGGTCGCTCCGTCGGTCTGCCTTCCCGACTCGATGGCGAGAGGACGCGCGAACAAAAAGCGCATAAGGGTCGCAATCGATGTACCCGCTGGCACGCCGCACGGCGCGTTGCTTGCCAGTTGAGTCGCGAACGGGCGTCATGAATAAACCCATCGTCGTGATCACCGGAGCTTCGGCCGGTATTGGCCGTGCCACCGCGCTTGCCTTTGCCCGGCGCGGTTGGCGCGTCGCGCTGCTCGCCCGCGGGATCGAAGGGCTCGAAGGGGCGCGGGCCGAAGTCGAGGCTGCCGGCGGGCAGGCTTTGATGATTGCCGCCGACGTCGCCGACCACGCCCAGGTGGAAGCGGCCGCTGCCGAGGTGGAGCGGAAGTGGGGAGCCATCGACGTATGGGTGAACAACGCGATGGCGACGCTATTCTGCGATTTTCTGCGCACCACGCCGGAGGACTTCAAACGCGCGACCGAGGTGACGTATCTGGGTGCGGTCTGGGGCACGCACGTCGCGCTGAAGCGCATGAAGCCGCGCAATCGCGGCGTGATCGTGCAGGTCGGTTCCGCGCTTGCGTATCGCTCGATCCCGCTACAGGCGCCCTACTGCGGCGCGAAAAGCGCGCTGCGGGGCTTCACGGATTCACTGCGCTGCGAGCTTATCCACGACGGAAGCGACGTGCATCTCACGATGGTCCACCTGTCGGCATTCAACACGCCCCAGTTCGACATCGCCCGCAACTGCATGGGCGCGGGGGCAAAACCCGTCGGGACGATCTTTCAGCCCGAAGTAGCTGCGGAAGCGATCGTATGGGCTGCGCAGCATCGCCGCCGCGAGCTCTGGGTAGGCCTGCCGGCGGCAGAAGCGATACTCGGCACGCGGACAATACCCGGACTGCTCGATCGCAAGCTTGCGCGCGAGGCTTACGAAGGCCAGATGGACGTCTCGAGACGCGCGCCCGAACGGGACAACCTGCACGCCCCCCTGCCAGGCGATCACGGCACGCGCGGGCGTTTCGACGCCGCCTCGAAATCGTGGAGTGGGCAGCATTGGTTGAACACGCACAGGGGTGTCGCGGCTACGATCCTGGCGGTCGGCCTGGCGGGCCTGACTCTTCTCAGGCGGCGTAGCTGAAATCCCGCAGGGTCTGGCGTTTGCTTTAAATAGCGCACGCCGACCCCATATTCCCCGTAGTTCCGTGTAACCGTCGGCCCTCCGGCGCCGGACCGTTTTTCGATTAATCAGAGAGATATGGCAACTCGCGATCCTCATGGCTGGATGTGGGCGGAAGCCTGCCACATGCTCGAGCAGGCTGAACGCCTGCACCGTCAGTTCTTCAGGCTAGGCGCGCCGCGCGGCGCGCGGACGGCGTGGGAGCCGCCGGTCAACGTGTTCGAAGACGATGAAAGCTACCTCATCATGGTCGCGCTCCCGGGCTGTTCGCCGGACGGCGTGGAAGTGCTTCTCGATTCGAGCAGCATCATTGTGCGCGCGAGCTGCGACATGCCCTTTGGCGCGCGCGGCTGCGAAGTACGCCGTCTCGAGATTCCGTACGGCTATTTCGAGCGCCGCATCCAGCTGCCTGCGATGAGGTTCGAAGTGGTCCAGCGGGAGATCGTGAACGGCTGTCTCATCATCAATTTACGCAAGGTCACCTGAATCAATGAACAGACAAGGGTCCTATCACGCTGCCGCGAACGAGGCAGCGACAGGCGGCGAGCAGACGCTCGATGCGAACGTGTCTGCGTCGAGCGAGGTGCAACCTACGTCGTCGGAGCGTGCAGACGAGCGCCAGCGCTCGAAGCCGCTGCCGGAGGACGCGCTCATCATTCTGCCGGTGCGCAATCTCGTGCTGTTTCCGGGCGTGATCCTGCCGATTACGATCGGCCGCGCGAAATCCCGTGTGGCTGCGCAGGAAGCTGCGCGTCAGCAGCGTCCCATCGGCGTTCTCCTGCAGAGCAAGCCTGAAATCGACGAACCGCGGCCGGAGGATTTGCACTGGGTCGGCACGACCGCGAACGTGCTCCGCTACGTGACGGGCGCCGACGGCGCGCATCATCTCGTCGCGCAAGGCGAGGAACGTTTCCGCGTGCTGCAGTTTCTCGACGGCTACGACTTCCCCGTCGCCCGCGTGCTCCGCATGCCGCAGCCCGAAACCGCCGATAACGAGGTCGAGGCGCGCGCGCTCGCGCTGAAGCAGCGCGCAATCGAGATCCTGCGACTGCTTCCGCAGGTGCCCGAAGACATGATCGTGGCCTTGCAGAACGTCGAAGGTCCCGCGCAGCTTGCCGATCTCGTCGCCGGGCTCATGGATGCGCCACCGGAGGAGAAGCAGAAGCTCCTTGAAACGTTCGATCTGCGCGAGCGGCTGGACAAGCTGCTCGAGCTCCTCACGCGACGCATGGAAGTGCTGAAGCTTTCACGCGAGATCGACGAGCGCGCCAAGGAATCGATGGAATCGCAAAGCCGCGAGCACCTCCTGCGCGAGCGTATGCGCGCCATCCAGAAGGAGCTCGGCGATGACGATGAGGCAACCGCGGCCGAGCTTGCCGAGCTCGAGAAAGCGATCGCCGAAGCCGGCATGCCGGAAGAGGTGGAGAAGCATGCGCGCAAGGAGTTGAAACGCCTCCAGCGCATGCCTGAAGCGGCAGGCGAATACTCGATGGTGCGCACGTACCTCGAGTGGCTCACGGAGCTTCCGTGGAAGAACCCGGAGCCGAGCTCGATCGATATCGCCGAGGCGCGCCGTATTCTCGAGGCCGACCACTACGGGCTCGAGAAAGTCAAGAAGCGCATTCTCGAGTATCTCGCCGTGCGTAAGCTCAACCCGACGGGCAAGAGCCCGATCCTGTGCTTCGTGGGACCGCCCGGCGTGGGCAAGACTTCGCTCGGGCAGAGCATCGCGAAAGCGACCGGGCGCGAGTTCGTGCGGGTGAGTCTCGGCGGCGTTCACGACGAAGCGGAGATCCGCGGTCACCGGCGTACCTACATCGGCGCGCTGCCGGGCAACATCATTCAGAGCATCCGCAAGGCGGGCACGAAAAACTGCGTCATGATGCTCGACGAGGTGGACAAGCTCGGAGGCGGCGCTTTTCACGGCGATCCGGCGTCGGCGCTTCTGGAAGTGCTCGATCCGGAACAGAACTCGACTTTCCGCGACAACTATCTCGGCGTGCCGTACGACCTTTCGCAGGCGATGTTCATCTGTACCGCGAACGTGCTCGACACGATTCCGGGGCCGCTGCGCGACCGCATGGAGATCATCCAGCTCGCCGGTTACACCGAACAGGAGAAGCTCGAGATCGCGAAGCGCTATCTCGTGAACCGCCAGCTTTCGGCCAATGGCCTGACGGCTCAGCAGTGCGAGATCACCGAGGAGGCGCTGCGCACGATCATCACGGATTACACGCGTGAGGCCGGTGTGCGCAACCTCGAGCGCGAGATCGGCGCGGTGATGCGACACGTGGCGATGCGCCTCGCCGAAGGCGCGATCACGCAGGCTAGAATCGCACCGGACGATCTGCACGAGATCCTCGGAGCGCCCAAATACGAGTCCGAGCTCGCGATGCGTACCAGCATCCCGGGTGTGGCGACCGGCCTCGCGTGGACGCCTGTCGGTGGCGACATTCTCTTCATCGAGGCGACGCGCATGCCAGGCTCCGGCAAGCTGATACTGACCGGGCAGCTGGGCGACGTGATGAAGGAAAGCGCACAGGCGGCGCTCTCGCTGGTGAAAGCGCGAGCGGTGCTGCTCGGCATCGACCCCGCTCTCCTCGAGAAATCGGACATTCACGTGCACGTTCCGGCGGGTGCGACGCCTAAGGACGGGCCGAGCGCGGGCGTCGCGATGTTCCTGGCGCTGACCTCGCTGCTCACGCAGCGGCCCGTGCGCAGTGACACCGCGATGACGGGCGAGATCAGCCTGCGGGGGCTCGTACTCCCGATCGGCGGCGTGAAGGAGAAGGTGCTCGCCGCGATGCGTGCCGGCATCACCCGCGTGATGCTGCCCATGCGCAACCGCAAGGATATGGAGGACGTGCCTGCCGAAGCCCGCGAGCGGCTGGAATTCATCTGGCTCGAGACGGTGGACGATGCCGTTGCAGCCGCGCTCGATCCGCGTCTGGCCGAGCATCTCGCGGAGCACGAGGCGGCCGCGTAGGGGCTTTGCTTCCATGAGCTCAGAGACTCGAGACGTGGACGATGCGCGTCTCGAGCTCGTCGAGCGTTTCTTCGACGGCACCGGCGCGACCTACGATGCGATGGTGCATTGGGCCACACTCGGGTTCGACGGGCGCTGGAAAAAGCGCATGCTCGAACGCATTCCGGACGGCGCCGGTCCGGTGCTGGATCTCGCGTGCGGCACCGGCATTTCCACGTTGTCGATTGCGCGCCGTTTTCCCTCGCGGCGCGTGGTCGGCGTCGAGCTTCGGGACGAATATCTGCGCGTTGCGCGGGAGAAGGTCGCGCGCGAGGGTCTCGGCAACATCGATCTGGTGCTATGCCGGGCGGAAGACTTTCGAAGCCCGCTTCAGTTCGACTGCGTCACTTCATCCTATCTCGCGAAATACGCCGACCTTCCGCTACTCGTCCGCCACTGCGGCGAGATGCTGCGCCCGCGCGGCGTTCTGATGATGCACGACTTCACGTTTCCGCCGAAGCGACTGCTCGTCGCCACCTGGCGGCTTTACTTCGCAGTCATGCGACAAACCGTAGCGCGCGCATTTCCAGAGTGGAAAGAAATTTACGAAGGCTTGCCGCGCCTCATCGAAACAACGCAGTGGCCGACCGTATTGCAGGGCGCGCTGGCGGAAAACGGCTTCGAGCGAATCGAGGTCGAATACCTCACGCTCCATGGTTCCGCGATCGTGAGCGCAGTCAGGAGATAGCGCGCATCCGTTCGACGATGAGCCGCGGAAACGCGCGGAGCTTCGCCGACACAGGTCGTGGAAATCCCTCGAGCGCGGCGTGCGCGCCCCGGATACGGGCGTCGATTTCGAGCTCCATCGCGGAGCAGAGTTTCTCGATGGCGCGTGCAGCGACGACGTATTTGTCTGTCGCGTCCGTATCGTGCCGAATCCGAAAATGGGCGAGCAGCGTCGCAAGCGTCGCCTCGTGCTGTGCGGAACGGGTGTCCGATCCCGTGCGCGCGACCACATCGCTGAGATCGTCGGCGATCTGGTAGGCTTCGCCGGCTCGCGCACCGAATTCGCTCGCGGCTTTGCGCACCGCAGGGGCGGCGCCGGCAGCGATTGCCCCGAGCTCTGCGGCGGCTGCGAACAATGCTCCGGTCTTCAGGTAGGCGATGCGGTCGTACGGCGGCTGCTCGAGCCCGCGCTCGCACATCATCGTCTCCATTTCGCGCGACTCGAGCGGCTCCTGGTAAGCACCCGCCGCCACACTCGCAATCGCACTTGCCAGGGTGTGAACTTCGTCGCGGCCGAGCTCGGCGCTGCGCTGAAGAGCGGTCGCGAAGATCACGTCGGCGAGAAGCACGGCGCGGCGGCTGCCGTGCACGATCCATACGGCCGGCCGATCGCGGCGCGTGCAATCGCGGTCGACGAAATCGTCGTGAATCAACGAGGCGGCCTGGACGCATTCGATCGCGACCGCACTCGGCAGTGCCCTGCTGCGCGGTCCCGCCAATGCATCGCAGACGGCGAGCACCATGGAGCCGCGCAGCTTCTTGCCCTCGCGCACGACCGAATGAATCGTCTGCGCCTCGGCGGGCGGGAGATCTCGAAAGAAAACCGGAATCCAGGCGGCGAGTTGCGTCGTGAGCTCGGAGCGGAGCTCCGCCCAGTAACGTGCGGGATCGTCGTCTATCCGTTCCATCGGACGATCGCCAGCGCGACGCCCAGCAACAGCACGCCGCCGCTGATGCATTTCAGGATGCTTTCGAGCGGCTCGAGTCCTGGGCCGGCGGCCGCGTCTCGCGAACGCTTCAGCGCCTTGTACGGTCTCGACGCCCGGATCTCGACCAGACTGAAAAGCGCGGCGGCGCCGGAAAGTATGACGGCAGAAACGGATAGCGCGTTCGTCTGCATCACATAGCCCCCGAGTACCGGCAGGGCGCCCCACGACAGCGCGAAATAGCCGTCAGTATGGAACGAGCCGTCGAACCACTCGAGGTTGTAGGCGAGGAGGAAGAATCCCTCCGCGATGGCGATCGGCCAGAGTAGCGGCACGAAAAAAATCATGTAGTAGGCGCCGATCGCGTAGGCAACGGCGGAGGATACGCCGCCAAGCAGCCACAGCTGCCGGACGGAAAAGACGTTGCCCCACGGCTTGACGCTCCGGCTGCCGAGCGCATCGAAGGCGTGCGCTCCGATGCCGAGCGCAAGAAAGTAAATCAGCAGCATCGCGGCGACGCGGTCCCAATAGATGTGGGGTGCGAGCATCGCACCGATGACCGTGTAGGCGAGGACCATCCCGGTGTATGGCAGGAACAGGAGACCGACGAAGACGCGAAATCGCCGCGGCCCGAAGCGGGGGACGAACCATTCGGTCGTGCGGTCTACCGGCGGCAGCACGGAATTCCTCCGCTGCGATGCAACATCAGGCGCCGGGACGCGCACCGGGCCAGGAACAAGCCGCGCCGGCGTACTGCGCCGCTGTCCGGCGTTTGCCTTGCGTCCGGTGAACGGACGCTTTGCGCTGCTTCTGTGTCGCGTGTGTCGCGCCGATCACCGAGCCGGCACGCCGGCCTGCATGGTCGAGACGCGCGGCAGCGGCATCACTCCGTATGGCGCTTCGCGACGCGTGTGCAGCGGCCCGTTACAGTAGCCATGCAGCCGCGCGTGCGCGACACAATCGAGGAAAAACCGGAACGTGTGCGGCGTGGTGATTACGCTGCCGTTTTCCTGCAGGCACCGCCATGACCAGTGGAAAGGCGCATCGTCGGCCCCTGACGCAGCGATGCGATAGAACTCCCACTCTCCCATTGGTTTGCCTCGCTTTATTTTGATGGGACGATCAATGATGCACGAGCCATGCCAAAAGTCCAGCGCGCCGGCGCCGCGACTGTAAGCGCTTCGCCCGTCTGAGTTTTTACGCCCGCGCCGTAAAGGCCCGCCGGAGCGAGTGTCAGTAATGGCGACACCGGGTCCCGAGTCGGCGGGCAAGCTTTGCATGGTAGGATCAGCCGCTCCCGACGAGCGGAACGGATGCGGAATGAAGATCGAGCGAGCTGTCGCGACGAGGCGCTATGCGGATCTGCACGAGCACCTCGAAGTGCTGCGAAACGAGGGGCTGCTCCTCACGATAGATCAACCGGTCGACAAGGATTCGGAGCTGCATCCACTCGTGCGCTGGCAGTATGTCGGCGGCATCGAAGAACACGACCGCAAAGCCTTTCTTTTCACGAACGTTACTGACGCGCGCGGCCGGAAGTACAAGTTTCCCGTCGCGGTCGGTGCCTACGCGGGCAATCGCCGGATCTACTGCCTTGGGATGCAGGCGAGCCCTGAAGAAGTCCAGCCCCGCTGGGAGCGCGCGACCGCTGATCCGATTGCGCCGCGCATCGTGGAGCGTGCGCTGTGCCAGGAGGTCGTTTTGACCGGCGACGCGCTGAGGGGGGAGGGGCACGGCCTCGATGCCCTGCCCATACCGGTGTCGACGCCGGGGTTCGACAGCGCACCAACGCTCACCGCGACGAACGTCATCACGAAAGATCCCGAGACCGGCATTCACAATCACGGTACTTACCGCGCGGGCCTCAAGGCGCCGGACCGCCTCGTCGTGCGCATGGCGACGCGCGTCGGCGGTGCCGGCGGTTACCGTCATTATCTGAAACATCAGCAGCTTGGCGATCGCGAGATGCCGTGCGCCATCGCGCTTGGCGCGCCACCTTATGTCGCATTTGTCGCGCCGCAAAAACTGCCGCTCGACGTCGACGAGGTCGGCGTGGCCGGCGGGCTCGCCGGAGAGCCCATACAGGTCGTCCGCGGGAAAACCGTCGACCTTCTCGTCCCCGCCGAAGCGGAGATCGTGATCGAGGGGTTTATCGACACCACGCGACTCGAGCCCGAAGGTCCCTTCGGCGAATCGCACGGCCATGTTGCGCTCGAGGAATTCAACATGCCCATGCGCGTAACGGCCATCACGCACCGCAGGGACGCCGTCGTCGCGTCGTATATCAGCCAGGTGACGCCCAGCGAGTCGAGCGCCATCAAACGCGTCGCTTACGAGCCGATGTTCCTCGCGCACCTCAACAGGACGCTCGGCATCAAAGGCGTGAAGCGCGTGACGCTCCATGAGCGCATGACCGCGCTGCGCCGGATCGCCATCATTACCGTCGAGAAGGGCACGCCACGCACCGAGATCTGGCGCGCCCTTTTCGGCGCGGCGTCGTTCAAGGCCGACGTCGGCAAGATCTGTATCGCCGTGAACGACGACATCGATCCGGAGAATTCGGACGCTGTTTTCTGGGCTCTCGCCTTTCGCATGGACCCGTCGGCCGACCTGCAGGTGCTGCCTTATCGCAGTCCGGGCCACGGTCCCGAGCGGGAGCACGAAGCCGATCGCGAAGATTCGACCCTGCTCATGGATGCCACCATGAAGGAGGAGCTGCCGCCGGTCGCGCTGCCGAAGCGCGAATACATGGACCGGGCGCGCAGACTCTGGGAATCGCTCGGGCTGCCTGCTTTACGACCGCAGTCGCCCTGGTTTGGTGCGCCGGTCGGCGACTGGCTGCCGCAATGGGACGCCGCGGCGAAGCGCGCCGCCGAAGGCCGCTATCTCGACAATGGAGTCGTGAGCGAGCGGCAGCAGCGCGGCGGATTGAAGCCCGAGACACGCTTTCGCCCTGATGACCAACGAAAGGAGGAACCATGAGCGTGGCGAAGTTGATCGCTATCGCGCTGATCATTGCCGGTGTTTTGGGCCTCATATACCAGCAGTTCAGCTTCACCAAAGAGACGGCACAGGCGAAGATCGGGCCGCTCGAGCTCTCGGTCAAGGAAAAAGAAACCGTGAACGTGCCGCTATGGGCGAGCCTCGGTGCGATCGGGGTGGGCGTCGTACTGCTCGTGACGGGCGGCCGCAGGAAATAGCTGGTCTGAACCTTGCTCGGGCAGGCGCAACAAGAAGGTTGCCCTGGCAAGGACGATCATGCGCATCCGCGTCGGTTACGAATTCGTTTACGAGTGTCACCAGCCGACGCCGATGATCCTCACGTTGAGCGTGCACCCGACGCGCGCGCGCGATCTCATCGTTTCCGACGAGATTCGCACCGATCCGCCCGTCGCGATCGCCGAATACAGAGACCTCTTCGATAACCGCTGTCACCGCATCGTCGCGCCGGCAGGCGAGCTCAGGATTTTCGCCGACGGCATCGTCGCGGACTCCGGCGAGCTGGATTCGGTCGTTCCTTCTGCCATTCAGCACCCGGTCGAAGAGCTGCCGTCCGACACGCTCGTGTTCCTTCTCGGCAGCCGCTACTGTGAAGTCGATCTCATGCTGGATACGGCGTGGAAGCTCTTCGAAAAGACGCCGCCGGGCTGGGCGCGTGTGCAGGCGATCTGCGATTTCGCTCACGGTCACGTTGCCTTCGGCTACGAGCACGCCCGCGCGAGCCGCACGGCCCGCGAAGCGCACGCGGAGAAGCTCGGCGTGTGCCGCGATTACACGCACCTCGCGGTGACGCTCTGCCGCTGCATGAACATCCCGGCGCGTTACTGCACGGGGTATCTCGGCGATATCGGCGTGCCGGCCGCGCCCTATCCGATGGACTTTTCCGCGTGGTTCGAAGCGTATCTCGGCGGACGCTGGCACACGTTCGATGCGCGCCACAACACGCCGCGTATCGGACGTGTTCTCATCGCGCGCGGACGCGATGCGGCTGATGTCCCGATCAGCACGACGTTCGGGCCGAACACGCTCAAAAAATTCAGCGTCGTCACCGACGAGCTCACTGCGGCTTGATGCCCGCCGCTTTCACCACCTTCATCCACTTCGCCACTTCGGCCTTGATGACCGTCGCGAATTCCTGAGGTGAGTCGCCAACAGGCTCGAGACCGTCGCGCAGCAGCGCCGATTTCACGTCGTCGCGTGCGATGGCTTTTACCGCTTCAGAGTGGAGAGCGTTCACGATGGCGGGTGGGGTTTTCGCGGGCGCGAGCGTGCCGACCCACGACGCATGCTCATAGCCTTTCACGCCCGCTTCGGCGATCGTCGGATACTCCGGTGCCACGATCGAGCGTTTCGCGCTGGTGACGGCGAGTGCCCGGATCTTGCCGCTCTTCACGTGAGGCAGCGCGGTCGAGATCGTCGCGAAATAAAGCTGGACCTGTCCGCCGACGAGCGCGACCATGCCCGGCGCCCCGCCTTTGTATGGGACCTGGACCATGTCGGTTCCGGTGAGATGCCGGAATAGCTCGGCTGCGAGATGCGTGCTCGTCGCGACGCCGCTCGACGCGTAATTGAGCTCTCCGGGCTTCGCTTTTGCGAGCGCGACGAGCTCCTTCACGCTTTTCACGGGCACCGAAGGGTGCACCACGAGAATGTGCGGAAGGGCCGCGAGCCGCGTGATCGGCGCGAAATCGCGGATCGGATCGAAAGGCAGTTTTTCGTGGAGGCTGGGATTGATCGAGAACGAGGCTGCGACGGTGAGCAGTGTGTACCCATCCGGCGCTGCTTTCGCCACGGTCTCGGTACCGTTGAGACTGCCGGCGCCGGGTCGGTTGTCGACGACGAACGTCTGCCCCATGGCCTCGCTCATGCGCTGCACGACGATGCGTGCCGCAAGATCGGTCGAGCCGCCTGCGCTTTGTGGAACGATCACGCGCACAGGGCGCGTGGGATAGGCGGGCGCATTGCTCGTAGCGGCGTGCGCAGCGCATGCGGCTCCAATCGTGAGGCACACAAAAAACGTGCACCGCCCGACCCTGTAACTCAGCGACATTCCATCACTCCTCGTTCTGTTATTTCCTTGCGGTGCCTCCCGCCATCACTCGGCGTCGTAGCCCGGCATCACGCGCGCGTCGATCACACACAGTCCGCCTTCGCGCACCGCCGCGACACCCTCTTTGGCAGCGGTCAGCATGTCTTCCACACTCGTGACGGGACCGATCGCCATGGCGCCTTGTGCGCGTGCCATCGCGGCGATGTCGATATCCGGATCGGAGATGCGCTGACCGATCCAGCGATTCTCGGGCGGGCGTCCGCGCGCGGTGGCCATGTGCTCCTGGTGCAGCTCGTCGTTGTAGTACGAGCGGTTGTTGCAGACGATGAAAAGACACGGTATGCCGTAATGCGCAGCAGTCCACACGGCGGTGTTGCCCATGAGAAAGTCGCCGTCACCGCACAGGCCGATGGGGATCCGTCCCGTGCCCTTGAGCGCGAGCGCGGCGCCCACCGTGATTCCCGGCCCGGCACCCACGCCACCCCCACCATCGAAGCCGATGTAGTCGAGCGGGTGACGGAAATGCGCGTAGCCGCCGTGCCAGCCGAGCGGCAGGCGCGTGATACAGCGCTCGATACCGCGAGTCGCTTCTTCGAGGGCGTGTGCGACGCCCGAGATGGAGAGCTCTTTTTCGCGCTTCGGTGTCATCCTGGGCGCGGGTTTGTACGCCCCGGCTGCACGCGGTTTCACGGCATCCAGCAGCAGCGGCACTGCGGCATCCGGCTCGCACATGAGGTACACGTCGACCGGCGGCAGGACGTGATAGTCCATGCTCCAGCCGCGGTGCACGTGCTGGTCGCAAGAGACCTGGATGATCTTCGCCTGTACGTTCTGGCCGCCGTACGCCTGCTTCAAGGCGCCGCCGAGGTCGAGCCAATCGAGAGAAAGAATCACGTCCGCCTGGGCAAGCAGTTTTTTTGCGTCCCCGGGAAGCCGATTGCCCGGCGGGCCGGCGTGTAGCGGGTGATCCGTCGGAAATGCCGCGGCAAGCTTGATGTGCGTGAGCACGGGAATGTTTAGCTTTTCTGCCAGTGCGATCCGCGCGTTCCACGCATCGACACTGCGCGAGCAGCGGCCTGCAAGCATCACGGGATTCTTCGCCTGCGACAGCAGGCGCGCCGCTTGTTCGATGAGCTCCGGTGCAGGCTGAGGCGGCTGAGGCACGGGATAGCGGCTCACCTCCGGCATGGGCGGCAGCGTATCGATCCGCTGTTCCTGTATGGAGACGTCCAGGTTCACGTAGACGGGGCCGCGCGGCGCCGTCTGCGCGATCTGCGCCGCCCGCAGCAACGCTTCGGTCGTTGCCGCGACGGAACCCGGCTGGTTGTCCCATTTCGTGTAGTTGCGAACGAGACCGGCCTGATCGGAGCATGTGTGGATCCACTCGATCCACGGTCTGCGTTTTGCCGCGTCCCATGCGCCAGTCGCGCCGATGATGAGCACCGGTGTGCGATCGCACCACGAGTTGAATATCGGCATCGTCGCGTGCATGAGCCCGACGTTCGAATGCAGCGCCGCCGCCATCATTCGGTCGGAAGCCTTGTAGTAGCCCTGCGCGATCGACACCGCGTGCTCGTCGTGCAAACACAGGATCATCTGCGGCGCGCGGTTGCCCAGATAGTTGACGATGCTGTCGTGGAGCCCGCGATAGCTCGCACCGGGATTGAGCGCGATGAAGGGAATGTCGAGGGATCGCAGGACGGACGCGATCGCGTCGCTGCCGAAAACTACGTCGCTGGGCGGCGCCGTTACCGGCGCATCGTGAATGATGGTCGTATCGTTCATATCTTTCCTTTCAGCTTGGCTCCCGGGCTTACGACTTACGCGTCAGTCCGCCGTGGCGCCCGAGGCCTTGATCACTTTCGCCCATTTTGCGAACTCGGACTCGAGATGCTTCGCGAACACGTCACGCGTGCTGCCGACTGCGATACTGCCCGCTTCGGCCATGCGCTGTTTCATGTCATCGGTCTGCATGATTTTCATCGTCTGTGCGCTCAGCAGGTTCACGATGTCGCTGGGCGTCCCTGCTGGCGCAAGCAGACCATACCACTGGCTGGATTCGTAGCCTTTCAGCCCCGATTCGGACACCGTCGGCAGCCCGGGCAGAGCGGGGAGGCGGTTGCGGCTCGTCACCGCGAGCGCTCGTACGCGCCCGCTGTTGATCAGCGGAACGGCCGCGAGCGCCGGCATGAACATGGATTCCACTTCGCCGCTCAGCAGTCCCGTGATGGCAGGGCCGGTGCCGCGGTAAGGCACGTGCATCATCTGCGTGTTCGTCATCGTCCTGAACAGCTCGCCCGCGAGGTGCGGTGTGCTGCCGCTGCCTGACCCCGCAAAGTTGATCTGCTTCGGCTTTGCTTTTGCCAGCGCGATCAGCTCCTTCACGTTTTTTGCAGGGACCGACGGGTGCACGACCAGCACGTTCGGCGCGATCGCGAGGAGGCTGATCGGCTCGAACTGCTTGATGGGATCGTACGTCGGCTTTGCATAAAGGCTCGGGCTCGTCACGAAGTTCGCTCCATTCACCATGAGCGTGTAGCCGTCCTTCGGCGCTTTTGCGACGAGCTCGCTGCCCACCATTCCGTTGGCGCCACCGCGGTTATCGACGACGAATTGCTTGCCGAGCGAGTCCGTCAGCTTCTGCGTGAGAATGCGCCCCATGCTGTCGTTGCCGCCTCCGGGCGGGAACGGGACGACCACGCGCACGGGCCCGGTGGGGTACGTCTGGGCATATGCGGTAAGGCTCGAGAGAAGCAGTAGCGCTGCCAAAAACCTGTCCATGGGCTCCTCGTTCATAGTTGTTCTAGGCACGACCGACGCGGATAAACCACCAACACGTCGTTCTCGCAAAAGCCAGCACCCATTGTGAACCTGAAGAATGGATCCCGAATCGAGTCCGGGATGACGGCGCTAGGGCTCTAACTCGTCGTCCTGTTCATACGTTTCCATCCCGAGCAGCTCCGCCGCCGTACCCCAGCACACGGCGCGCTCGTGCAGCTCGCTCAGCTCCTGCCGCTCGATCGTAAACAGCGGATCCGGATCGCGCAGCGGGAAAGGGTAATCGCTGCCCAGTGCCACGCGGTGCGGGCTTACGCGCGAGATGAGATACCTCAGCGCGACGTCGTCGTGCAGGATCGTGTCGTAATAGAGATTGTCCGCGTAGCGATCGAGTTCGAGCTTTGCGGCGCCTCGCGCAAACGGCGGCGCGGCCGTGCGGCCGCGGTTTATCCGGCCGAATTGATACGGCACGCAGCCCCCGCCGTGCACCAAGAGCACGCGCAGCTTCGGAAAACGATCGAAGACCCCGCCCAGCAGCAGTGCGGCGGCCGCGAATGTCGTTTCGCTCGGGTTGCCGGCGAGAATCTGCAGGAACAGGCGCCGGTGTCGCGGCGGCGCCGCCAGGTCTGCCGGATGGATGATCACAGGGACGTTCGCTTCCTGGACAGCGCTCCAGAACGGGTCCAGCGTCGGCGAATCCAGTCCTTCGTCTTCGATTCGTGCACCGATTTGCACCGCGCGGTGACGGAGCTCGTGAACGGCGCGCTTCAACTCGTCCGCTGCGGCGGTCGGCGCCTGCAAGGGGACCATGGCGGCAGCGAAGTAGCGATCGGGTCGCGTTGCCGCGAGCTCCGCGAGCGCATCGTTCTGCAGGCGACAAAGCCATGCACCTGTTTCCGCCGGCAAGTGATAACCCGCAAGATCCATCCAGCCGGCGACGAGCTGCATGTCGATACGCGCTTCGTCCATCCACCTGAGACGCGCTCCCTCGTCGACCAAGGTCGGAATGAGCGGCATACCGGTCGTGCGGCCGCCGACGTCGATGCGTCTGGCGCCATCTTCCGACGTGACGATCCGTACGCCACATTTCGCGCCTTCTGCCTCGATGCGGTCGATTACCGCCTGCCCGACGTGGTGCGCGTGGACGTCGAGCGTCCGCGGCTTTGGTTCCGGGATCGAGGCCACGTTATGCGCGGGCTGCGCGTCGCGCAGCTTCGCGCAACGCGCGGAACGCGAACTCGACGGCCATGTGCCGCTTGTACATCGCGGAGCCGCGGACATTCGGGATGGGTTCCGCAAGTTCGCGCACCGGCTGCACGACTTCGCGGAAGCGGGCTTCGCTCGGCGCTTCACCGACGCACTGCGCGAGGTCGAGCACGATGGGTTTCCAACTGACCGAGCCGACGACGACACGCACGCTGGTGCAGCGTCCATTCTCATCGAGGGCAACGGTCGCGGCAGTATTGACGGTGGGCGTCTCGATGACCCCCCTCGGCAGGTACTTCAGGAAGCACGAACCTGTCCGCGCACCCGGCGCAGCCGCTTCGAAGCGGACGATCATCTCTTCTTTCTTTAGCCGCGTCTGAAAGAGCTCTTCCAGCGCGAGCGTGCGGCGTCCTGGAAGGCCCGCGAGGACGACGCTGCCCCGCAGCGCAAGCAGCGCGACAGGTAAATCGAAGCCGCCAATGAGCGGCCCGAGCGTGCCGCCGACGGTCATCATCCGGCGGACTCGCGCGTGGCCGACCGATTCCGCCGCATCGTAGATCGCGCGCCAGCTTTCCTCGAGACGACGCTCCTCATAGAGCTGCTGGTGATTGACTGCCGCCCCCGCGCGCAGCACACCCCGGGCGTCGATCGAGAATTCGTTCAACTCCGCTATGCGGTTGATCGCGACCAGGCGCTTCGCCTGCGGGAAGCCCGTACGCTCGCGGCGCACGGCGTGCGACATGCCTCCGCATACGAGCGCGCTGTCACCTTCCGCGAGCAGCCGCACCGCGTCCTCGACATTCGTCGCATGTATGAGCTCGGGATTGAACGCGCGCGCGCCTGCCGGTCTCCCCGTGGTCAGCCGGTTCCACACCCCGCCTTTGGGCGGCGCCTCGGATTTGTTTTCGTTTGCGTAGAGCTCGGGATGCAGCGCACGATGGATTTTCTCCGCTGTGATCGGAAGCGACGTCAGGCGCACGCCGACCGCATCCGCGATTGCGTTCGCGATGGCCGCGGGAATTGCGTCGAGACCGATTTCGCCCAGCCCTTTCGCACCGAACGGACCGCTCGGCTCGTACGACTCCGCAAACGCGACGTGCATCTTCGGCATCATCCCGGCGGTCGGAATCATGTAGTCGATGAAATTGGGGTCCGTTGGCGTGCCGTTGTACCAGTCGAAGTATTCGACCATCGCATAGCCTATGCCTTGCGTGACGGCGCCTTGCACCTGGCCTTCTGCGGCGGCAGGGTGGATCACCGTTCCGCAATCGACTGCCGCTGCGACTTCGAGCAACTTCACTTCTCCGGTGTCGCGATCGATTTCGACTTCGACCGCCTGCGCTGCGAAGTTGTATGCGCCCGACTCGTTTCCGTAGCGGCTGTGGTCCGGGAAATCCGATGGGTTGTCCCAGGTGCCGACGCCAATGATCGGCTGCCCGCCGCGCTTGTAGATGTTCGCGCGAACGACCGCAGCGACGGATTTGTATTCGGTCTCCGCCCCGTCCCGCGGCCCGATTTCGCCGTTTATGATCGTGAGCTCGCTCGCCGGACGGTTGAGCTGCTCGGCCGCCGCATCCATGAGCTGCTTGCAAGCGGCTTCGGCGGCAAGCTTCACCGCGTTGCCTGCGACATACGTGACGCGGCTTGCGAGCGCGCCGAGCGAGTGCGGATGCAGGTCGGTATCCGGGCGCGTGATGTCGATGTCCTCATACGCGAGTCCGAGCTGCTCGGCCGCGATCTGACGAAGCACCGTCAGCGTGCCCTGGCCGATCTCGCCTTCACCCGTGATGACGGTTGCGCGCCCGTCCTCGTTGATACGCACGATGGCGGAGCTGCCGTCCCAGTCGCCGAAGCTGCGGCGGCCGTTCACGTGCACGCTGCAGCCCATGCCGAGCCCGCGGTTGTTCTCCGGGCGCGCTTTCTTCTCTTTCCAGCGGATCGCCGAAGCCGCTTTGTCGATGCATTGGCGCAGCTCGCAGCTCGTGATCTTGTGGTTGTGCGGCGAAACGTCGCCGGGCTCGACCGCGTTCATGCGCAGGAGATCCACGACGTTCATGCCGAGCTTTTCGGCCGCGAGATCCCACGCCTGCTCGACGGCCCAGTCGGCGGACGGATTTCCGAAGCCGCGGAACGCGCCGGTCGGGACGAGGTTCGTATAGACGAGCGTCGAATCGCCGCGAACGCACGGATACTTGTAGAGCGCATCGTGGCGCACGCTCGCGGCGCCGAGAATCGCCTGCGATTTGCCCGTGTAAGCGCCGTTATCCGCAAGCATCTTGATTTCTTTCGCCATCACTTTGCCGTCGCGGCGAAACCCGAGCCTCACCCAGTACCGCATGGGCATGCGCGGATGGCTTGCGAGGAATTCTTCTTCACGCGTGTGAATGAGCTTCACGGGGCGCCCGGCGCGCTGAGCGAGCAGGGCACAGATGACCGATGCGTTATCGTCGCCGGACTTGCCGCCGAAACCGCCGCCCACTTCGGTCTGGATAACGCGAACCTGCGCTTCGGGCACGCCGAGCGCCGTCGCGTACCGTCCGCGCGCGAGAAACGGTGTCTGCGTGTTGCACCACATCGTCACGCGGCCGCTGGACCAGCTCGCGACGCAGCCGATTGTTTCGAGCGCCGTATGCCATTGCCGCACCGTTTCCCATGTCCCTTCGACCGTGAGGTCGCTCGCGCGAAAACCTGCATCGACCTCGCCGCGCTCGAAGTTGAAATGGTGTGCGACGTTTCCCGCCGCGTCGTCGTGAACGAGCGGCGCGCCCGGAGCGAGTGCTTCGTCGAGCGACAGAACTGCGGGCAGCACTTCGTATTGCACGACGATCTTGTCGACTGCGGAGCGCGCGATCGCCGGGTCCGTGGCCGCGACCGCCGCGACTTCATCGCCGACATAGCGCACCCTGTCTTTGGCGAGCGGATAAAGGTCGGGACGGAAAGCTCCCCATTTGCGCCCGGCCGTATCGTCACCGGTGAGCACCGCTTTGACGCCCGGCATCGCGGCTGCCGCACTGATGTCGATCGACACGATGTGCGCATGCGGATGAGGGCTCCGCAACACGGCAGCATGCAGCATTCCCGGCATGTGCATATCCGCGACGTACTGTGCTGTGCCGGTGACTTTGGGAACGGCATCGGTGCGCGGAACGTCGCGTCCGACGACGAGCAGGCTCTCCCGTCCCTCGATCGGCCTGTTCATTTCGCGGACCTTTCGGCGAGCCGTGCGGCCTCGCGATATGCGTCGACGATACGGTAGTAACCGGTGCAGCGGCAGAAGACGCTATCGGCGCTTGCCCTGATTTCCTCATCGGACGGCACCGGATTCTTGTCGAGGAGCGCGCATGCGGCCATGACGTGTCCCGGCGTGCAGATGCCGCACTGAAAAGCAGACTTGTTCACGAACGCCTGTTGCACCGCATGCAGGGAATGCGTGCCCGCGAGACCTTCGACGGTCCTGATCCGGGCGCCTTCGCAGAGCGCGGCGAGTTGCATGCACGATGGCACCGGCTCGCCGTCGATGATGACGGTGCACGTGCCGCACGCGCCGATGCCGCAACCGTGTTTGGTGCCGGTGAGGCGCAGGTCTTCGCGCAGCACATCGACCAGCAGACGGTCAGCCGTTTTCAGGGCGACTTCCACGGGGTCGCCGTTCAAGGTGAACTTCACGAGCATTGGGAATCCTGGAGGATGAAGCGAGTTGGTCCGTGATTATACGGCGCAATAGTAATTAATCGCGCAGGACGCGGTCCCTTCTCCGCAAGCCTCGCAGGCTCGGATGTGAATGCCAATCGGTGCCTGAATGTTACGTTCGCGGGAGACCGCGGACGGCGGAGCAGTGCCTGCCGCGTAGCGGGAGGTGCGACCCGGAAGCGGGCTGAGGCACGCGCATTAGAACCGCGGTCTCACGCACGCTTTCGCCGTCAGATCCCCGCCGAAGCGGGGCCCCTCTTCCAGGCTTCAGCGTGCCCCGCATCTTCGACGCCCCCGCTCACCGAGACGGCGTGGTGCTAATAACGTCTCTAACCGTCCCGCTTGAAGATCGCCTCGATCGCTTCCTTCGGCACTTTGATCTGCACGCCCGCGCGTTCTTCCTGCAGCAGCATCGGCGAGCGCGAATCGCGCTCGCCCCAGCCGCGTCCGAGCGCTTCCGTCATTTCGGCATGCGTGAGCGCCGCGACTCGCATCGGCACGCCAAGCTCGCGGCCGAGCTCCGTCGCAAGCGTCACGTCCTTGTGCGCAAGCTGCAGCGCGAAATCGGGCGGCTCGAACGAGCCTTGCAGAAACTGTCGCGACAGCCGATCGAACGTGCGCTGACGGCCGAGCGAGCACTGCCGGACCGCCGCCCAGAGATCCAGCGGATCGACGCCGGCTTTGACGCCGAGCGTGAACACTTCGGCGAGCGCGGTCTGAATCATGTAGCCGGCGCAGTTGTGGACGAGCTTCGCGACCGAGCCCGCACCGATCTCGCCGATGTAAATGACCTGATCGCCGATCGAGTCCAGCACGGCTTTGTGGCGATCGAAAACCGCGCGATCACCGCCGACGAGCAGCGCGAGCTTTCCAGACTTCGCGCCCTGTGGGCCACCGCTCACCGGCGCGTCGAGCATCGCGATGCCTTTCTCCTTGAACTTCGCGTGAATGCGCCGCACGACCGTCGGCGAGTTCGTCGACAGATCAAACCATACAGCGCCGCGCGGCATCGATTCGAGCAGCTCGTCGCCCACTGCTTCGGCTTCGCGCGGCCCCGGCAGAGAGGTGAAAACGACGTCCGATACTTCCGCTACCGCGCGCGGCCCCTCGCCCCACGCGGCGCCCGCCTCGAGGTGCGGTTTCGCGGCTTCTCTGCGTATGTCGTATACGGTGAGCGGGTGGCCCGCTTTGCGTACGTTGAGCGCCATGGATCCGCCCATGGTGCCCAGTCCGATGAATCCGACTTTCATGATTCCTCCCTTACGTCAGCTCGCGCTTTTGCTTCCGCCCCGCCTTGATGTCTTCGTCTTCCTTGATCACCGCCGTGTATTGCCGGACTGCGTTCGAGACCGTTGGCCAGCCCGCATAGTGTCCGACCTGAATGATCACTTCCATGATCTCTTCATGTGTGATGCCGATGTGCTTCGAGCTGCGGTAATGCGAGTAATTGCCGCTCGGCCGCGCGAGCGCGATGTTCGCAGCCAGCGTGACGAGCTGACGGTCGCGCAAACTCAATCCGGGACGAGACCAGACGTCTCCGAAAAGATGTCCGACCGACATCTCGTAGAGCTCCGGGCAGAGCGCTTTCTGGTCCATCATCAACTCCTCGCGCCCCATTTTTTTCAGGAGTTCCATGCCGCGCTTGTAGCGGTCCTCGTAGTCGCTCACGATTGCTCCTCTCCAGTGGGAATGTTTGGAAATATGACGTGCTGCACCAAGGGCATTCTACGGGTAATGCGAATCCCCACGCGACTCGGAGATGCCGTGTACTCTATGGGCGTGAGAACAAGGGCTGAACTATGAGACGCATCTTCGGTGCATGCCTGTGTTTCGCAGCCGCCAGTGCGCACGCTGCGCCCGCGCGTACGCCGTCAGATGACCCAACGGCGTATCCCACCAAACCGATTCGCCTCGTCGTGCCGAGCGCGCCCGGTGGTGGCACGGACATCGTCGCAAGACTGATCGCGCAGGGATTGCAGGACGCGTGGGGGCAGAGCGTCGTGGTGGACAACCGCGGCGGCGCCGGCGGTATACCAGGTGTGGCAATGGTCGCAAAACATTCCGCGCCTGACGGATATACGATGCTTCTCGGAAGCAACGGGCACTTGTCTTTCGCGCCGGCGATACGACCGAATCTGCCTTTCGATCCGCAGAAGGACATCACGACGGTTTCGCTCGTCGCGAGCCAGGCGTTCGTCGTCGCGACTTCGGCCTCCGTACCCGCGAATTCCATGAAGGAGCTCGCGGTGCTCGCGAAAGCTCGCCCGAATGCGCTGAGCTACGGCTCCGGCGGTACGGGCACGGCAAGTCACCTGGGTACGGAGCTTTTGCAGCTCACCACGGGAATGAAGCTCCTGCACGTGCCTTACAAAGGTACGGGGCCGGGCATGACGGCGTTGCTCGCCGGGGAGATACAGGTGCTCGTCGTGGGACTTGCGACCGTGCTGCCGTACGTCAAAGCGAAAAGCGAGAAACTGAAAGTGCTCGCGACGATGGGTCCGAAACGTGCCGTGGTGGCGCCCGAGTTGCCGACGGTCGCCGAGTCGGGTTTTCCCGGATTCGAGTTCGACGTGTGGTACGGCATGGTCTTTCCCGGCGGCACCCCGCGGCCGATCGTGATGAAAGCCAACGCGGAGATCGTGAAGCTGCTGAAAATCCCGATCGTGCGCGAGCGCTTTACCGGCGCCGGGCTCGAGCCTTCCGGCAGCACGCCGGAGGAATTCCGCGATCTCATTCGCCGCGAGATTCCCATTTGGCACAAGGTCGCGAAACAGGCGAACATCAAAGTCGAATAACACTGGAGAGTATCGATGGACATGCCGGACAAAACCGCGCGCGTCTCACAGCCGCGCGACATGAAGCTCATCATCGAGAAAAACGTGCAGGTGCCCATGCGCGACGGCACGCTGCTCTATGCGGACATCTTCCGGCCGGACACGACCGAGAAAGTGCCGGTCATTTTCAATACGAGCGTCTACCAGAAAGACAAACTGTGGGTTCCGCCCGCGGATCTCGAGGAGGAAGCGAATCCGCACATGAACTGGGAGACGGTCAATCCGCTGTGGTGGTGTCCTCGCGGATACGCTGCCATGCGGCTCGATTCCCGCGGTGCAGGACGATCGCCCGGGAAGTCCGAGCCGAGCTCCTATCAGGAAGCGCTCGACACGTACGACGCGATCGAATGGGTTGCGAAGCAGACGTGGTGCTCGGGAAACGTCGGCATGCTCGGCATCTCGTACCACGCTTCGTCGCAGTGGCGCGCCGCGAACATGCAGCCGCCGTCACTGAAAGCGATCATGCCCTGGGAAGGACGTGCCGACCAGTACCGCGACCAGGCCTATCACGGCGGGATTTTCGCGCTCGGCTTCATCGGCAACTGGTGGCTCACGCATACCGCGCATCATCTGCTCGGCCGGCCGCGCAGCTACAATCCCGATGCGTTCCACAACGACATGATGTGGAACTACATGCGCAACGATCTCGATTCCGAGTTCTGGCGCATGAGCAGCGCGCGCTGGGACCGCATCGCCATACCGGTGTACAGCGTGGGCAACTGGGGCGGTTTCTCCATGCATCTGCGTGGGAATACCGAGGGCTACATGCTCGCAGCCTCGAAGCACAAGAAGCTGCGCGTCCATACCGGCACGCACTTCCATCCGTTTCATTCCGAGGAAGGCCGGATGGATCAGCTGCGCTGGTTCGATCACTGGCTGAAAGGGATCGACACCGGCATCATGGACGAGCCGGCGGTGAAGCTCGAGATCCGCACGGGAGGCAACACCGAGCGCTATCCATTCCGTTACGAGAATGAATGGCCGCTCGCGCGCACCCAGTGGACGAAGGTCTATCTCGAGATCGAGCGCGAGCCTTCGGGTGACGCGCACGCCGCGGAAGGCACGCTCACATGCGAGGTTCCACAGAAGGAATCGAAGCTCACTTACTCCGCATCGGGTGCCACGAAGGCCGGCATCGCCTCAGGGTCTTCACTTGCGACGACGCATGGAAACACCGGACGCACGGGTGTTTCGTTCGAGTCCGAGCCGATGCCTCACGATACCGAAGTCACGGGCCCGCTCGTGCTGAATCTGTGGGTATCGAGCACATCCGAGGATATGGATATCTTCGTGACGATCCGCAACATCGATCCTGCGGGCAAGGACGTCTGCGAAGTGGGCCAGCACGGGCAACCCATCCCGTGTGTGACGAAAGGCTGGCTGCGTGCTTCGCATCGCAAGATCGATAAAGAGAAATCGCTTCCGTACCGGCCGTATCACACCCACGATGAACGCTGGTGGCTCAAACCGGGCGAGCCGGTCGAATGCCAGATCGAGGTCTGGCCGACTTCGATGGTTTTCAAGCAGGGACACAAGCTGCGCGTCGATATACAGCCGCGCGACGGGGTGGGCAGCGCGCCTTATACGCATTACCACGCGGATTACAACGCGGGCGCGGAAAACACGATCTATTCGGGTGGAGACAAACTGTCCTGGCTGCAGGTGCCGATCATCCCGGCGAAGTGATTAAATCAACCCACGATCTCGAAAGACTTCCACCGCGATCCGCAAGCTCGTTCCCGCCGCCGGCCAGCCGAGATAAACCGCGCTGTGCAGGAACACTTCGGCAATCTCTTCCGGCGTCGCGCCGTTGTTGAGCGCGCCGTTGATGTGGCCCTTCAGCTCGTCCGAGCGGTTGATTGCCGTGAGCATGGCGATCGTCACGAGGCTTCGCGTTTTCAGCGGCAGCTGGGGCCGCGACCAGATCGTGCCCCACGCGAACTGCGTGACGATCTCGTTGTGCTGCTTGGTGTAAGGGTCGTCGCTCGCCTGGCGCCGCGAGACGTGCTTGTCGCCAAGCACGCTCTGGCGCGTTGACATGCCTTTCTGATACAGCTCGTCGTCCATGCTACTGCAGGGGCGAGAACGCCGACGGCATGACGATCTTGTTCTCCTGCGCGACGAGCTCGTAGTCGCGGCCGCCTTCCTTGATCGCTTTCTTGCCTGCCGGCCACAAGCCGGTCGCCTGCGCTTTCTTGCGGATCTCTTCGCGCTGATCGAGGCTGTGATACGGCCAGATGTGCTGGAAGGTGTTCACTTTGCCGAGCTCGCAATGCCATACGGCCGTGACCGGGCCGAACTCGAGACGCACGTTGATCGCCGATTCCCAGTTCTTCTTGATGGTCGGGAGCTCGCCGCCCGCGAAATGGTAGGTGCGGATTTCGAAGAACGGGCCCTGTTTGCCCGGCTGGATCGGCTTCATGAACGAAAACGGAATCATGATCTCCGATTTCTGCGACACGATGAACTCGGCAATTTTCGGTGGCCACACGCCGTCTTTCACCGCGGCTTCGCGAATCTTGTTGCGCTCCTCGAGATCCTTATACCCCCAAACGTGGATGATCTGGTTGAGCGGTCCGATCTCGGTATGCCAGAACGCTGCGAGCTCGGAGTATTTCTTGCGCTTTTCGTACGCTTCGCCGAAACGTTTTTCGACTTCCGGAAGAGAACGCGGTTTGATGTCGTAGGTTCTCATTTCATAGATCATGGCGGCCCCTTTTTGGTGGTGTTGCGGTGGAGGGACGGTTAGTCTAACTCAGGCGTTTGGCTCGGGCGCAAGATTTGCATCCTGTCCGCGTCACGCGACGTAAGGAGGCCGCCATGCACCTGAATGAGCCCCAGCCCATCCGGGACCGAGCCGGAAACGTGATCGGAACGATCGAGCACCAGGAGAACGGTGACGAGATTCTGCGCAACGCGCAGAACGAGGTGCGCGGCTATTACGACGCGCAAGCCGACGTCACGCGCGACGCCGACCAGCGGATCGTGGCGAAAGGTAACAAGCTGCGCTCCATGATTTGTTGAAGATCTGACGTAGCGCCGCGAGGCGCATAAAGGGTGCTTTTGCGCGGCGAGGGGCAGCTTCGCTGTCCCGAAGCAGCGGAGTCTATTCCTGGAGGGTTTCGCGGACCCAGTCGAGCACCAGCGCGAGCCGCGGCGGCAGAAGGTCTTCCGCTTCATCGAAGCTCACCCACCTGTACTCGTGGTGTTCCGGGCGGCCGAGCGCGTGCGAGATCGGCAGCCGGACGATTTCCTCGGACGTTTCCGCCAGATAGTAGCGTGCGACCTTACCGCCGGCGTAAGGCAGCGTCTCGCGATAGATGTCGCCGAACGGAAACTCGAATTGCGTGAGCCCCGTCTCTTCGGTCGCTTCGCGCTTCGCGGCGTCGAGAGGCTCCTCCCCCGGCTCGACACGCCCTTTCGGAAAATCCCAGTTCTTGTACGCACGCAACACGAGAATGCGCCAGCCTTGCCAAGTCCGGCGCAGCGGGATCACACCTGCCGATAGCACTTTAGCCATACTTTCAATCCGTGACCAGAGACGGCTGACGAGTCAATGCGTCACGACGATTCCCAAAGCAAGGCCGCGCCTCGTACGCCGCTCGAATCGCCGTGAAAGTTTCGCACGAGCTTCGTGCGTACCACGTCGGAGAATATCCACTCTTTCCAAAGCCGGGGAACATTCGTGTAGAGGCGATCCACGTTGGACAGACCGCCGCCGAGCACGATCGTGTCAGGATCGAGCACGTTCACGATGGAAGCGAGGGACCGCGCAAGGCGATGCTCGTATCGAGCCATGGTCTCCGCGGCAGCGGCGTCGTGTACCGCTCGCGCCGCGATCTCCTCGGCTGCAAGCTCCTCGCCGGTGCTCTCGGCGTGATCGCGCGTGAGCCCTGGCCCCGACAGAAATGTTTCGATGCACCCCGTTTTTCCGCAGTAACACGGCGCACCGGGGAGCTCCGCCGGCTGCGGCCAGGGCAAGGCGTTGTGTCCCCACTCGCCCGCAATCGCGTTCGCGCCCTGAAGTACGTCCCCGTTCACGACAATGCCGCCGCCCACCCCGGTGCCGAGTATCACGCCGAAAACGACGGACGCATGATGTGCCGCGCCATCGAGCGCTTCGGACAACGCGAAGCAGTTGGCGTCGTTCGCGATTCGTATCTCGCGGCCGAGTGCGCGCTCGACGTCTTCCTTGAGGAGACGATCGTTGAGACAGACGGAGTTGGAATTGCGGATACGCCGGTTCACCGGCGAGAGCGAGCCGGGTGTGCCGATGCCTATGCTTCCGCGCTTGCCGACTTCGATCTCCGTTTCACGGATGAGTCGTGCGAGAAGCGCAACCGTGGCTTCGTAATTGCCGGAGGGTGTCGGTTCGCGCCGTCTCAGCAGCTCGGACCGGCGCTCGTCCAGCGCGATGATTTCGGTCTTGCTGCCGCCTAAGTCGATGCCTATACGAATCAAGGGGGACAGTTATGGAAGCTGAATCTTGCCTCCGCCGCCCAGGCCACCGCCGCCTAGCCCGCCCGGCCCCAGACCTCCCATGCCGCCCTGCGGCACTACGATCGACGAAGCTGCCTGTCTGCGAAGCTCCTGCAGGTCGCGGACGGTCTTGTCGATCGCGTCTTTCGCCGCCGGACCGAAAGCATCCACCGCTTCGGCCAGTGTCTTGGCGTCGATCTCGAAGCTGATCGGCAGCGGCCCCGCACTCGTCATGATCTGCGCCTCGCCCATGTACAGGACCGGGCGTGCCGGATCGGTTGCGCCAGTCATCGTGAGAGGCGTCAGCACTCGAAGAGTACCGATCTTGCGATCGGTAATGATCTCCTCGCGATAGAGCGACGCGGGATCCATTTTCGCTTCGGTTTCAGCTCGTTGGGCCATGGTATTCCTCGATGCGTTCGATTATGCCGCCGGCAAGGTTAGCAGATGTTCCCCGAGGCGCCTCACGGCTGGCTCTTCGGCGGTCTTCGCCGCGGTGTGCGGTTCGCACCCGGCGCCGCGTCTTTCGGACGGCCGGGTTTTTCGGGGACGACCGTCGCCACCACGCGCTTCAGCACGAGCTGCGGTGTGGCACCTTGCAAGCGTATCGAGTACTGATCGAATGACTGTATATGGCCTGCAAGGCGAATGCCATTCACCAGGAAGACGGATACGAGAATCCGCTCCTTGCGCAGGGTGTTCAAAAATTCGTTCTGTAGGCCGTAACTCTGATCGCTCATGGTTCTTCAGGAATAATCACGTGTGCCGCGACCGCGGCAGCGCGTGGAAAAAACAGCGATTGTGCCACAAGAGCCTGGGCGCGCTGACTGGCGCATGCAGCCCCATGGCTTTACCGCTCCAGGCCTTCCGCTTTGAGCGCCTCTCGCACGGACGGATACTCCGCGGTTGTCCTGAGATAGTCCTGCAAAGCCGGCCACCGGCTCAAGTCCATTTTCACGACGATGGCCCACCTCAATACGGTGAAGAAGTAGGCATCCGCCGCGGTCAATTTTTCGCCCATCAGACCCGAGCGTCCCGCAAGGTGCTCGGCCACGTAGCCGAAACGTTTCTCAAGCAGCTTCTTTTGTCTCTCCTGCAATTCGGTCGAAGCGGATGGGTCGAACAGCGGGCTGAAGTTCTTGTGGATCTCCGTGCTGGTGAATGCCATCCATTCCATCAGGCGATAGCGCCCCATCGACCCCGCGATCGGCGCGAGCTCCGACTGCGGCGCCAGATCCGCCACGTACTGCGTGCAGACGCTCGCTTCCGTCAAAATGGAGCCATCGTCGAGCTCCAGCGCGGGAACGTAGCCTTTGGGATTGATTCGCAGGTAGTCCTGGCCCTTCGCCGTGCGCTTCGTTTTCAGATCCACTTTCTCGAGCTCGAAGGCGTGTCCGCTTTCGCGCAGCGCGATGTGCACTGCCAGTGAGCATGCGCCCGGCGTGTAGTAAAGCTTCATGACGGTCCTCCTGGCTAAAAACGTGCTGTAGCAAATGCCAAGCCGCAAACTTCGTACAATACGCCCATGTCCCGCATCGTTCTCAGCACCCTCAACGCGCGGTACGTGCACGCGTCCCTGGGGCTTCGTTACCTGGCAGCGAATCTCGGCGAGCTCCGCGGCGAGGCCCGGATAGTCGAGTTCGTGCTGGGCGCACGCGCCATCGACATGGCCGAGCAGCTTCTCGCGCACTCTCCGCGGGTTATCGGGTTCGGGGTTTACATCTGGAACGTCGAGGAGACGACCCGCCTCGTCGCGTTACTCAAAGCCATCGCACCGGAAGTGGTTATCGTCGTCGGCGGACCCGAGGTGAGCTACGAATCGGAATCGCAGCGCATCTGCGATCTCGCCGACTACGTCGTTACCGGCTGGGGCGATCTCGCATTCGCCGGGCTCTGCAGGAGTGTTCTGGGTGGTGACAGACCCGGCGGCAAAATGATTGCGGGCGGACAGCCGCCGCTCTCTGCGATCCTCATGCCGTACGGAGAGTTCACCGAAGAAGACATCGCACGGCGCTTTGTGTACGTCGAAGCCTCGCGCGGTTGTCCGTTCAAATGCGAATTCTGCCTGTCCTCGCTCGACAAGACCGCATGGGCTTTCGACCTCGATTCGTTCATGGGCGAGCTCGAGGGCCTGCACGCGCGCGGCGCGCGGCATTTCCGTTTTGTCGATCGCACGTTCAACCTGAAAGCCGCGGTCGGCTCGAGGATTCTCGAGTTCTTCCTCGAGCGGCTGGACGAGAAGCTTTTCGTGCACTTCGAAGTGATTCCGGATCATCTGCCTGACAGGCTCAAAGCCGCGATCGCCCGCTTTCCGGCAGGCGCGCTGCAGTTCGAAGTCGGAATTCAGACGTGGAACGAAGAAGTGCAGGCGCTCATATCGCGCAAGCAGGACAATGCGAAAGCGGAAGAGAACTTGCGCTGGCTGCGTGCGGAGTCGAACGCGCTCGTTCATGTCGACCTGATCGCAGGGTTGCCGGGCGAAGATCTCGAAAGTTTCGGACGCGGCTTCGATCGTCTTCATGCACTCGCGCCGCACGAGATACAGGTTGGAATTCTGAAGCGCCTTCGCGGTACGCCCATCGCGCGGCACACGGAGCGCTTCGCGATGCGCTACAACCCCGACCCCCCGTACAACGTCCTGCAAACCGATCGAATCGCATTCGGCGACATGCAGCGCATCGCGCGCTTCGCCCGCTACTGGGACATGATCGGCAATTCCGGTCGGTTTCGCCGTGCGCTCACGCTGCTCCTCGAGGGTTTCCCTTACGCGCGCTTCATGCGGTTCTCGGACTGGCTTTACGCCACTACCAGCAAAACGCACGAGATCGCGCTCGAGCGGCTGTTCGAGCATGTATATCTGTTTCTCACCCGCGAGCTCGGCATCGCTCCGGCTGCGGCTTCCGCCGCGTTGCTCGCGGATTACGAGGCGAGCGGGGCGCGCGGGAGACTTTCGTTCATGCCCGACCGCACCCCACGTGAGACGCGCGTGCGCGCGAGCACCGAGCGCGCTGAGTTGAGACAGGCACGGCATTTGCGATAATGGCGCCCGCGAAGCGACCCAGGAGAACAGAATGGCTGATGCGATCGTCGAAACGAATGCTGCCACACCGCGACACGGGCTCGTCACCCTGACCCACGTGCTCTACGGAATGCATGCGTTCAGCGCGCTCATGGGTGTGCTCACGCCTGCGTTCATCGTGACGTCGTTTCTCGCGGGCTGGCCTTCGATCATCGCCGTCATCATCAACTACATTAAACGCGACGACGTACGCGGGACGTACCTCGACTCGCATTTCAGCTGGCAGCTCCGCACGTTCTGGTATGCATTGCTGTGGGTCGTCGTCATGGGTCTGCTGATCATGACGCTCATCGGCATACCGGTTGCGATGCTCGTCGGCATGGGCGTCGGTATCTGGGTGATCTACCGCATCGTGCGCGGATGGCTCGCGTTGATCGAAGCCCGGCCGGTGCGTCGCTACGAATCGAACGCCGTATGACGGACGAGGCCGTCAGGATCGACAAATGGCTGTGGGCGGCGCGCTTCTTCAAGACGCGCTCGGCCGCGCAGCAGGCGATCGAAGGCGGCAAAGTAAAGCTCAACGGCGAGCGCACGAAGCCCGCGAAAGATCTGAAGCCCGGCGATCGGCTCGTCATCCATATCCGCGGATACGAGTGGAGCATACAGGTGCTGCGGCTTTCCGCGCAGCGCGGACCGGCTCCCGTTGCGCGAACGCTCTACGAAGAAAGCGAAGAGAGCCGCGCCAGGCGCGCACTGGAAGTGGAGAAGCGGCGCCGCTTCAACGAGCCCGCGAGCACGCTCCAGGGACGTCCCACGAAGCGCGACCGGCGCGTGCTGGACCGGTGGCAGGACGAGACTTAGGCGCTCTTAGGCGCTTTGCGCTCCGGGCCGGCCGTTCTGGACGGCGTAGGTTGCGAGCGTGCGAATCGGCGAATCCGGCTCGGCCGCGCTCCCGATCGTGCGGATGCGCGCGATGCAGCGGGCGTGCGTGAGCTCGAGCGTCGTATAGCCGCGTCTCGTACCGTTCGCGAACGAGACGTGAGGATTTTCCTGCAACAGCAGCTCCACGCGTTTCGGGCTTGGCCCTTGTGAACTGATCGAAGGGCATATGAATTCCGTCGCGACGACAGCCGAATGCGCGTCGTTGAAATCGACCTTGAGATCGGCTACGGCTGCGGTATGCACGTCCCCGCCCAGCACCACGGGGTTCGATACCCTGTGGCCCGTGACCGCTTCGAGCAGTCGTTCGCGCGCACGCGGATAACCGTCCCAGCCATCGGTCCAGTAATCGGCGCCAGGTCCCGGCCGCCGGTCGACCTGAGCCATCATCGTCTGCTGCGCGATCACGTTCCAGTGCGATGAGGAGCGTCCAAGACTTGCGTGCAGCCAGCGCTCCTGCGTGCGGCCCAGCATCGTGAGCTTCGGGTCGAGGCGCCCGGCACAGTCGGTTTCCGGTACGACGTTGCTGCCGCCGCGCTCGGGCCGGGGACACACCTGGTGCGAGCGGTACTGCCGCGTATCGAGCACGTAAAAGCGCGCGAGGGGGCCATATGCCGCCGTGTGATAGAGCTGCATGTCGTGGCCGCGTGGACGGGCCCAGGCGGGAAGCGGCATGTGCTCGTAGTACGCGCGATAGGCTGCCGCACGGCGCGCGAGAAAAACATCCGGCGGATCGAGGTCCTGCGAGCGATCGTTCGCATAGTCGTTGTCGACTTCGTGATCGTCCCACGTGACGAGCCAAGGGAACGCGGCATGCGCCGCCTGCAAATCCGGATCGCTCTTGTACAGCGCGTAACGATTGCGATATTCGTCGAGCGTGTATGGCTCCAGGGCGCCGTGCTTGCGGACGTGAGCGCGTCCCCAGGACGATTCGTAGATGTAATCACCCAGGTGGATTACGAGGTCGAGCTCTTCCCGTGCCATGTGCCGATAGGCCGTGTAATAGCCCTGCTCATACTGCTGGCACGACGCGAATGCGAAGCGCACCGGTGCCGGCATTGCGCTGGCCTCCGGCGCCGTACGGGTGCGACCTGCCGGGCTCAACGCATCGCCTGCGCGAAAGCGATACCAGTACGGCCGCGCGGGTGCGAGTCCGTTCACGTCGACATGAACGGTGTGCGCCCATTCCGCTTCTGCGAGCGCGGCGCCCTGCGCCACGACATTTGCGAACGTTTCGTCTGCCGCGACTTCCCAGCGTACGGGAACCGATGCGGGCAGCATGCCACCGCCGAGCAGCGGCTCCGGAGCGAGCCGTGTCCACAGCGTCACACCGTCGGCGCGCGGATAGCCGGAGGCGACTCCGAGCGTATACGGATACGCTGCAAAGCGAGGCTGCGCGAGCACCCGGCGCGCCCGACCCGCGTATGCGGACGCAAGCAGCCCTGCGCTGCACTGGAGAAACCGGCGGCGTGTGATTGTCATTCGAATAGCCCCTGACTCTAACGCGCCCGGTCGCTTGTGCGATGACCGTCTCCTGCGTTTTTTGCAGGCGTTCTTCGCCCGTGCGTGATCGTGTGCAAGACGTTTAGAATCGCCGGTCTGGCATGAAGCCCCGGGACAAAGGACCGTAACATGAAGGGTATGATCGCAGCGCTTGCTCTCGCATCGGTTTGCGGAATGTCGTATGCGGCTGAAATCAGGGTATTGAGCGCGGGCGCCGTCGAGCCCGGGTTGCACGCGTTCGCGAAGCTCGCGAAACAGGAAACCGGCCACGACCTGAAGATCCAGTTCAATACCGCGCCTCAGATCGCGAAGCGCCTCGCCGCCGCCGAAGTCTACGACATTCTCATCTCGCCCCCGGCGGCGATCACGAACGCCGCGAAGGAGGGCAAAGTGCTCGCCGAGACGCGCGCGCCCGTCGGGCGCGTCGGTGCGGGCATCATCGTGCGCACGAGCGCGGCTGCGCCGGACGTGTCGTCGGTCGATGCGCTCAAACAAGCGCTGCTCGCCGCGGATTCGGTCGTCTACAACACGGCTTCTACAGGACTCTATCTCGACAAGCTTTTCGGGAAGATGGGCATCCTCGATCAGCTCAAGCCGAAGAGTACGCGCTATCCCGACGGCGCGTCCGTGATGGAGCACGTCATCAAAGGCAAAGGGAACGAGATCGGCTTCGGTGCGATCACGGAGATCAAGATGTACGAGCCGAAAGGTCTCAAGCTGATTGGCCCGCTGCCGGCGGACGTTCAGAACTACACGAGCTACGAGGCGGTCGTGATGAACGGTGCGCCCGCGACGGAGGCCGCTCGCGCGGTGCTGAAGCTCCTTGCCTCGCCGGCCGGTAAGGCTGCGTTCGTCTCGGGCGGAGTCGAGTAGAGCGCGCGAAGCTCGCGAGAGACCTGTCGTGAAAACGCTCAACGTGATCGGTGCCGGCCGTGTCGGCCGCACGCTGGCATCGCTGTGGAGCGAGAAGCACACGTTCGAAGTGAAAGACGTCCTCGACGGGAAACCCGACGGTG
>Ga0075431_100000336_pt1 | contig 36980 bp, 24 predicted proteins | sample RhiMetdeltSRZDD5_FD_75297 | JGI IMG/M metagenome (GOLD analysis project Ga0075431, IMG submission 75297) | Populus rhizosphere microbial communities from Tennessee, USA - Rhizosphere MetaG P. deltoides SRZDD5 | ecosystem: Host-associated > Plants > Roots > Rhizosphere > Soil | place: USA... | reverse complement strand
GAGGGCGGGTCGTTCCTCGGGCTTCGCGTTCTCGATCATGGCGTCAAAACCAGCGCGTGCTTCATCGTGCATGCCAGCAGGCTACTGTGTTCACGGGTAGCCGGAACCGGAAAACTTCGAAGGCGTTCTTCAGTCGGGGGACCCGTGCAACCCCGGCGCAACCCCGAAGGAATTCAGTCCCCTGTCGTCGAATGCTACGGGTGGCCTAAGTCTATTGTTTAGTGTGGGGTGGATGACGGGATTCGAACCCGCGGCCTCCAGGGCCACAACCTGGCGCTCTAACCAAACTGAGCTACATCCACCGCAGAGGCGGGCCGGCTAAACCGCCATTCTAACGCACCCGGTCGGGGTTCGCGCGACTCAGGCCTCGCCGCGCGGCGTGTCGTGGACAGGAAGGCGTGCCCGCAGCTCCGTGCCCCCATCCGGCCCGCTGGCGATCCTGCATTCGCCTTCCAGCAGCGTGACCCGCTCCTGCATTCCCAGCAGACCCATGGACGCGCCGGCCACCGCGCGCTCGCGGGCCGCCGCCGCCTCGAAACCGATTCCGTCGTCGCGGACGGAGAGCTCGAGCCAGCCGTCGTGGAGGTGCAGGTCCAGCCAGACGCGCCGGGCCTGGGCGTGACGCGCGACGTTGGTCAGGGCCTCCTGGGCGACGCGGAAGCACGCCGTCTCGATCTCCGGCTCCAGGCGCGGGACGTCGCCGATGGAGAGGTGGGCCTCGATGCCCGCATCCCGGGCGAACCGATCCGCGTACCAGCGCAGCGCCGCGGGCAGGCCGAGGTCGTCGAGCACGGACGGCCGCAAGGCAAGGGCCAGGTCCCGGACCCTCTCCATCGCCCCGTCGACGGAGGCGAGGGCTTCGCTCAGGTGCGCGGACGGCGCGGAGCCGGCCGGCCGTCGCTCCAGCGAGGCCAGGTTGATCTTGACCGCGGTCAGGACCTGGCCCAGCTCGTCGTGCAGCTCCACCGCCAGCCTTCGCCGCTCCTCCTCCTGCGCCGTGAGCAGGCGCCGGGCCAGGACCCTCTGCCTCTCCCGTCCCCCGCGCACCCTCTCCATCAGCCGGCCGAGCTCGACGGCCGGCGCGACGCGGTCGGCGACGAGGCCCATCAGGCTGAGCTCCTCCTTCGTGAAGCGCCGGGGGCGGCCGGAGCTCACGACCACGACTCCCACGACGGTTTCCCCGATGCGGAGCGGGACCCCCATGACCGAGCTCACCGCGGAGCGCACGTCGGGTAGATGGAGGCCGGCGATCCCCGACACGTCGACCCTGGAGTAGTCGTCCACCACGACGGGCTGGCCTCTGGCCGCGACCAGTCCCGTGACCCCGGAGCCCATGCGCACGCGCACGGCGGGGTTGAGCTCGTAGCCGTAGGCGGCGCGCGGAGACAGGGTCTGCCCATCCTCGTCGATCAGGAATACGGTGGCCGCGTCCGTGTCCAGGGCGCGCTGGACCCGCGCCAGCAGCTCGTGCAGCAGCTCGTCGAACCCGAGGCGCCGGAGCGCGCTGTCCGTGATGCTCTCGATGGCGCGCAGCCTCTCCAGGGCCGCCTCCGCTTCCCCCCGCGCCGCCCGCTCGCTCGCGAGCAGCCGATCGCGCTCCGCTTCCGCCCGGTTGCGGTCCGTGACATCGACCTGGGAAGAGATCCAGCACTCCTCGCCCCCGATCTCGACGGGGACGGCGGAGACGATGACGTCGCGCAGCTCGCCCGACTTACGGCGCACCTGCAGCTCGAAGTTGCGGAGCACGCCGTCCGCACTCACCCGGTGCCTGGCCGTGCTGCGGACGGCGGGATCGACGGTGATGTGGAGCTCCGCGTTCGTGCGGCCGACGACTTCCTCCCGCTGGTAGCCGAACAGCTCCAGCCAGATCTGGTTCACGTCGATGATCCGGCCCTGGCCGACGGTCGAGATGGCGAGCGCCACCGGGCTCGCATGGAACAGCTTCGTGAGACGGTCCTCGGACTCGGCGACCGCGGACGAGGACCGCTTCTTGCGCCGGATCCCCGACTTGGCCACGGTGATTCCCTCCTGTTCGAGGCCCGAGTCTAGCCTTCGATGGGCCCGCGCCGCGCCGATAGGTACTCACCGACCGTGGAATAGGGGTTTGTACTCATGGACAGCCGCCAGGGCGGCGGGTAGCTTGTTGGCCTGGTTCATTTTGCGCGCACGGACGATCCGAGGCCCCATGTTGCTGGCCGTGGCCGCCACGTCGGATGAAGGGATCGTGATGGACCGCCTCCGCATATTGCACGTCGAGGACAACGAGACGGACGCGGAGATCATCCGGCTGACCCTGGAGGAAGCCGGCCTCGCCCCCCACATCACCCGCGTCGACACCCGCGAGACCTTCCTGGAAAAGCTTCGCGGCGAGACCTTCGACGTGATCGTGTGCGACTTCTCGCTGCCCGGCTTCGACGGCCGCACCGCCCTCCAGGTCGTGCGCGAGGCGCGCATCGACGTCCCCTTCATCTTCGTCTCGGGGACGATCGGCGAGGAGAAGGCGGTCTCCGCGCTTCGGGAAGGGGCCACGGACTACGTGCTCAAGGACCGCCTGTCGCGGCTCCCGGCCGCGGTCCGGCGGTGCCTGGAGGAGCGCCGGGAGCGGCAGGCGCGCAAAGCGGCCGAGGACCGGAACCGCGAGCAGGCCGCCCTGCTCGACGAGGCGCGCGAGGCGATCACCGTCCACGGCCTGGATCGGCGCATCACCTACTGGAGCCGGGGAGCGGAGCGTCTCTACGGCTGGACGGCGGAGGAGGCGGCGGCGGGAGCGGCGGAGGCGCGCGTGCCGCCCCAGTCGCGGGCCCAGGTCGAAACGGCCGTGGACACCGTGATCCGCGGCGGGAAATGGGACGGCACGCTCGAGCTCCAGACGCGCGACGGCCGGCGCATCCTCGTCGAGAGCCACTGGACCTGCCTGCGCCACCCCGACGGCTCACCCCGCGCCGTCCTCGTGATCAGCAGCGACGTGACCCAGGCCCGGCAGATGGAAGCGCAGCTGCACCAGAAGGAGCGGCTGGAGACGATCGGGATGGTCGCGGGGGGCATCGCCCACGACCTCAACAACGTGCTCGCCCCGCTCGTCCTCGGGATCGGGAGCCTGCGGCGCAAGGTCCTGGACGAGCACGGGGTCCGGCTCCTCAACACCATGGACGTGACCGCGCAGCGGGGAGCGGAGATCCTGCACCAGGTCCTGTCCTTCGCGCGGGGAACCCAGGGGCCGGTGGGCCCCGTCGACGTCGGCGCGGTGATCCGGGGGATGGAGCGGCTGCTCGCGGCCACGCTCTCCCGAAGCATCACGCTGGAGATCGAGGTCGCTCCCGACCTCGCGCATCCGCACGTGGATTCCGCCCAGCTCCAGCAGGTGCTGCTCAACCTCTGCGTCAACGCCCGCGATGCGATGCCCGCGGGCGGCCAGCTGACCATCAAGGCCGACAACGCCGCGCCGGCCGCGGGGCGAATCGGCAAGCACGTCGTCATCCGCGTGATCGACACGGGCGAGGGGATCGCGCCGGAAGCCCGCGCGAAGATCTTCGAGGCCTTCTACACGACGAAGGCCCACGGCACGGGGATCGGCCTCGCCACCGTGGCCTCGATCGTCAAGCGCCATGGCGGCGTGGTGGAGGTCGACAGCGTCGTCGGCCAGGGCACGGAGTTCCGCGTCTACCTGCCCGTGGCCACGCCCGTGGCCAGCGGAGCCGCGGCCACCGCCGCGCCCGGAGGGGCGGGACAGTGGCTCATGGTCGTGGACGAGGGCTCGGTGCGGGAGATCGCCCGCCAGACCCTCGAGGCGTACGGCTACCGCGTGTTCTGTCCTCCCGATGCGGAGAGCGCCTTGCGGACCCATGCCGAGCACGCGCACGAGATCGCGGCCGCCATCGTCAACGTCTCCATGCCCGAGATCGACTGTGTTCGCCTGATGCGCGAGATGCGGGCGCGGACGCCGACGCTCAAGATCATCGCGACCGACCGCGAGGCGGGAATGCGGTCGCACGCGGGCACGCCGGTGGCCGCGACCCTCAAGCAACCCTACAGCCCGGAGATCCTCCTGGAAGCAGTCGGCCGGGCGTTGCGGGGCAGGGACTGAGACGGCCGAGGGGCTGGCGCGCCTGAAGGGACTCGAACCCCTGACCCGCAGCTTAGAAGGCTGCCGCTCTATCCACTGAGCTACAGGCGCATCGAGCGATGCATTGTAGCGCGGATAATGGGCGGATGGCTCGAACATCCCGGACGCGCAAAGCCGACACGGGGCCCTGGGAATGCGTGATCGTGGGGGCCGGCCCGGCCGGCCTCTCCGCCGCCGTCTACATGGGCCGATTCAAGCGCCGGACCCTGGTCCTGGACTGCGGTGACGGGCGTTGGGCCTACGGCCAGGTCAACGACAACTACCTCGGCTTTCCCTCCGGCGTGACCGGGCCTCGCCTGCGCGCCCTGGGCCGCGCCCACGGCGAACGGTTCGGCGTGGTCTACCGGGATGCGGAGGTGAAGAAGGTCCAGCCGGACGACCAGGGATTCGGTCTCATCACGACTCGTGGCGCGCATCGGACGCGGACCCTCATCTGGGCCGCGGGTGTGAAGGACCTCTGGCCCGACTTCGACGGAGCGCTCAAGCTCGTGGGACGGCATCTGTTCTGGTGCATCGTCTGCGACGGCTGGCGCACGCGTGGGCTGCGCCTGCTGGTGCTGGGGAACACGGACCCCGCGGTGGCGACGACGCTGCAGTTCCTCACCTACACGCGGCAAATCACCTTGCTCTCCGACCCCACCAAGGGGCGGCCGTCCGCGCGCGCCCGCGCGAAGCTCGGCCAGAACGGCATCGCCTACGCCGAGGGCCGCGTGCGCAAGGTGACGGCCTCGAGGGATTGCATCCGCCGCGTCGTCCTCGAAGACGGCCGCGCGCTCGAGGCGGACGTCGTCTTCAGCCTCTACGGCAGCCGGCCACGCACGGAGCTGCTGCGCGCGCTGCCGCTCGCCCTGGCCCGCAACGGCCACATCCGGATCGACGACAAGAACCGCACGAACCTCCCGGGCTTCTTCTCGGCGGGGGACTGCGACAACAAGCACAGCCACCAGGTCATCAGCGCCGCCGCGGAGGGCGCGATGGCGGCGCAGGCCGCGAACCACTTCCTCTATCCGCCGGCGCAGCGGCTGTAGAGAAGATCGGTCGACTCGGTTGGCGGCCCTTCCTACGACGCGGTCGGCGAAGGAATTCGCATCAGGGCCGTGATCGGCGCCGTCGTCACCGAAGCCTCCGATGCCCGTTGCGCGCTCAGCGTCGCCCGGCCCCGGTCACGCGCTCGCAACGCACGCGCCTCGGCCATGAGCTGCAAGGCGCGGGCGCGGCCGGCGCGACTGTGCGCGACCGCTTCCGCGGCCCGGCGCACCGCCGTCTCGGCCTCGAGCACGGCCACGCGCGCTCGGGCCAGCAGGAGCTGGGCCTCCGTCTCCTCCTGCGGATCGTCGGAGAGGCCGGCCAGCGAAACGACCATCGCCGTTTCCGCGACGAGGTCGCGGGCACGGGCCACCGGAGGCAGCGCCTCCGCGTGGGGAAACTCGGACAGCTTCTCCGTCTCCCGGATCAGCGAGTCGATCTCAAGCCACGAAGCGCCCATTCCATTCACCCCTGGAAGTTCGTTCTCCCTTGGACGGCTCAGGCTGACTTTCCGTTACAAAGAGTATATCCTGGCATAGAAAATGTCAACGGTGATTCTTCACTCCGGCGTTGGCCGCATCCGCCCTTAATTAATGAAGATCCGACCCGGCAGTCCCTACCCCCTCGGGGCCACCTGGGATGGCGAGGGCGTGAACTTCGCCCTGTTCTCCGAGAACGCGACCGGGGTCGAGCTCTGCCTGTTCGAAGGTTCCAAGGGCAATGACGAGCTGGCCCGGGTCCGCGTTACAGAGCAGACGGATCTGGTCTGGCACGTCTATCTCCCGGGCATCCGCCCCGGCCAGCGCTACGGCTACCGCGTCCACGGGCCCTACGAGCCCGAGCGGGGGCATCGCTTCAATCCGGCCAAGCTGCTCATCGACCCCTACGCCAAGGCGATCGACGGGCACGTGCGCTGGAACGAGCTGATCTTCGGGTACACCCTGGGGCACCCCGACGCCGACCTCTCCAAGGACGAGCGCGACAGCTCGCCGGCGGTGCCCAAGTCGGTCGTGATCGACGAGACGGCGCCCATGGTCGACTTCCGGAAGCTGCGCTACCCCTGGGACGGCCGGCCGATCTACGAGATCCACGTGAAGGGCTTCACCATCCGCCACCCGGAGGTGCCCGAACGGCACCGGGGCAAGTACTCGGGACTCGCCTCCCCCCCGATCATCGAGTACCTGCGCGGACTCGGCGTGACCAGCGTGGAGCTGATGCCGATCCACCAGTTCGTGTCGGACGGCATGCTGCAGGGGAAGGGGCTGTCCAACTACTGGGGCTATCACTCCATCGGGTTCTTCGCGCCCGACGTGCGCTACTCGAGCACGGGCCAGCTGGGCGAGCAGGTGGAAGAGTTCCGGCAGATGGTGAACGCGCTGCACCAGGCGGGCATCGAGGTGATCCTCGACGTCGTCTACAACCACACGGGCGAGGGCAACCACCTCGGCCCCACCATCTCCTATCGCGGGATCGACAACGCCTCCTACTACCGCCTGCTCCCCGACAACCCGCGCTACTACATGGACTACACGGGCACGGGGAACACGATCAACGTGCGCACGCCGCGGACCCTGCAGCTCATCATGGACAGCCTGCGTTACTGGATCATGCAGATGGGCATCGACGGCTTCCGCTTCGACCTCGCCTCGTCGCTCGCGCGCGAGCTGCACGAGGTGGACCGGCTCGGCTCGTTCTTCGACACCATCAGCCAGGACCCGACGATCTCGCGCGTCAAGCTCATCGCGGAGCCGTGGGACGTCGGGGAGGGCGGATACCAGGTGGGGAACTTCCCTCCCTTGTGGTCGGAATGGAACGGGAAGTACCGCGACACCGTGCGCGACTACTGGCGCGGCGCGGAGCGGACGCTCGGCGAGTTCGCCTACCGCTTCACGGGCAGCTCCGACCTGTACCAGGGTGACGGCCGCCGCCCCTTCGCGAGCATCAACTTCGTCACCGTGCACGACGGGTTCACCCTCCACGACCTCGTCTCCTACAACGAGAAGCACAACGAAGCGAACGGCGAGAACAACCAGGATGGCGAGCAAGACAACCGCTCCTGGAACATGGGCGCGGAAGGCCCGACGGACGATCCCGAGATCAACGCGCGGCGTGCCCGCCAGAAGCGGAACTTCCTGGCCACCCTGATGCTGTCCCAAGGCGTCCCCATGCTCCTGGCCGGCGACGAGCTCGGGCGCACCCAGCGGGGGAACAACAACGCCTACAACCAGGACAACGAGATCTCCTGGGTGGACTGGGAGAACGCGGACAAGGACCTCCTGGAGTTCACGCGCCGCCTCATCGACATGCGCCGCCGCCATCCCGTCTTCCGCCGGCGCCGCTGGTTCCAGGGGCGGCCCATCCACGGGAGCGGGGTCACGGACATCGGCTGGTTCCGGCCGGACGGCTCGCCGATGGACGACGAGGACTGGCGCGCCGGCCACGCGCGGTCTCTCGGCGTGTTTCTCAACGGCGACCGCATGGACAGCAACGACCCGCGCGGCGACCCCGTCGTGGACGACAGCTTCTACGTCCTCTTCAACGCGCACCATGAACGCGTGGACTTCAAGACTCCGGGCGAGGACCTGGGGAAGCGCTGGCTGAAGGTCCTCGACACCTTCGATCCGGACGCGGGCGAGGAGTCCTACGGGGCGCACGCGCAGGTGCCGGTGCAGGGGCTCTCCCTGGTGGTCCTCCGCCGTGCCGACTGAGCCGCGGGCGACCTACCGCGTCCAGCTCCACAAGGGCTTCGGATTCGAGGCGGCGGCGGCGGAGGTGGAGTACCTCGATCGCCTGGGCGTGAGCCACCTCTACTGCTCGCCCGTCCTGCAGGCCGTTCCCGGATCGACGCACGGCTACGACGTCGTGGACCACGGGAAGGTCAACGTCGAGCTCGGGGGCGAGGCGGGTTTCGCCCGGCTGGCCGCCACCCTGCGCGCGCGCGGGATGGGCCAGCTCCTCGACATCGTCCCCAACCACATGGCGATCGTCACCCCGCACAACCGCTGGTGGTGGGACGTCCTGGAGAACGGCCCCTCTTCGCGCTACGCCGCCTACTTCGACGTGGACTGGGACCCGCCGGAGGCCAAGCTGCGCAACACGGTCCTCCTGCCCGTGCTGGAGGACCAGTACGGGCGCGTGCTCGACAAGGCGCTCCTCGGCGTGGCGCGCCGCGAGGACGGCACCTTCACCATCCGCTATCACGACCACGAATGGCCGGTGGCGCCGCGCTCCATCGACTCGCTGCTGGCGGCGGCGGCGGAGCGCTGCGGCTCGGACGAGCTGGCCTTCGTCGCGGACGCCCAGGGGCGCCTGGCCGCGTCCACCGCCACCGACGTGGTGGCCATCCGCCGCCGTCACCGTCACAAGGAGGTGCTGCGCCGGACGCTGGAGCGGCTCTGCGCGGAGCGGCCGGAGGTGGCGGCGGCGGTGGAGGCGGAGATCCAGCGCGTCAACGGCGACGCGGACCTGCTCGACGCGCTCCTCGAGCGCCAGAATTATCGCGTAGGCTTCTGGCGATCGGCGGCGGGGGACCTCGGCTACCGGCGCTTCTTCGACGTGAACACCCTGGTGGGCCTGCGCGTGGAGATCGAGCGCGTCTTCTTCGACACCCACCACCTCGTGCTGGGATGGCTCGACGACGGGACGGTCGACGGCCTGCGCATCGACCATCCGGACGGGATGCGCGACCCCGCCGCCTACCTCCACCGCCTGCGCTCGGCCCGGCCGGGGGTGTGGGTGGTGGCGGAGAAGATCCTGGAGGCGGGGGAGTCCCTGCCCGAGAGCTGGCCCGTCGAAGGCACCACCGGCTACGACTTCATGGGCCGCGCGTCCGCGCTGTTCATCGACCCGGAGGGGGAGCGGCCGCTGACCGACCTCTACGCGGAGCTGACCGGGGAGCCGACGGACTACGCGGAGGTCCTGCGCGTGCAGAAGCACCGCGTGCTGCGCGACGTCCTGGGCAGCGACCTCAACCGCCTGACCGCGCAGCTCGTGGAGGTGTGCGAGCACCACCGCAACTACCGCGACCACACGCGGCACGAGCTGCACGAGGTCGTACGCGAGCTGATCGCCTGCTTCCCCGTGTACCGGACCTACGTGAGCGCGGAGGCGGAGGGGGCAAGCGCGCAGGACGAGAAGTACGTGGGCGAGGCCATCGCCGCCGTGCGCGTGAGGCGTCCGGAGTTCGACGGCCGGCTCCTCGACTTCCTGCGCGACCTGCTGCTGCGGCGCGTGCCGGGGGACCGCGAGACGGAGTTCGTGCTGCGGTTCCAGCAGGTGACGGGGCCGGCCATGGCCAAGGGGGCGGAGGACACGGCGTTCTACTGCTACAACCGCCTCCTCGCCCTCAACGAGGTGGGCAGCAGCCCCGGCCGCTTCGGCCTCTCCGTCCGCGAGTTCCACGAGGCCAACCAGGCCGCGCAGTGGAAGCGGCCGCGCGGGCTGCTCGCGACGTCGACCCACGACAGCAAGCGCAGCGAAGACGTGCGCGCGCGCATCGGGGTCCTCTCCGAGGTGCCGGCGGCCTGGGCCCGGGTCGCGCGGAGCTGGTTCGAGCGCCACCGGCGCCACTGGGGCGCGGAGCCGCCCGACCGCAACATCGAATACCTCCTCTACCAGACGCTGGTGGGGGCCTGGCCGATCGAGACGGAGCGCGTCAAGGCCTACGTCGAGAAGGCAGCGCGCGAGGCCAAGGCGCGCACGAGCTGGACGGCCCCCCAGCCCGCGTACGAGTCGGCCCTGCAGAAGTTCGTCGAGGTGGTGCTGGCCGACGAGACGTTCCGCCGCGAGCTGGATTCGTTCGTGTCCACCGTGCGCGACGCGGGTCGCGCCTCCTCGCTGGCCCAGGTGCTGCTGAAGCTCACGTGCCCGGGCGTTCCGGACATCTACCAGGGCACGGAGCTGTGGGACCTGAGCCTCGTCGATCCGGACAACCGGCGTCCGGTGGACTTCGCGCGGCGGCACCACCTGCTCGGAGAGCTGGAAGGGCTGCCGCTCTCCGCGGTGGTGGCCCGCGCGGACGAGGGGCTGCCCAAGCTCTTCCTGATCGCCCGCACCCTGGCCTTGCGGCGCGCGCGTCCGACGCCCTTCGGCCCGGACGGCGCCTACACGCCGCTGGAGGTGGAAGGGCCGGCCGCCGACCACGTCGTCGCGTTCTCACGGGGCGGCGAGGTGGTGACGGTGGTGCCGCGCTTCGTGCTGAAGCGGCGCGGCGAGTGGGGCGACACCCGCGTGGCCCTCCCCGCGGGCACGTGGCGCAACGTCCTCACGGGCGAGGACCTGGACGGGGGCCCGGCACCCGTGGACCGGATGCTGGCGAAGTTCCCGGTGGCGCTCCTGGCCCGCCCCTGACCCTATTGGAAGATGCGGAAGTGGCCGAGCAGCCACCATAACAGGATGAACACGATGACCGTGCTGAAGCAGCCGCCTCCCAGCTTCTTGGCCCCGTAACCGGCGGCCACGCCGCGCAGCAGTTTGCTCATGGTGAGTTGCTCCTTTTCACGAGCGTAGCAGCGCGGCGGGGGGCGCGAGCGGCTCCGGTGGCGATTTTTGTCGCGGCGGGACTCCGACCGGGAGGAGCCTCATTTGGGGGTCAAACTATCCTCCCTTGACAGGGCGCGCTAAGCTGGAGCACTTCCCTCGCCCGAGGCGGGTACGCACCCGGGAGGAGCCCCCTTGATCAAGCGACCACCCCTGCCGGACGCCGAAGCGGAGTGGCTCGAGCCGGACGGCCTCGGCGGCTTCGCTTCCGGCACCGTGGGCGGTCTGCGCACGCGGCGCTACCACGCGTTGCTCCTGGCCACCCGGCGTCCTCCGGCCGAGCGCATGGTCCTGGTCGCGGGGCTCGACGCCTGGGTGGAGACGCCGCGCGGACGGTTCGACATCACCTCGCAGCGCTACCGGCCGGGGGTGACCGCCCCCCTGGGCGGCCGCCGGCTCGACGCCTTCACCATCCGTCCCTGGCCGCGCTGGTCGGTCCTCCTCGACGATGGCACGCGCGTGGACCACGAGCTGTTCGTGCCCAAGGGATCGGCGATGACCGTGCTCACCTGGCGCGTCGCCGGCGCCGGTGCCGGCACGCGCCTGGTCGTGCGCCCGTTCCTCTCCGGCCGGGACCACCACGCCCTGCACCACGAGAACGCCGACTTCCGGTTCGAAGCCGACCTGGACGAGGGACGCGTGATCTGGCGGCCCTACCCGGACGTCCCGGCCGTGGTCGCGCTCTCGAACGGCACCTATCGCCACGAGCCGCACTGGTACCGCGGCTTCGTCTACGAAGAGGAGCGCCGCCGCGGCCTCGATTTCGAGGAGGACCTGGCCGCGCCGGGCACGCTCCGCTTCGACCTCGCGGGAGAGGAGGCCCAGCTCGTGCTGGCCGCGCACCTGCCCGGAGCGCCGGTGCCCCTGGACGGCCGCACGGTCTCCGCCGTGGTGGCCGAGCTGCGAGCGACCGAGGGCCGGCGTCGGTCCACGTTCATCTCTCCCCTCCATCGGGCCGCCGACGCCTACCTGGTCACGCGCGGAGCCGGGAAGACGATCGTGGCCGGCTATCCCTGGTTCACGGACTGGGGCCGGGACACCTTCATCGCCATGCGTGGCATCTGCCTGGCCGCGCGCCGGCTGGACGAGGCGCGCGCGATCCTGCTGGAGTGGGCGGGGGTGGTGTCGGAAGGGATGCTGCCGAATCGCTTCGCCGACCGGGGCGACGTCCCCGAGTACAACGCCGTCGACGCCTCGCTGTGGTACGTCATTGCCGTCCACGAGTACCTGGTGAGCGCGGCCGCGGCCGGCCAGCCCGCCTCTCCGGCCGATCGCCGCGTGCTGCAGTCGGCGGTGGAGGCGATCGTCGACGGCTATGCCGCGGGCACTCGGCACGGGATCCGCCTCGACCGCGACGGGCTCCTGGCCGCGGGCGAGCCCGGCGTGCAGCTCACCTGGATGGACGCGCGCGTGGGGGAGCGCGTGTTCACGCCGCGCATCGGCAAGCCGGTGGAGGTGGAGGCGCTCTGGCTCAACGCCCTCATGATCGCCTCCGCCTACTCCGAGCGCTGGCCCCGGACGCTGGCCGACGGCTTGCGCTCGTTCCGCGAGCGTTTCTGGAACCCGGCCACGCGCGCGCTGCACGACGTCGTCGATCCCGATCACCGCCCGGGCCTGGCCGATCCTACCTTCCGGCCCAATCAGATCCTGGCCGTGGGCGGCCTTCCCTTCGGCCTGCTCGAGCCGGCCATGGCCCGCCAGGTCGTGGACGCGGTCGAGGCGCGCCTGTGGACGCCGCGCGGCCTGCGCACGCTGGCCGCGGACGAGCCCGGCTATTCCCCACGCTGCGAAGGGGGTGTGCGCGAGCGCGATGCCGCCTACCACCAGGGCACGGTGTGGCCGTGGCTCCTCGGTCCCTTCGTCGAGGCCTGGGTGCGCGTGCGCGGCGGCACCCTCGAGGCGCGGCGGGAGGCGCGGGAGCGCTTCTTCGCTCCCCTCCTCGGCCACCTCGACGAGGGTGGGCTCGGCCACGTTTCCGAGATCGTCGACGGGGATCCCCCGCACGCTCCGCGCGGCTGCCCGTTCCAGGCCTGGTCGGTGGGGGAGGCCCTGCGCCTGGACCGGGTCGTGCTCGGCGACGACAGCCGCCGCGCCACCTCGACCGCGAGCGCGAGGGCGGCCAGCCGAAATCCTTGGGCCTCAAATTATCTCGCTTGACCGGTCGACGTTTGGGACGATAATCGCGACCGCCGGGAGGAGTCTCGTGGAAGAGGGCAAGGCCGGTCGAAAAGCGCGCATCGTGGTACTCGGCGGCGGCTTCGCCGGTATCTACACGGCCATGGCCCTCGAGAAGGCCATGGACGCCCGCGACGACTTCGAGGTCGTGCTCATCAACAAGGAGAACTACTTCGTCTTCCAGCCCATGCTGCCGGAAGTCATCTCCGGCACCATCGGCATGCTGGACGTGGTCAGCCCCATCCGGCGCCTCCTCCCGCGCACCGATCTCCACGTGCGCGAGGTCGAGTCGATCGACCTCGACGACAAGGTCGTGGTCTGCAGCCCGGGCTTCCGCGCCCATCCCCACGTCGTGCCCTTCGACCACCTCGTGCTCGCCCTCGGCAGCGTCACCGACTTCCGTGGGATGCGCGGGCTGCCCGAGCACGCCTTCCCCTTCAAGAACCTCGGCGACGCGCTCAGCCTGCGCAACCACGTCATCCGTGCCCTGGACGAGGCCGCCATCGAGCGCCACGACGAGCGCCTGCGCAAGCAGCTCCTGACCTTCGTGGTGGCCGGAGGGGGCTTCTCCGGGGTGGAGGTGGTGGCCGAGCTCAACGATTTCGTGCGGGGGGTCGCGCGCAACTACCCCGGCCTCGATCCGAAGGAGATCCGCATCGTGCTCCTGCACGCGCAGGACCGGATCCTCCCGGAAGTGGAAGAGAGCCTCGGCGTCTTCGCCCAGAAGATCCTGATGAAGCGCGGCGTGGAGATCCGCTTCAACACGATGCTGGAAGCGGCTTCCGGGGACGAGGCGATCCTCAAGGGGGGCGAGCGCATCGCCACCAAGACCCTGGTCTCCACCGTCCCCTCCTTCCCGCATCCGCTCCTGCAGTCCCTGCCCCTGCCCAAGGCGGGCACCGGCAAGCTCGTGGCCACGCGGCAGGGGAACGTGGAGGGCCAGACCAGCGTCTGGGCCCTGGGCGACTGCGCCATCCTGCCCATGAAGGACGGCAAGCCCTCGCCGCCCACGGCGCAGCACGCCATCCGCCAGGGCGCGGTGGTCGCCCACAACATCGTGGCCACCCTGCGCGGCCAGCCCCTCCGCACCTTCGATTTCCTCGGGCTGGGAAAGATGGGATCGCTGGGCCGCCGCTCCGCGGTGGCCGAGCTGCCCGGCGGCATCAAGATCTCGGGCTTCCTGGCCTGGTTCTTCTGGCGGACGATCTACCTCATGAAGCTGCCCGGGTGGGGGCGCAAGCTCCGCGTGGCCTCGGCCTGGGCGCTCGACCTGTTCCTGTCGCCGGAGCTCGTGCAGCTCAAGCTCGGCGGCTCCGGCGGCGTGACCCAGGAGCATTTCGAGCCCGGACAGGAGGTGTTCCGGCAGGGCGATCTCGGGGACCGCGTCTACATCGTCCTGAGCGGGGCGGCGGAGGTGTGGCGGGAGGCGGATGGCCGCGTCCGTCCCCTGGGCCGCCTGGGGCCGGGCGACTGGTTCGGCGAGATGGCCCTGCTCAACCAGACGACCCGCGGCGCCACCGTGCGCTGCGTCGAGGCCATGGACGCGCTGAGCCTGCCCAAGCGGGAGTTCACCGTGCTCGCGGCCAACCTCCCGGAGCTCCGGGAGAGCTTCGAGAGGGTGATGGCCTCGCGCCGGGGCGCGCGCAAGGACGACCCCGTGTCGATGGCACGATGATTCGAAGTCCAACGGAAACGTTGGTGCTCAAAAAGGAGGGGTTGTGCGTCACCCGGAAGCGCTGGTAGAGTCGACACCGCTCCCTCAGGCCATCGACGGGGTCCCGACGGACCCGATCCCAGGATCACGGAGGCGTGGCGTGCACGAGCTGGCGCGAGTTCCATTGTTCGAGCGGCTGAGCGGCGGTGAGCTCGAGAAGCTGGAAAAGCTGACCAGCCGCCGGAAGTTCCCGTCCAATACCGCCGTCTTCTTCCAGGACGATCCGTCCGACTCGCTCTACGTCGTGCTGTCCGGGTCGGCCAAGGTGTTCCGCACCTCCGAGGACGGCCGGGACCGGATCATGACCACCCTGCGCGCGGGCGACGCCTTCGGCGAGCTGGCCATGATCGAGGGACAGCCGCGCTCGGCCACCGTGCAGACCCTCGAGGAGACCGAGCTCCTCTCCCTCTCCCGCAAGGACTTCGAGCGCTTCGCCAGCGAGCATCCGGACTTCCTCTACAAGCTCCTGCAGTCGATGTGCGAGCGCGTGCGCAAGATCAACGAGGACGTCCTCGACCTGTCGTTCAAGGACGTGCCCTACCGCGTGCTCCGCCTCCTCTCCCAGCTCCTGACCCGCCACGGGGAGAGCGGGCCCGACGGCTGGCGCATCAAGATGCCCCTCACCGTGCGCGACCTCGCCTCCATGGTGGGCTCGAACACGGAGACGGTGGGCCGCCTCCTCGACCGCTACGAGAGCGAGGGCCTCGTGCGGCGGCAGGGTTCGAACTGGCTGATCCCCGACCAGGGAGCCCTCACCCGCGCCCTGGAGTACGCCTCCGCGGAATCATGAGCGCCCGCCTCCGCACCGCGCTGGCCGCGGCCGGCCTCCTCCTCGCGCCGTCCCTCGCCTCCGCGCACGAGCGGTTCATCCGGCACGACCTCAAGCACCGGATGCAGGACTGGTTCTTCGCCCGCGATCCCAACGGCCCCCTCGGCATGAACGCGAACATGCTGCACATCGGCCTGCTGGTGACGGGCCTGCTGGCCGTGCTCATGGGCATCTGGTTCCTGCGCGAGTCCCTGGACGAGATCGTCCGCTACAAGATCCTCATCCGCCTGCGCGGGGGCGTGCAGCGCACCCTCCACAACCTGGCCGCCTTCATCACGGACAAGCCCGTGCGCGTGGGCTGGTTCTACTCCCTGGGCGAGTGGTCGGTCATCATGTTCTTGCGCGCGCCCGCGCTCGTGCTCATGTACTCCGCCACCAACGACTCCCTGGTGATGCCGAGCTACCCCCTGGAGCCCTCGTCCGCCATCTACTTCAAGTTCCTGCAGGCCCTGCTCGCGATCCTCATCCTCACCCAGACCCTGCTCCCCCTCTGCGGCGCGCTCATCGTGGGCACCTGGTTGTACCTGTTCCGGTGGGGGCCGTTCGTGGCCGTGGATGCCTTGCCCGTAGTGACGGTCGCCGTCGTCTACCTCACCGCGCCCTGGCAGTCGCACAAGCTGGCCATCACCCGCCTCAACCCCGGGCAGGCACGCTGGGTGCGCATCATCCTGGGCTTCGGCTTCCTGGTCCTGGGCTGGATGAAGGTCTACAACCACGACCTCACCGCGGGCGTGGCCGACAACTATCCCGGCGTCATGAACGACCCCCTGGTGAACATGTTCGCCATGGGCACCGATCCCGCCCTGCGGCGCGAGACCTGGGTCGTCTCCTTCGGCATGGCCGAGGTCATGAGCGGCTTCATGCTCATGACCGGCATCTTCACGCGCTTCTGGGCCTGCATGATGCTCTGGGTCTTCACCAAGCTCATGCTCATCGACTTCGGCTGGGACGAGATCCCGCACATCTATCCCATCGGCGCCCTGCTGGCCGTCCTCACCTCCAACGACCTGCGCACCGAGTTCGACATCGTGCAGAAGACCGAGCGCTCGATGCGCGGGGACCGTGCCCTGCGGCGGTTCGCCCTGGTGGCGGTGGCGTCGGTCGTCATCGCCGTCGTCGCCGTCATGCCCATTCTCTGGGGCCTCACCTTCTCCAACCGAGCGATGTTGAAACCATGACAAGGTTCAAGCTGGCGACGCGAACGCAGATGGTCGTCATGACCATCGTCTGGCTGGGCGTCCTCATCGGCATCGACTACTGGAAGAACCCGCACCTGCGGGCGGCGGAGCGCATGCCGGAGAGGGCCCCGGGTGCCGCCCTCAGCCTCTGGGTCAACCACCTCTGCTGCACGGGCTGCCTGGGCGAGGTGCGCGATGCCCTGGCCGCCCTGCCCTGGGTCGATGCCAAGCAGATCCACCCCCGGCAGAACGTCGTCTCCCGCGAGCAGGCGGACGAGCATCCGACCCCCGCTTCGGACTACGGCGGGTGGGTGGACGTCGGCGTCACCGACATCGCCGCCATCGACTTCGTCGAGATCGACCGCGCCCTGCGCGAGAAGGGGATGGTGGCCTCGCGCATGGAGCTGAGCGGACCCGAGCACTTCCGCCTGGAGGCCAAGGTGCGGCACATCTGCTGCGGGATGTGCAAGGACGCGACGGACCGCATCCCCACCCTCGACCGCGTGCGCAACCGCCTGCGCTGGGTGGACAGCGTCACCACCGACCGCGTGAGCCACAACGTCACCGTCCACGCGCGCTACCAGGCCGCGGGGGAGGCGGTGGACGTGGCCGACCTGCTCGGCGCCTTCGACGAAGTGGGGCTCCCGCCCCTGTCGCTTCGGGTCCTCGCGGACGCGGAGCCGCAGCCCAAGGTGCCCGGGGGTTCGGTGGGACGTTGACGAGACCCCCCCGTTTGGACTAAGTCAAGGCCGACGGTTGGAGGGCCAACGTCATCGTTGGAACTCCAACTCCATCGTTGGCACTGCAAGCGTTCCCTCCCCGGAACTCCTGGGTCGGCGTGGCCGGGCGGCCCCGTTCGGGGCGACGGCCTTGGTTGGAGGTGCATGTGAGAGTTCAGCGAGCCGCGGCGGTCGTGTGGATCGCCGCGGGGATCCTCTGCGGTTCGGCGGCCGCGCGCGCCGAGGACCCACAGGCGAGCCCGCCCCCGCCGCCGTCGCCGCCCCCGGCGCCCACGACGACCTCGGTGCTGGCCAACCTGCCCATCCGGATGTACGCGAACGTGAACCTCCGGCAGGACTACCAGAGGCCGCAGGACAAGGCCGACCTCCTCCTCGACCCCAACCAGAACGACGGGTTGCTCACGCGCCTGCGCTTCGGCATGGAGTTCCGGGACGCCAAGGCCTCCGTCAGCGGCGGGATCCGCGTCAGCGCGGGGGAGACGCCGAACCCGGCCGCGCCCTTCACGCGCCTCGGTGACGCCTTCCGTCCCGTGACCTTCGGGCTCGACCAGTTCTACGTCGACGTCCGGCCCTTCAAGAACAAGGAGCGCGTCTGGTTCACGTTCGGCAAGATGACGTTGCCGTTCTGGCGCGGCGATCGTGGAACCGCGCGCGCGGAGATGACCTGGGACGACGACATCAGCCCGGTGGGAGGCGTCGTCAACCTGAACCTCTACCACAACGACGACAAGACGGTGAGCCTGGACAACGTCGGTGGGTACTTCATCGTGGAGTGGTTCCGGCAGGACCGGTTTGCCGGCCTGGTGGGGGACACCTGGCTGGTGGCGGACCAGGTGCGGCTCAAGGTCCATCGCGTCGCGGTCGCGGGCAGCTTCTACCACTACGAGAACCTGAACTCCGGCGCGCGCGCGCCGAGCTTCGTTCCCGGGTCGAGCGCTTCCATCGCGCCGGGCACCAACGCCTTCCTGCTGCGGCCGGGATTCCAGCGCACCAATACGGAAATCACCCTGGGCCCCGGAGCCTTCGGCTTCCGTGAGAACCGCTTCCGCATCGTCGATCTCCTGGCTCAGGGGAGCCTGCCCGTGGGCCTGCCCTGGCTGGGGCGCTCGGAGGTGTTCGCGCTCGGCCAGCTCGCGCACAACTTCTCGGTGGACGGCGAGAACAACGGCTGGGGCGGCACCCTCGGCCTCACCGGGGGGGCGTACACGCGCAAGCTCCATCCCTTCACCATCTGGGGGACGTATCGCAAGGTGGAGGCGGACGCCGCTCTCGGGACCTTCGCGGATTCGGACCTCGGCAGCGGCACCGACGTCAAGGGGTTCGAGATCTCGGCCGACTACCGGATCACGCGAAACCTCCTTCCCTACGTCTCCTACTTCCACCAGAAGATCGCCCCCGTGCGCAGCACGAGCAACAACCGCTGGTTCTTCGGCATTTCCTGGGATTTCTGATGAGGAGAAGAATGCGCACCGAGCGACATGACGTGAAGGTCCGAAGCGGGGCCTGGGCGGGACTGTCGACGCTCCTCCTGCTTTCCGGCTGCGGCCAGGTGGGCACCGTCACCGACGACGCCAGCACGATCGTGGACCGCGACCTCTCCGCGGTCGCCCTCCCGGGCAGCAGCAGCCAGCTCCGGCCGGTCGAGCGCGTGCCCCGCAGCACCTTCGGGGTCGTCAACCCGGCGCCCCTCGGCGAGCGTGACCAGCCCGCCTTCGTGTACCCCAGCATGGACGCGGAGGAGCGGGCCTCGATGCTCGAGGGCCTGACGTTCTTCACGACCGAGCACACGGCCGCGGAAGGCCTGGGACCGGCGGCCAACCAGGTCCGCTGCATGGGCTGCCACCTCAGCGGAAGCGACAACCTGCCGCCGTTCCTCACCACCAACTCGCACATCACGAGGGCGGCGCGCGCCACGCCCACGAACTTCCGGTACACCTCGTTCAACCCGGCCACCGGTGGGGGCCGGGCCGCGGACAACCTGGACGCCCTGACCAACACCGGGAGGACGGCCGCCTTCACGATCTTCGGCGACTTCTCGCCCTCCGCGGGCACGTTCGATCCGCTGGAGAGGTTCTCGGGGTTCGTGCAGCACACGCGCCCGTCGATCCCGGCCTGCCTGCCCGACCCGATCCTCCCCATCGAGGCCGATCCGAACCTGCGCGGAGGCATCGACCCCATCACCGGCCTTTCGCCCCTCGGCGTCCGCCGTACGACCGGCGAGCGCGCGGGGCCGCCCTACATCGGCCGCGGCCTCATGGAGGCGATCCCGCCCGAGGACCTCATCCAGAACGACGATCCCACGGACAGCCGTGACAGCAACTCCTCGATGCGGGCCTTCGTGCCGCGCTTCCCGGAATGCCCCGGGGACTGCATCTCCGGGCGCCACAACGAGAACATGTCCAGCCTGTTCTTCGTCGGGGGCGACCCCGTCCAGCGCGTCGGCCGATTCGGCCTGCGCGCGGGCGGGCCCACCATCCTGCAGTTCATCACCGGCGGCATCCAGGGCGAGCTGGGCTTCACGACCGAGCTGACCCCGACCGAGATCAACGACAACCGGAACGTCACCACTCCGGGCTGCGAGGACCTGGTGCCCGATCCGGAGATCCCGGTGACGGCCGTGATCTCCTGCCGTCAGCTCGTGCGCCTCACCGCTCCTCCCGAGTTCGGCGACCCGCTCCTGGCGGTCCTGCGCGCTTCCGACCCCAATGCTCCCCGCAGCGGGCAGGAGGCCCAGGTCCAGCGCGGAGCGCAGCTCTTCGGGATCGACCTCGTGGCCTTCGCGAACCGCATGATCCCCGGACGCATGCCCAGCGGCGGGGATGGCCGCGATCGCTACGCGATCAACCGTGCGGACGTGGGCGTCAACTGCGCGGCCTGCCACATCCCCGTGCAGACGACGGGCCAGTCACCGTCCAAGATCGGCGGGCGCCACCTCAGCAACGTCTGGGCCCCGATCTTCTCCGACCTCCTGCTCCACGAAGGGCCGGAGGTCACGCCGGAGCGGATCGCCTCCACCGTGCGCGAGCCCATGATGGTCGTGCGCAACGGCTTCCGCACGCTGGACCTCTCCCGCAACCTCGTGGACGACACCCTGCCCGGGCAGGGCGTGGCCAACGGCAAGGAGTTCCGGACGCCGCCCCTCATGGGCATCGGCCGGGTGGGCCCGCCCTTCATGCACGACGCGCGCGTCTTCCTGAGCAAGGACACCAAGGACACGTTCCCGCAGGGGACGGTGTACTCGGACGCCACCGTCACCAACGCGCCGCTGGTCGTACGGACCTTCGACGATGCGCTCCGCGCCGCGATCGAGGTGCACGACCTGCCGGCGCCGGACGACGGCAACACCCCGGCGGGCGGCGGCTGCCCGGTGCCGGCCAGCCGCACCGTGGGCGAGGTCCGCTACTCGGGTCCGAACGACATCTGCCCGCCCTACGACAGCGACGTCTCCCGGCGGAACCGCAGCGAGGCCCGCGAGGTCATCCGGCGGTTCCGGGCCCTCAGCGCGGCCGACCAGCAGGCGATCATCGAGTTCTTGAAGCAGCTTTGAGGTAAGTCCCGTCGCTCGGCGCCGCGGCGCGGCGCCGAGCTGACTGGTCGGGTTGGCTGGCCCTAGAGCATCTCCTTGCGGGACTGCTTCGCGCGGGCGGCGCCGATCGCGGTCTTGACGTCCTTCTCTTCCTCGGGCGGGGGAAGGACCGCCTTCATCCCCAGCGACTGGATCCAGAGCTCGCGGGCCCAGCCCTGCGTGTGGTAGAGGTGCTCGTCCTCCTGCTCCTCGACCTCTTCGTGGGCCTCCTTGAGCGCCTTCTTCTGCGCGCCCGAGAGCTTCTCCACGGACTGGCCGATGAGCTCCCAGTTCAGGTGATCCTTGGTCTCGGCGCTGACGACGCACTCGGCCGCCACCAGCTCCGCCGCCTCCGGCGGGCCGGACTGGAGGGCCATCTCCATGGCCTTGACCAGTGACTGGCCGATGTGGCGCACGACCTTGCGGCCCGGTGTCTCCTTGCCCGGGTCGAGACCGAAGGCCGTGCAGACGTCGGTGAGGATCCGCTCGTGGTTCTCCGTCTGCTCGAGGTACTCCTGCCACTCCTCCTTCAGGTCGCTGTTCTGGGCACAACGGATCGCGGTCTTGTAAACCTGGATGCCGCCCTTCTCCGTCTCCAGCGCCTGGTACAGCAATTCGGTCAGCTGATCCTGCTTCATGGGCTGTTCCCCTTTCTGACGTCTGGTACCCGGCCTCCTGGTGCAAGCCCCATGCCGGCCTGCGGATCCTTCAACTTCGGCGGCGGCCCGGCTAGAGTACGCATGGTGATGGCTCACGAGGAGGACGGCGAACCGCTTCGCGCGGGAGCGACCTATCGGGGCATCGCGGAGCAACGCCTCACCGCGGCGGAGGAGCGCTTCGAGCGGGCGCGCCGGACGACGGGGTTGTTCCTCGGTCCCAGCGTCCTCCTGCTCGTCTTCCTGCTCCCCCTCGGCCTGTCCCCCCCGCAGCATCGACTGGCCGCCATCCTCGGCTTCGTCATCACCTATTGGATCACCGAGGCGATCCCCATCCCCGTCACCGGGCTCATCGGGGTCGCGCTGTGCGCGTTCCTGAGCGTCGGCTCGGCTCGGGACGTGATGGGCGGGTTCGGCGACCCCGCCGTGTTCCTCTACATGGGCGCCTTCATCATCGCGGGAGCCATGCTCAAGCACGGGCTGGCCCGGCGGTTCGCCTTCCGGGTCCTTTCGCTGCGCCTCGTGGGCTCCTCCACCACCCGGATCGTCATCGCGTTCGGCCTGATCACGTGCGCCCTGTCCGCGTTCATCTCCAACACGGCCACCGTGGCCATGCTGCTGCCCACCGCCCTGGGGATCCTGGGGACGGTCACCGCGCTCATCCGCAAGGGCGGCGGCGACGTCGACCTGCGGCACGCCCTGGACGCCGATGGAAGGATCGAGCCGTCCCGCCTGCGCATCGGCTGCGCGCTCATGCTCATGCTCGCCTACGGCGCCGGCGTGGGCGGCCTCCTGACCCCGGTGGGGACGCCTCCGAACATCATCGGCCGCCGGCTGATCGAGCAGGCCACCCAGATGCGCATCGGCTTCCTGGAGTGGGTGCTGATGGCCGCGCCCATCTGTCTCGCGATGTTCCTCGCCCTCGCGCTCATCCTGCTGCGCTTGAACCGGCCGGAGGTGTCGCGGCTCCCCGGGATCGAGGAGTACGTCGCGCGGGAGCGGCAGAAGCTGGGACCCTTGTCCGCCGCGGAGCGCAACACGCTGGCCGCCTTCCTCGTCGCCGTCGTGTTGTGGCTGACCCCGGGCGTCGCGGGCATGATCGCCGGAGTGGACTCACCGCTCTACGCGGCGGTGACGGAGCGCCTCGACGAAGGGGTGGTCGCGGTCACGGCGGCCGGCCTCCTCTTCATGCTGCCCACGGACTGGAGCCGGCGCGAGTTCACGATGACCTGGGGCGACGCGGCCGAGATCGACTGGGGGACCATCGTCTTCTTCGGGACGGGGATCGTGTTCGGCGGCCTCATGCGGCGAACGGGCCTGGCCGAGCAGATCGGCCACTCCACGGCGGAGGCGCTCGGCCTGGCCAGCCTGGTGCCGATCACGATGTTCGCCATCGTGATCGCCATCCTCATCTCGGAGACGACCAGCAACACGGCGGCCGCTTCCGTCGTGATCCCGATCGTGCTCCCGGTGGCCGTCGCCGCCGGGGTCAACCCGCTCATCCCGGGGATGGCGGCCGTCTTCGGCGCGTCTTTCGGGTTCATGCTGCCCGTCTCCACCCCGCAGAACGCGCTCGTCTACGCGTCCGGATTCGTGCCCATCACGAAGATGATCCGTTCCGGCGTGTTCTTCGACGTCATCGGAGCGCTCATCATCCTGCTCGGGATCCCGCTCATGGTCTCGCTCGTCCTGCTCTGACCCCGGGCTCCCGGTCGTCCGGACGGACGCCTATCGGTTGCGGACGGCGGCGACCAGCGCGGGACCGATGTCGGGGTCGAGGCCCAGGACCTTCTCGTAGAGCTGGTGTTGCCTCTCGATGGCGGCCTGGTACACGGGCGCGCGGGCGGGGTCGGGCTCGTAGACGTCCTGGGTGGCCAGCGCTTCGTCGCCCAGCGTCCGCCACAGACCGAGCCCGCGCAGGGCCAGGATGGCCGCGCCGCGCGAGGTCAGCTCCTCGCTGCGCGAGAGATGGACGCGCCGTCCGATCACGTCGGCCATGAGCTGGACCCAGTAGGGCGAGGCGCTCATGGCCCCGCCGCTGGCCACGATCTCGTGCTTCGGCGAGGCGTGCGGAGAGAGGAGGCGGGCCACGATCGCCACGCGGAAGGCGACCGCTTCCAGCCAGCCCTGCAGGACCTGGAGGGCGCTGGTCGCGGGATGGATGCCGGCGGTGACCGACTCCGCTTCGTTGGACCAGCCCGGGCTGCGCTCGCCGGCCACGAAGGGCAGGATGGTCAGGCCATGTCCGTCGGGCGGAAGCGCGCGCAGGGCGGCGTCCAGCTTCTTCCCGGGGGGCAGGCGCAGCGTCGCCGCCGCCCAGGCGAAGACGTTGCCGCCCTCGCTGAGCGCGCCGCCCAGCAGCGTCTCCCGGGCCCCGACCTTGTAGGCCCAGAGGCCGGCGGGCACGGACGGCGTCGCGCCGGGCAGGACGACGCGCATCGCCCCCGTGGTCCCGACGGTGAGCGCGATCCGGTCGGGAGAGACGCATCCGCTGCCCACGTTCGCGGCGGCGCCGTCCCCGACGGCGAGGAAGAAGGGCACGTCGCGCAGGGCGGGCCAGCGCCGGGCGTACTTCGGAGCCAGGCCGCGCGCGGAGTGGTCGTAGTCGCCCAGGGGCGGGAGGGCGCCCTCGTCGAGGCGGAGATGCCGCAGCAGCGCCTCGTCCCACTGGAGGGTGTGGCGATCGAGGAGGCCGCTCCAGGCCGCGACCGAGTAGGAGGCGGGCACCGCGGCCTGGCCGAACCATCGGCCGTAGAGGAGCGAGCCCACGGGCAGCCAGCGTCGGACGCGGCGGGCCACGTCGGGCGCCGTCCTCTGCAGCCATCGCACGCGGGCCGGCATGTACGAGGTGTGAAGGGGGCAGCCCGTCCGCTGGTAGACGGCCGGGAAATCCAGCTCGCGCCGCAGCTCCTGGGCCTGGCCGCGCGCCCTGGTGTCGGCATACGTGTAGAGGGGCGTGACCGGGGCGCCCTCGGCATCGACGCCGCAGGCCGCGAACACGAGCGTGTCGAGGCCCACGGCGGCGATGTGCTTCGCGCGGGCGCCCGCCTTGGCCAGGACCGCGTCCACCACCTTCTCGGTCTCGACGGCCAGGGCGAGCGCGTCTTCGTCCGCGGTCCCGTCCGCCTCGGTGTGAAGGGCGACGTGGCGCGTCTGCTGCGAGCCCGCGACGAGCCGGGCCCGGCGATCGTAGAGGTTGGCGCGCACGGACGAGCTGCCGACGTCGATGACGAGGATGAGCGGAGGCTCGACGGCAGGCGTCTTCACGGGATCGAGACTGGCCGGGGGGAGGGCGCGGGCAGGGGCAAACCGCTGAAGGTCTGGAAATACTGCAGGATCCGATTCCGCCAGGCGGCCGCATCCGCCTCCTGATATCTCAGCTTGGCCGTGACCGCTTCGTGCCGCTCGCGGTCAACACTACGGGCCAACGCGCCCCAGCGCCCAAGGAACGCATGCGCGAGGGCGGCGCCCTGCGTGTAGTGGGCGATCAGCTCGTCCCACAAAGTGCGCCCCGAGCGCATTTTCCGATCCCACGGGACGCGATGGAACCAGAGGAGCAGGTTCTCGGGGACGGTCGCGGGATTGGCCCACTGCTCGCGCAGGGGCGAGCGGTACTGGGAGACGGCGTCGCTGCCCGCGCGCGTGCGGTCGAAGCCGATGCCGTGCGCATCCGCGCGGTGATAGTAGGTCGCCGACCAGTCGGCACGGCGCGCGTCGGCGTTCTCCGGCATGGGCGCGTAGTGGTCGCCCCCGATGAGATGGTGCAGGCCTAGCGGCATCGTGTAGTCCACGAAGGCCTCGCGCGATTGCATCATCATTTCTAGGATGCCGACGACTATCTCCGACGAATTCGACCACGTCATGCGGATCCACTCGTCGGCGATGCTTTCGGAGGTCAAGGACGGATCCCAGGCCAGCCGGCCGAATGCGTACCAGTTCGCCTGCGCGAAGTCGTGGCCCGTCCAATTCGTGTCGCTTCCGGTGTTGGCCACGCCCGCGATCCCCGTTTGCGCGTGCCCCTCGAGCGTGCCGTCCACGACCTTTGCCACCGTGGACCCGGGCCCCTTGGCGTAGGTGTCCGCGTCGAGGAACTCCTTCCACATCGGGGCGAGGTAGGCGAGGTGGGTGGACTGGCCCAGGTACTCCTGCGTGATCTGCAGCTCGGCCATGATCGGGGTCTTCGGGAGCGCGCCGAAGAGCGGATGGAAGGGCTCGCGCGGCTGGAAGTCCAGAGGACCGTTCTTGACCTGGACGAACACGTTGTCGCGGAAGCGGCCGTCGAGGGGCACGAACTCCTTGTAGGCGCGCTTGACGCGGTCGGGGTCGACCTCGGCATCGTAGACGAAGGCCCGATACATGACGATCCCGCCGTGCGGTCGCACGGCGTCGGCGAGCACGTTGGCGCCGTCCGCGTGCGTGCGGTGGTAGTCGTAGGGGCCGGGCTGGCCCTCGCTGTTGGCCTTGACCACGAAGCCGCCGAAGTCCGGGATCCGCCCGTAGATCTCGTCCGCCTTGTCGCGCCACCACTTGGCCACGGCGGGGTCGAGGGGATCGGCCGTGGGGAGGCCGCCCAGGAGCTTGGGCGCGGCGAAGTTCGCGGACAGGTAGGCGCGGATGCCGTAGGGGCGGAGCGCGCCCGCGAGGGCGGCCGTCTTCTCGATGTAGGCGGCGCTCAGCGACCGCGGGTTCGCATTGACGCTGTTGATCACGCTCCCGTTGATGCCGATCGACGCGTTCGCGCGCGCGTAGTCGTGGACGCGCGGATCCACGCGGCCGGGCAGCTCGTCCCACTTCCAGAGCGACCGGCCGGCATAGCCGCGCTCGATCGTGCCGTCGAGGTTGTCCCAGTGGTCGAGCACGCGGCGCTGGATCCGCGGCCGCTGGCGCACGTCGAGAGCCGCGATGGGCTGCTCCGTCTGCAGGAGGCGGAGGAGATGGAAGGCGCCGTACAGCGCGCCCGCCTCGCCGCGAGAAGCGATGACGATCGCCGGACGCGCGCCGATGCGGGTCGATCGGATCAGATAGCCTTCGTAGCCCACCGCGGCCAGGGCCTTGTCCCAGCGGAGGCCGGCCACCAGGGCCGAGGTCGCGGGGGTGCCGACCACGACCGCGCCCTCGTCCGGCATGCCTTCGCTGGAGAGTACGGGCACGCCCAGCATCCGGCCCAGGCCGCGCTGCAGCTCGGCCCGGATCACCGCGCCCGTGGGCGTGCGGGTGGGCACGACGAGCGACCGGATGGCGGCCCGGTACTCCGCGCGCCGCTGCGCGTTCTCGACGGGCGCGTAGCGCAGCCAGAGGTCATAGCCGCTCTCCGCGGCCGCGGGGCGGCTCGCGGCCAGCGCGATGAGGCCAAAGCCGAGCGCCCCCGTACCGCGAATGAGCGCCCGGCGGTCGAAGAGCAAGGTGGATCGGCACGTTACTTTCGCCGTCCGGGTGGTGTCAACGGGACGGGCGCGCGAAACCGCTTTCCGTCCCGGTTGACAGGGGCGCGCACGCGCGCGTAGCGTCGCCGCATGGTCTCGAACGCCTCGTCCGCGGTGACGCGCGCGCCGTTCGGCCGCATGCCCGACGGCCGGGACGTCGACGTGTTCACCCTGACCAGCGCGCAGGGCCTGGAAGTGCGCGCGATCTCCTACGGCGCGATCGTCGTGTCGCTCCACGCGCCCGACCGGTCCGGACACCTCGACGACGTCGTGCTCGGCCATGACGACCTCGAAGGCTACCTCGACGCCTCGCCCTACTTCGGGGCGGTGGTCGGCCGGTACGCGAACCGCATCGCGCGCGGCCGTCTCCCCCTGGAGGGCCGAGTCCATCAGCTCGCGATCAACGATCCGCCCAACCACCTGCACGGCGGCCTGCGCGGCTTCGACAAGGCGGTGTGGGACGCGGAGGAGGGCGTGACCCCCGGCGGCCCCGCGGTGACGTTCCGTTACGCGAGCCGCAGCGGCGAGGAAGGCTATCCCGGCATGCTGCGCGCGGCCGTGACCTACACCTTGACCGAGGGCAACGAGCTGCGCGTCGACTATGCGGCCCAGGCCGACGGGACGACGGTGGTGAACCTGACCCAGCACTCGTACTTCAACCTCGCGGGCGGCGGGCGCGGCGACATCCTCGGCCACGAGCTCACCATCGAGGCCGACCACTACCTGCCCATCGACGCGACGTCCATCCCGACGGGCGTCGTGGCGGAGGTCACGGGGACGCCGTTCGACTTCCGCGTGCCCGCGGCCATCGGCCGCCGCATCGAGCAGGCGCACGAGCAGCTCCGTAACGGTGACGGGTACGACCACACGTTCGTGCTGCGGCGCCGCGAGCCCGGCCTGGTGGCGGCCGCCCGTCTGGACGAGCCGTCGAGCGGGCGGCGGCTCGACGTGCGCACGACCGAACCCGGCCTTCAGTTCTATGCCGGCAATCGTCTGGACGGCCGGATCCGCGGCAAGAGCGGCCGCGTCTACGGCCGGCGGGCCGGCCTGAGCCTCGAGACCCAGCACTTCCCGGACTCGCCGAACCATCCGGACTTTCCCTCGACCATCCTGCAGCCGGGACAGGAGTACCGCTCGACGACCGTCTTCACGTTCGGAGTGTGCTGATGGCCCGCCTCTTCCTCGGCATCGACGTGTCCACGACCGGCGCCAAGGCGCTGCTCGTGGACGGCAAGGGCGCGGTCGTGGCCTCCGCGACCACGCCCCTCACGCTCTCGACTCCGAAGCCGCTCTGGTCGGAGCAGGATCCGCACGCGTGGTGGACGGGCGTGACCCGCAGCATCCAGACCGCCTTGGCCGCCGCGAAGGTCGGCGGGGCGGACGTCGCCGCCGTCGGCCTCACCGGACAGATGCACGGGCTCGTCCTGCTCGACGGCGAGCGGCGCGTCCTCCGCCCCGCGATCCTCTGGAACGACCAGCGCACGGGGGCGCAGTGCGACGAGATCCGCACGCGCATGGGCGGACGGGCCCGGCTCGTCCAGGTCACGGGCAACGACGCGCTGACCGGCTTCACCGCCCCCAAGATCCTCTGGGTGCGCGAGCACGAGCCGGACGTCTACGCGCGGGCGCGCCTCGTGCTGCTGCCCAAGGACTACGTGCGGCTGCGGCTCACGGACGTGGCCGCCATGGACAAGGCGGACGGATCGGGCACGCTGCTGTTCGACCTGGGCGCGCGCGACTGGTCGCCCGAGGTGCTGCGCGCCCTCGACATCCCGCGCGCCTGGCTGCCGCCCACGCACGAGGGCCCGGAAGTCACCGGCCGCATCACGGGGGAGGCGGCGGCGGCCACCGGCCTGCGCGAGGGCACGCCGGTCATGGCCGGAGGCGGCGACCAGGCTGCGGGCGCCGTGGGCGCGGGCGCGATCGCACCCGGCGTGGTCAGCCTGACCCTCGGCACTTCGGGCGTCGTCTTAGCGACGACGGACGCGCCGCTGGTCGAGCCCGAGGGCCGCTTGCATGCCTTCTGCCACGCCGTGCCCGGCAAGTGGCACCTGATGGGCGTCACGCTGTCGGCGGCCGGCTCGCTGCAGTGGTACCGCGACACCCTGGCCGCGGGCGAGTCCTTCGATGCGCTGGTGGCGGAGGCCGCCGCCGCGCCGGCGGGAAGCGAAGGGCTGATCTTCCTGCCGTATCTCTCTGGGGAGCGCACGCCCTATCCGGATCCGCTGGCGCGCGGCGCGTTCGTGGGCCTGACCGTGCGCCACCGGCGGGCGCACCTGACGCGCGCCGTGCTCGAGGGCGTGGCCTTCAGCATGCGGGACTGCCTCGGTCTGTTCGCGGGCGCGGGCCAATCCGCGGTGAGTCAGATCCGCGTGGCGGGCGGGGGAGCCAAGGGGCCTCTGTGGCGGAAGATCGTGGCCAGCGTGCTCGGCGTGGAGCTCGTCACCGTGAACAGCACGGAGGGCGCGGCCTACGGGGCGGCCCTGCTGGCCGGGGTGGGCGCGGGCGCGTGGACGGACGTGGGGGCGGCGTGCGCGTCCGCCATCGCCGTCACCGGTCGCGACGCGCCCGACGCGGCCTGGCAGCGCGCGTACGACGCGCTCTATCCGCGCTATCGCGCGCTATACCCCGCGCTGAAGTCCGAGTTCGCGGCGCTCGGCGGTTTGCCGACGTAGCGTTGTCGTTTCCGCAAAAGGTGACCGACCGACCTGGCCACAACCTCTACTGGTGAATCGAGTGAGTCGCCTCGCGTGCGTTCCCCGATGACGCCCACGCAAAAATATATCTTCTCTTCGCCCGAGTTTCGGACCCGCATTTCCGCGCGCATCGCGCGTTGCGTCGGAGACCTCCGACCTGAGTGATCGCTATAAGTCCTGTGCGCCGCTGCGAACGCATCGCGCAGCGGGGAAGCCACCGCGCGCCGAGGGCCACGCCTCCGACGTTCCTGCGGTGCGCCAGAGTCCTTCGCGAGCAAGCAAATTCACCGTGATACACAGGGCGTATGAATACGAACACGCTCGTTCTCGCATCGAACCTCTCGGACCACGATCTACTCGCCCATCTCGTCCGGCTCGCCTCCGCCGAGCGCGAAGCATCGGCGGAGCTGGTCGCGCACCTCGCCGCGCTCGAACTGCGGCCTTCTGTGTACGCCGCGCTGGGCTACGGCTCCCTCTTCGACTACTGCACGCGCGCCCTGCGATTGTCCGAAGACGCGGCGTGTACACGGATTGCGGTGGCGCGCGCCTGCCGGCGTCTTCCGGCGATCCTCGATGTCCTCGTCTCGGGGGACGTGTCCCTCACGTCCATCCGCCTGCTGGCTCCGCACCTGACTCCCGAGAATCATGGGGACGTGCTGGGCCGGGCCTCTGGCCGAAGACGGCCGGAGATCGAAGCCCTGGTCGCCGAGCTGGCGCCGCGGCCGGATGTTCCGACGTCCGTGCGCAAGTTGCCCGCGCCGTCCTCGGTCGTGACACCGTCCGTTCCCACGGCTCTTCCTCCGGCACCGGTCGAATCCTCTCCGGGTAGGCCTTCTCCGGCGGTGTCTTCTCCGGCTGTCCTCGCTCCGCCTGTGGTCGCTCCGCCTGTGTCCTCTCCTCCCGTCCTCGCGCCACCCCCGCATCGCCCGATCGTCCAGCCGACCTCACCGGAGCGATACCGTGTTCAATTCACGATGGGCAAGGAGTCGCACGAAAAGCTCCGTCGCGTCCAGGATCTTCTCCGGCGCGAGATCCCGAGCGGCGATGCCGGCAAGATCTTCGAACGTGCGCTCGATCTCCTTCTCGAGAAGGTCGAGAAGGCGAAGCTCGGGGTCCCCTCCAAGGCGGCGGCGACGCCGAAGAGCGCACCGCCGCGTTCTATCCGTCCTGAAACGGATAGGCCGGCCGCTCCGCCCATTCGACGTTCGCGATACCGCCCGCGACACGTGGACCGCGCCGCGTGGACGCGAGACGAGGGGCAGTGCGGCTTCGTCTCCAAGGATGGCCGGAGATGCACCGAGCGCGCGTTCCTGGAGTTCCATCACATACAACCCTTCGCGCTGGGCGGGCCTGCCACCGCCGAGAACATCTCGCTGCGCTGCCGGCGCCACAATCAGTACGAGGCAGAGCTGGTCTTCGGTCGCGAGCTGGAACGGTTCCGTTCGTGATTGCCGCGGCCGAGGCCGCCGGGCTGACCGCAAGACATCGCCGCTGGAGCTTCGGTTGATGGGAGGCAACGGCGGCGAAGCGCAGGCGACCGCGTGCCTCGGGCCGGAAAAGCCAACAGGGACGTGGAACCCTGGCTGGCCTTCGGGACACTCTGTCGACGCACTACCGGCCGTTCACGTTTGAGCAGAGGCGCGCCCGGCAGGCTATTCGCTCAAACCCCGGCTTGGCAGTCTCGAGGTGTTACCCCCGCCGCGGGGACGCTACCTCACCCCGAGGATCACCTCGACCGTGAGCTGATCCAGCCGCTCGTACTTCAGGCCGCGCGCCCCGAGCGCCTTGCGATCGAAAGCGTGGCCTTTCAAAGCATCCGCCGTGGCCCGGCTGTACCCGCCCAGCTCCGGCAGCCCGTCGCGCGGCACCGCGGAGATCTCCTTCACCAGGGCCTGGATCTCCTTGTCCTCGTTCCAGCGGCGGCCCTTCTCCTTGTAGATGAGGTACGACCGCATGGAACCGCGCGCGAAGTCCTTCACGCCCGCCACGTCCTCCGTGCGATACGCGTGCGAGTCGAAGTGGCGGCTGCCCGCGTAGCCCACGTCCTCCAGGAACTTCACCATGAAGAAGCACGACTTGAGCGAGTGCGAGCCGAAGCGCAGGTCCTGGTCGTAGCGCCCGAAGGCCTGGTCGTTGAGGTCGATGTGGAACAGCTTCTTCGCGTCCCAGGCCTGCGCGATGGCGTGCATGAAGTTGAGCCCGGACATGTGCTCGTGCGCGACTTCGGGGTTCACCCCCACCATCTCCGGATGGTCGAGGGTCTCGATGAAGGCCAGGAGCGCGCCGGTGGTCGGCAGGTAGATGTCGTGGCGCGGCTCGTTGGGCTTGGCCTCCAGGGCGAACACGAGGTCGTATTTCTGGTCCTTGACGTACGAGGTCAGGAAGTTCATCGCGTCGCGGTTGCGGTTGATGGCGACGAGCGGATCCTTGCTCGCGTCCGTCTCCACGCCCTCGCGGCCGCCCCAGAACACGTACACCTTCGCCCCCAGCTCCACGCCGAGGTCGATGTTGCGCATCACCTTCTGCAGGGCGTACGCGCGCACGCGCGCGTCGTTCGACGTGAAGGCGCCGTCCTTGAAGGAGGGATCGGTGAAGAGGTTGGTCGTGGCCATGGGCACCTTCAGCCCCGTCTCGGCCAGCGCCTTCTTGAAGTCGCGGACGATGCGATCCCGGTCGGCGGGCGACGCGTCGATCGGGATGAGGTCGTCGTCGTGGAAGTTCACGCCGTAGGCGCCGACCTCCGCGAGGAGATGCACGATCTCGACCGGAGACAGCACCGGCCGTACGGGCTCACCGAACGGATCCCGGCCCGGGTTGCCCACCGTCCACAGGCCGAAGGTGAACTTGTGCTCGGGCCGCGGCTGATATGTATCCGTCATGGCGTCCTCCTCTCCACGACTTCCAGCGGCACCGTCGCCGCCGTCTTCGAGCTCGTCCCCACCATCAGGTCGAACAGGCCGGGCTCCACGACGCGCTCCATGTGCTCGCTCGTGAAACGGAGGGCGGCCGGGCCCACCTTGAACGTCACCGTCTTGCGCTCACCGGGGGCGAGGGTGACGCGCTCGAAGCCGCGCAGCTCCTTCACCGGCCGCGTGACGGAGGCGACGCGATCGCGCACGTAGAGCTGGACTACCTCGTCCCCCGCGCGCCCGCCCGTGTTGGTCACGTCCACCGTCACCACCGCCTCGCCCGCGGGCCCGATCTTCTCGGGCGCGACCTTCAGGTTATCGAGCTTGAAGGTCGTGTAGCTGAGGCCGTGGCCGAATGGGAACAGGGGCTCCCGCGTGAGGTCCAGGTACGACCGGAAGGATGTCGGCTTGCGGTCGTAGTAGACAGGGATCTGGCCGGTGGCGCGCGGGAACGAGATCGGCAGCTTGCCTCCGGGATTGACGTCGCCGAACAGCACATCCGCGACCGCCGTGCCACCCTCCTGTCCGAGGTAGAACCCCTCCAGGATCGCGGGCACGGTCTCCGCGACCCGGCCCAGGGCCAGGGGCCGTCCGTTGATCAGGACGACCACCACCGGCTTGCCCGTGCCACGTACGGCGTCCACGAGCTCGCCTTGCTGCGACGACAGCTCCAGGTCCGCGACGTCGCCCAGGTGGTTGTCCGCCCAGGCCTCGCGCGAAGTGGACTCGTTGGTGCCGATCACCACCACGGCCACGTCGGCCTGGCGCGCGACCGCGACCGCCTCCGCGATGCGCTGGCGGTTCTTGGCGGGGTCGCCGAAGACGACCTTGTCCGCGGTCCAGTTCGCGGGCTCCTCCGTGATGCGGACCCCCTCCGCGTAGAGCACGCGAAGTCCGGGACCGGCCTTCTGCTTGATCCCGTCCAGGATGTCCACGCCCCGGCCCGGATCGCTCGAGTAGCCGCCCAGGCGCACGCCCTTGGCGTTGGGCCCGATGACGGCGAGGGTCTTGAGCCGCGCACGGTCGAGGGGCAGCAGGCCGCCGTCGTTCTTCAGGAGGACGAGCGCACGCCGCGCCGCCTCCAGGGCCGCGGCCTGGTGCTCGGGCGTGTTGCTCACGCGCTCCGCGCGGTCGGGGTCGACGTACGGGTCCTCGAAGAGGCCGGCCAGGAGCTTCGCGCGCAGGATGCGCGCGACGGCGCGATCGAGGACGGCCTCCGAGAGCCGGCCGTCCTTCACGAGGTCCACCAGCTTCGCGTAGGCGGCGATGTCGGGCAGCTCGATGTCCACGCCCGCCTGCATGGCCTGCCGCGCTGCGTCGGAAAGATCGGCGGCCACGCCATGCTGCGACACCATCTGGTCGATCGCGTAGTAGTCGGAGACGACCATGCCGTCGAAGCCCCACTCCTGACGCAGCACGCGGTCGAGCAGCCAGCGGTTCTTGTGCGAGGGCACGCCGTCCATCTCGTTGTAGGACGGCATGACGGCCATGACCGGAGTCTCGGAGATCGCGGCCTCGAACGGAAAGAGATACTGGTCGCGCAGGAGCCGCTCCGCGAAGGCGGTGGGCGCGGTGTTGATCCCGCCCTCGTGCGGCCCGTGGCCGGCGAAGTGCTTGGCCGTGGCCAGGACCTTGTCCTTGGCCAGCCAGCGGCTCGTGCCCTGGTAGCCGCGAATGGCGGCCACGCCCAGGCGCGAGACGAGGTACGGGTCTTCTCCGTACGTCTCCTCCGTGCGGCCCCAACGCGGATCGCGGGCCAGGTCGAGGACGGGGGAGAGCACCTCGTGCGTGCCGCGGGCCCGGGCTTCGAGGGCGGCGATGCTCATCACGCGCTCGACGAGCGCGGGGTCCCAGGTGCTGGCCAGCGCGATGGGGATGGGGAAGTTGGTGCCCCTGGGCGCCACCAGCCCGTGCAGCGCTTCCTCGTGCGTCATCACCGGGATGCCCAGGCGCGTGTTCTCGATCAGCCACTTCTGCACGGAGTTGACGAAGAGGGCGTTCTCGCGCGGGCCGAGCAGGATCCGGGTCGGCTTGTCGCGCAGCTCGGTCGGCCGCGCCAGCTGCCCCAGCCCGTTCGCGAGGAGGGCGCGCGCGCCCGCGGGATCGAGCTGTCCCTTCGCGTCCGTGATCTTCTCCTTGCCCTTCCAGAGAGCGAGGGTCTGCGCGACCTTCTCCTCGAGGGTCATGCGGGCGAGGAGATCGCGCACGCGCTCGTCCACCGGCCGCGTGCGGTCGCGATAGAGCGGGACGTCCTGGGCGAGGCTGGGGAGCGCGGCGGACAGGGCCAGCGCGGCCGCCAGTTTTGGAAGCGCTTTCACGTTTTCCGCCTCATTCGGCGCGGATTGTATGCTCGAACGGGGCCGTCGCGAGCATCGGAGAACGGGCTTTTCGGCGGCGGAAAGCCCGGCGTGATAACGTCGCGCCCCACGCAGGCGACAAGGAGATTCCCGTGACGATCGACCCACGCGCCCATAGCCGTGCCCTCGTCGACGGCGCCGACCGCGCGGCCGCGCGCGCGTACTTCAAGGCCGTCGGCTTCACCGACGCCGACCTGGCCAAGCCGCTGGTGGGCGTGGCCCACTGCTGGATCGAGATCACGCCCTGCAACTGGAACCACCGCACGCTGGCGGAGAAGGTCAAGCAGGGGATCCGGGCCGCCGGAGGCACGCCCATCGAGTTCGGCAGCATCACCGTCACCGACGGCATCGCCATGGGCACGGAGGGGATGAAGGCTTCGCTGGTCAGCCGCGAGGTGATCGCGGACTCCGTCGAGCTCGTGGCCCGCGGCCACCTGCTCGACGCCTTCGTCGGCATCTCCGGCTGCGACAAGACGATCCCGGCCATGGTGATGGCCATGGCCCGCCTGGACCTGCCCAGCCTGATGCTCTACAGCGGCTCGATCCAGTACGGCGAGCACCGCGGGCGCAAGATCACGATCCAGGACGTGTTCGAGGCCATCGGCGCCCACAACGCGGGGAGGATCGACGCGGGCGAGCTGCGCGAGATCGAGAACCACGCCTGCCCGGGAGCGGGGGCCTGCGGCGGACAGTTCACCGCGAACACCATGGCCACCGCCTTCGAGATGCTCGGGGTCTCGCCCATGGGCTTCAGCGACGTGCCCGCGGTGGACGGCAAGAAGGGGGACACCGCCTTCGAGTCGGGCCGGCTGGTGATGGACCTCCTGCGCAGCGACGTGCGGCCGCGGAAGATCATCACCCGGCGCTCGCTCCACAACGCGATCGCGGGGGTGATGGCGACGGGCGGCTCCACCAACGCCGTGCTGCATCTCCTGGCCGTGGCCCGCGAGGCGGGCGTCCGGCTGTCCATCGACGAGTTCGACCGCATCGGCCGGAAGACCCCGCTCCTGGCCGACCTCAAGCCGTGGGGGACCTACACCGCGCCCGAGATGTACGACGCGGGCGGCATGGCCGTGGTGGCCAAGCGCTTGATGGAAGCGGGCCTGCTGCACGAGAAGGAGATGACGGTCACGCGGCGGACGATCGGCGAGGAGGCGCGCCGCGCCCCGGAAACGCCGGGCCAGAAGGTCATCCGCCCGCTCGCGCAGCCGCTCAAGGGATACGGCGGCATCGCCATCCTGCGCGGCAACCTGGCCCCCGAGGGCTGCGTGGCCAAGGTCTCGGGTCAGACCAAGACGTCCCACCGCGGCCCCGCGATCGTGTTCGACCGCGAAGAGGACGCGTTCGCGGCGGTGAAGAAGGGCAAGGTCAGGCCCGGCCACGTCATCGTGATCCGCTGGGAAGGACCGAAGGGCGGGCCGGGCATGCGCGAGATGCTCCACGTCACGGGCGCGCTGCAGGGCGCGGGGCTGGGCGACTCCGTCGCCCTCATGACGGACGGGCGCTTCTCGGGCGCGACCCACGGCTTCATGATCGGGCACGTGGCGCCGGAGGCCGCGGACGGAGGACCCATCGCCATCCTCCGCAGCGGCGACGTCGTGAGCATCGACGTGAAGAAGCGGCGCCTCGACGTCGAGCTCTCCGCGGCCGAGATCAAGCGGCGGCTGCGCAAGGTCAAGGCGCCGAAGACGCGCTACCGCTCGGGAGCCCTCGCCAAATACGCGCGGCTCGTGTCCTCCGCCTCCGACGGCGCGGTCACGAGCTAGGATTGCCCGGGGGAGCACACTCCTCGGCGCGCGTCGCCGTCGCCGTCGTCTTCTTCATCCACGGCCTGCTCGTCTCGAACTGGCTGGCGCGCATCCCGGCCGTGCAGGCGGACCTCCGCTTGTCGAGCGGGGTGCTCGGCCTGGCCCTGCTCGGCGCTTCGGGAGGCGCCTTCGCCGCGATCGTCGGGATCCCGCGCCTGATCGTGCGCTTCGGCAGCGCGCGCGTCACCACCTGGTCGTCCTTCGGCCTCTGCGCCGTCCTCGCCCTGCCCGCGCTCGCGCGCG
>Ga0075431_100000333_pt1 | contig 37182 bp, 36 predicted proteins | sample RhiMetdeltSRZDD5_FD_75297 | JGI IMG/M metagenome (GOLD analysis project Ga0075431, IMG submission 75297) | Populus rhizosphere microbial communities from Tennessee, USA - Rhizosphere MetaG P. deltoides SRZDD5 | ecosystem: Host-associated > Plants > Roots > Rhizosphere > Soil | place: USA... | reverse complement strand
AGGCATGGATTTGATGGGCCGCTCCCGGCGCCGCATCCTCGACCTGTCATCGCGGCACTTGCCTGCACCGGCGAAGGCCGGTGTTGCCGCGATCCAGCGCCAGGCAGCCTCCGGAGCATGGGGTTGGGCTGGATTGCGGGGACAAGCCCCGCAATGACATGGTTTGCCGCGTCTTGGGCATCCTGGCCGACTTGTGTGAATGCCTTAGCCCTAGCGCCCGGAGGCTTCGCCTCCGCGCGCCAGGGGGGTCCCTGCGGCTCGTTCGCACAAAACGGGGTGCCGTGTACCGGTGACTGGATGGCCGAGGGCGGTGGCGTGTGAATTCACGGCGGCCCGCCCGCATTAACTGTTTCTTTACGGTTCAGCTTGTGGTAGCAACTGATAAAGCTTGTGCTAGCAACCACGGCACTAGCAACGTTCGGCGAAGGAAACGGCCGCCATGAAAGTCTGGAGCATCGTCAATCCGAAGGGCGGGGCGGGGAAGACCACGCTCGCCCTGCACCTCGCCATCGCCGCCGCCGAGGACCTGAAGGTGCTGGTGATCGACCTGGACTCCCAGGAGTCGGCCGAGCGCTGGCACGCGATCCGGCAGCGCATCACCGGCAGCAAGGACGACCCGAGCATCGCCGCCGGGCCGTACACCAAGCTTCCCGACATGCTGCGCACCGCCAAGCGCCTCGGCGCCGATCTCGTGCTGATCGATACGCCGCCGCGGCTCGACAAGGCGATCGCCGCGACCATCGGGCCCGCCACGCTGGTGCTGGTGCCGCTCAAGACCTCCATTCTCGACCTGCAGGCCCTGCAGGACTGCGCCCGCGTGGTCGACAAGGCCAGGGACAAGACGGTCGTGATCCTCAACGCCGTGCCGACCGATCGCAGCCGGGAGGCGGCGGTCAAGGACGCGCTGCGCTACGTCAGCCGTCACGATCTCGAGGCACTGCCGGAGCGGCTCAGCGACTCGCAGGGCTATGTGCAGGGGCTCAAGAGCGGCCGCAGCGCCACGGAGACCAGCAAGAATGGCAAGGAAGCAAGGGAGATCGGCGCGCTCTTCGAGGCCCTCTGGACGCGCGACGGCGAGGGCACGGATGACTGACGGGGGCGCCGAGGAGTCGATGACCGACGCCATCAAGGCGGTGGCCACGGGGCACGCGCGGGCGAGATCCGCCACCGCCCCTCTGCGCGGCAGGCCGTCCCTCACGGATGCCATGAAGGACGTGGCGAGCCGCGGGCGCAAGCCGCCGGCCACGCGCGCCGGCCGCAAGGGCATCGTCATCTACGTCGAGCCGGACGTCGCCGACGCCATCCGGCGGCTGGCGGCGGAGTTCAACACCACCGTCCAGGCGCTGGGCGTCACCGCCTTCGAGCTGCTGCTCGACAAGTTCGGAGAGCCGCGGCCGGGCTAGCGGGCCGCCGTTCGGCGGCGGCGTACAGGGGAGTGTGGAGGGGTACACACATGCGCATGCGCAAGGTCTCGTCTCTCACCGATGCCGTAAAGCAGGCCGCGGCGGGAGACCCCTCGCTGACCGATGCGGTAAGGGAGGCGGCCCGGGACGGCGCCGGCCCCAGGCCCGACAGGCCCGACCGGGTGGCGCCGCGCTCCTTCACCGGCACCCTGGACGGCCGCCACGACGGCTCGCAGGGCGGGCTTCATCCCTGGGGCCCCACACCCGCCACCGACGGCAGTTCGACGCGCAGGCCCAGGTTCGAGCGCAAGCCCGGTTCCTGGCCCGATCCCCGGCCCCATTCCCCGCCCGATCCCTGGCCCGATCCCGAGCCGGCGCTCTCCCGCGCCGCCGGCAGCCGCCCCCCGCCGGCGCCGTCTCGCGGCCCCGAATACTTGCGCCGGATCGTGCGTCTGCGCAGGCTGGCGCTGCCGCTGGCCGACCCCGCCCTGCGGCTCCTCGCCTCCGGCGCCAGGCTTGCCGCCATCGTGCTCCTCTCCCTCCTGTCGCTCCTGGTCACCCCGAGCGACATGGGGCCCGATCACCCGATCGCGAGCAAAGTGGTGCCGAAGCGCGTCGCCCTGGTGATCGGCAACTCCCACTACCGGCATGCCCGCAAGCTCGAGAACCCGCGGAACGACGCCGCCGACGTGAGCGCCGCGCTCAAGAAGCTCGGTTTCGAGGTGATCGAGGGCCTGGATCTGGACAAGGCCGGGCTCGACGCGAAGATCCGCGCCTTCACCGCTGCCCTCGAGGGCGCCGACGTGGGCCTTTTCTTCTACGCCGGGCACGGCGTGCACGTGTCCGGGCAGAACTTCCTCGTGCCCGTCGACGCGGAGCTGGCGGAGGTCACGGCGCTCGACCTGGAGCTCGTGCGCCTCGACCTGATCCACCGCACCATGGAGAAGGCGACGCCGATCAACCTGCTCTTCTTCGACGCCTGCCGCGACAACCCGCTCACCGGCAACCTCGCCCGCGCGCTCAGCGCCCGATCGATCGAGGTCGGGCGCGGCCTCGGGGCTGCCCAGAGCGCGGCGGGCACGCTCATCAGCTTCTCGACTCAGCCGGGCAAGCTGGCGCTCGACGGCAAGGGCCGCAATTCGCCGTATTCTGCCGCTCTGGTCAAGCAGCTGACCACATCCAAGGAGGACCTGGCGGGAATGCTGATCGCGGTGCGCAACGAGGTCATGCGGGAGACCGATCGCAAGCAGGTGCCCTGGGAGCATTCCGCGCTGACCGGACGGTTCTACTTCAATCCAGCCGGGGCGAAAGAGACACCGGCGCCGCTGGTGCAGGTCTCGGCCAGGGAGGCCTTCGAGGCCTGGACCGCAACCCGGGACACCGCCAGCATCGGCGTGCTCGACGCCTTCATCGAGCGCTACCGCGACACGTTCTACGCGGCACTGGCGCGCGCGCGCATCGAGGAACTGCGAAAGCTCGAGGAGATCCCGCTGTCGTCCTCCGTGCACCGCGGCGCGCCCGCGCGATGAACCGCCCTGCGATGCCGAAGCCCGGCGTGACGCTCTACTTCGTCAGGCACGGCGAGACCGACTGGAACGCGGCCAGGCGCTACCAGGGCCGGCGCGACATCCCCCTCAACGCGACGGGGCGTGCGCAGGCCAGGCGCAACGGCCGGGCGCTCGCCGAGGTCCTGGGCGGCACGGCGGCCTCGCTGGACCACGTGGCGAGCCCGCTCGTGCGCGCCCGCGAGACGATGGAGATCATGCGGGCCGAGCTGATGCTCGACCCGAAGGGCTACCGCACGGATGATCGCCTCGCCGAGATCGACTACGGACATTGGGAGGGCCGGCTGTGGACCGAGCTGCCGCACACCGACCCGGAAGACTTCGCCGCGCGCCGGGCCGACACCTGGGGCTGGCGGCCGGTGGGCGGCGAGAGCTACCGCATGCTGTCGGAGCGCGTGGGTCTGTGGCTCGCCGGGATCGAGCGCGACACCGTGGTGGCCTCGCACGGCGGTGTCAGCAAGGCATTGCGCGGCCTCGTCCTGCAGCTGGCGAGTGCGGAGATTCCGCACCTCGAGGTGCCGCAGGACAAGGTGCTCGTCGTGACGGCCGGCAGCATCCGCTGGCTGTGACAGGCCAGGCCGCCGGCCGCATGCGCGACGAACTCGCCTACTTCTCCTTGGTCTTCGTCGCCCCCTTCGCGGCCGGGGCTCCCTTCTTGGCGGGCTTGCGAGCCGACGCCCCTGCGTGCTTGCTCCGGCCGGCCTCGCATTGGCCCGACGTGGCATTCCAGACCTGCTTGCCGACCTCGCAGCCCATCTTGGTCTTGGCGGCCGAGGCAGGCCCCGCCGACGCGGCGATGCCGACGAGCGCAACGGCGCCCAGTGCAAGGACAACGAGACGCATGACTTTCCTCCTTTGTGCGCAGCACGCCCGCTCTCGGGCGGGTCCCCCCGCCACTTGCATCATACGCCGCAATTGTGGCAACCGCCCTGCAATTCGCACGGCTTGGTTGTTGGCTGTACGGGTGTGTCCCTGGAACAATTGGGGTGCCTTCCCGCTTCCGCTCGGCAGCGAGTGATGCCAAAGTCGCCTCGCGTTCGTATTGAGGCATGGACATGAGATACGGCACGCCGGCGGTCGGAGGGGCTGCGAGAGGCCCACTGCGCCTTGCCATGGCGTTGTGCGTCCTGGGCTTCGAGGCGCCCGGCGCCGGCGCGCAGACGGCGGCCGAGCTGCTGGAGAGCTGCCGCAGCGAGGCGGTGGCGGCGACGGAGCGCATTGCCGCCTGCACGCGGGCGATCGGTGAAAAGGGCGACGAGGGCGTTCGCGCCGAGGCGCATGTGCAGCGCGGCGTCCTCTACGAGCTCGACGGCCGGGAGGAGGCCGCAGTCGAGGACTACACCGCAGCCATCAGGCTGCGTCCGGCCAACCCCCTCGCCTACTTCAATCGCGGCAACGCCTACACCCAGCTCGACAAGCTCGACCTGGCGATTGCCGACTACACGCAGGCGATCAAGATCGATCCCAAGGAGCCCGACTTCTTCAACAACCGTGGCCAGGCCCACGACGGCAAGGGCCAGCACGACCTCGCCATCGGCGACTATACCGAGGCGATCCGTCTCGACGGCTCGAGCGCGCGCCCCTTCTACAATCGCGGCGTCTCCTACGCGAACAAGGGGGACTACCGGCGCGCGGTCGCCGACTTCGACCTGGCGATCAAGGCCACGCCCGACGACCCCGACATCTATGTCGCGCGCGGGGCGGCCTTCGAGGTGCTGGGCGACGCCGGTGCCGCCAGGGCCGACTTCACGAAGGCGCTCGAGATCGACCCGGATCACGAGGATGCACGCGAGGGCCTGAACCGCAACGGCGGCTGACGGCGGCCGATCGCAGATCTCCAATCGCGAGTGAGACGCACCATGCCTGCGAGCGATCCGAACCCCTCACAGCCGCAGGCGCCCCTTGCAACGGCACGCCGGCGCGCGCCGCTGGGCCTGCTCGCCGAGCTCACCCATCGCTGCCCCCTGCAGTGCCCCTACTGCTCCAATCCACTGCAGCTCGAAGGCGCCGGCGCCGAGCTCGACACCGCCGCCTGGCAGGACGTGATGCGTCAGGCGGCCGAGCTGGGCGTCCTGCAGCTGCACCTCTCCGGCGGCGAGCCCACCGTGCGCCGCGACCTCGAGGACATCGTCGCCACCGCGGCCGCTGCCGGGCTCTACACCAACCTCATCACCGCGGGCGTTCTCCTGGACCGCGCACGGTTGGAGGCGCTCGCCCGGCACGGCCTCGACCACGTGCAGCTCTCGATCCAGGACGTGGAGCCCGGCAACGCCGACCGCATCGCCCATTACGAAGGGGCGCACGCCAGAAAGCGCGCGCTTGCGGGCTGGGTGCGCGAGCTGGATCTGGCGCTCACCATCAACGCGCCCGTGCATCGCCAGAACCTCGACCGCCTCGAGGGCATCGTCGACTTCGCGCTGGAGGTCGGGGCCCGGCGGCTCGAGGTGGCGCACGTCCAGTACTACGCCTGGGCGCTCCAGAACCGCGCCGCGCTGATGCCGACCCGGGCGCAGGTGGAGCGCAGCGCGAGGCTCGTCGAGGAAGCGCGCAAGCGGCTCGAGGGCATCCTCCTCATCGACTTCGTCGTGCCCGACTACTACGCCGCCAGGCCGAAGCCGTGCATGGGCGGATGGGGGCGCGGCATCGTCGTCGTCACGCCGTCGGGCAAGGTGCTGCCCTGCCATGCGGCGCAGACCATCCCGGGCCTCGCCTTCGATAACGTGCGCGAGAAGCCCCTGGCCTCCATCTGGCTCGACGGCGACGCCTTCGAGAAGTTCCGCGGCACCGGCTGGATGATCGGGCCCTGTCGCGGCTGCGAACGGCGCGAGATCGACTGGGGCGGCTGCCGCTGTCAGGCGCTCGCCCTGGCGGGAGACGCCGCGGCCGCCGACCCGGCCTGCGCCAAGTCTCCCCGCCACGCCGCCCTCGTGGCCATCGCCGAGCGCGAGGCGAACGAGCCGGCCCCGCCCTTCGTCTACCGCCGCCCCCGCCGACAGGAAGGGTCAGACCCCTCACCAACGCGGTAGATTGCGCGGCAGATTGCTGGCGAAGCGTACGACGGAGGCCAGAGCGGTCCGTACCCCGTCGGCAGCGCTGTCGAGGTATGGCAGGGCGACGGACTCGCGTGCCCACTCGGGTATGTCTCTGCGGTCCGACCGCAGCGCATCGTAGAGCAGGTAAGGTGCCGTCACGAGCACGAGCCCGCAGAGGATGCCGACGAGCGCGCCGAACAGCCGCCCGGCCGACCCGACCCCTCGGTCGCGGGTCCACACCGCGACGCGCGCCCTGAGATTGCTCATGAACATCATGAGGGGCGCCAGCACCAGGAGGAATGCGACCGCCCCGAGGACGGATGTGGTGGCGGTGGCGGACAGGGCGCCGAGGCCGGTGATCTCGCCGTAGACGGCGAGATACAGCGCCATCGCCACGGCTGCCAGCGACGCGCCCAGCACGCCCACGAGCCAGCGCATGGGCCACGTCACCAGGAAGCGCCCCAGACCGTACCAGGCTCCGAGCAGCCCCAGGACTGCCGGAACGCCGAACACTGCAGCGTCCAGGTACATCGATCCCCCATCGGCCAATGTCCGTATTGCGGCCCGGCCCGCACGGATGTTTCCGAGCCAATGGAATTTAGCAGCCCGCGTCCCGCAAGTCCGTATCGCGGCGGGCACCTTCAGAGGCCGGACGCAAGAATCGTGCGTTGGCGTTGCCATTTGGTCAGCATGCAAGCGAAAACTACGCATGCGCACATCGTCGCTGTTGACACGTTCGTCCAGGCTTTGCTTCGATTACGCGGCGTGACGGTCTCGCCGGGCCCAAACTCGGGCTCGGCGCGTGAAAAGGGAACGCGGTGCGAGGTCTCCACTGGCATCGGTGGTTGGCCTCTAAGCCGCGGCTGCCCCCGCAACTGTAAGCGGCGAGCATCGCCCCAAAAGCCACTGCCGGTGACGGCGGGAAGGTGGAGGCGAGGCGCAACTTTCCTAGCGAGAGCCGCGAGCCAGGAGACCTGCCGGCACGTGTCGCCCATTGCCGGCGCGGGGCGCGCTGGCGAGCGGACCACCGTAGTGGCGACGGCTCTGTGTCGTGAGTAGGGGTCGTGCCGGTGATGTCCGCGAAGGGGCCAGCGAAGCCAACATGTGCATGAGCCAGCGGCTGCGGCGCGCTTTCGGCGCCCCGCGACCGCCGCTGTCGTTCGCTGCCCGACGGGCCTGCCGTCGCCGCCTCCGCTCCTTGCGTTCGGAGAGGCGTCATGCGTTCACTTCCCTTTGTCATCCCGGCGCTTGTCGCCGGGACCCATCCCACCACTGGTTCCGGCGTTCGCTGTCGGTTGGATGCCGGGAACAAGCCCCGGCATGACAGCGAGATCGGCGTTTGGTGCCGTGGTTTCGAGGCCGCAATCGCGTCGGCGGTGATGCTCGGACTTATCCTCCTTTCTTCCCCCGTTGCGTTGGCGCAGACGCAGCTGCCCGGCATCTACGTCCAGGGCGCCACCCTGGAGAAGGCGCCGCGCGCCGCGCCCGGCCCCGCCACCTCGGATCAGCCCGCCGAGTCCAAGACCGAGGGCGGCGACACCGCCGATGGCGTGCCCGCGGGCACCGTCGGCAACGCCATCACCGTCATCACCCGCGCTGACCTGCAGCGCCAGCAGGTCCGGCACGTGGCCGACGCTCTGCGCGGCGTGCCCGGCGTCGCGGTCAACCGTACCGGCGCCTTCGGCAACTTCACCCAGGTGCGCATCCGCGGCGCCGAGGGCAACCACACGCTGGTGCTGATCGACGGCGTGGAGGCCAACAGCGCCACCGACGGAGAGTTCGATTTCTCCAATATCTCTACCGAGGACATCGAGCGCATCGAGGTGATCCGCGGCCCCATGAGCGCGCTCTACGGCTCCGGCGCCGTCGGCGGCGTCATCAACATCATCACCCGCAGGGGCCAGGGGCCGCTCACGCTCACGCTCAAGTCGGAGCTCGGCACGCTCGGCACCAGCGACTACGCGGCACGGCTCGCCGCCGGCGGCCCGTGGGCGCATTTCTCGCTTGGCGCACACTGGCGCAATACCGACGGGTTCAATATCTCCACCTCGGGCACCGAAGACGACGGCGCCCGTCTGACGAGCTTCAATTTCAGGGGCGGCGTCAAGATCATGGAGGGCCTGGGTGTGGAGGTGCACCTGCGTCAGACCAACAAGATCGCCGACCGCGACGGCACCGACTTCACAGGTCCGCTCCTGATTCCGATCGACGATGCCTCCACCCAGCATGACCGGGTGTTCGCGGGTGGGGTTCAGCTGCGCTGGGACACACTGAACAACGCTCTCACTAACCAGCTGTACTACAAGTACAACACCGCGACCATTCTGGACCGGGACGTGGCGTTCGGAAACTTCGAGAACATCGGTGAGCGGACGAGCTATGGCTACCTCGCCACCTACCGGTTCGAGTCGCCTGCGCTGTGGACGCTGAAGCACTCCCTGAGCGGGCTGATCGAGCGGGAGACCGAGGCCTTCACGCCGGTTACGGCCGACAATATCAAGCGGGAACGCGACAGGCTCGCCGTCGCGGTGGAGTGGAGGGGCGCCTTCGCCGACCAGCTCTTCATCACCGCCGGCGTGCGCCACGACGACAACAGCGCGTTCAGCGACTTCACGACATGGCGGCTCTCCGGTGCATGGGCGCTCAAATCGCTCGGGCTGCGCCCTCATGCCAGCCTCGGCACCGCGGTCAAGTTCCCGCAGATGTTCGAGCAGTTCGGTGTGTTCCCGATGTTCTTTGTCGCCAACCCCGATCTGCAGCCGGAGGAATCGTTCGGCTGGGACGCCGGCATCGAATGGACGCTGAACAAGAAGACGGCCCTCGACCTCACCTACTTCCACGCCGACCTGAGGAACAAGATCGTCCCGTCGGGGCTGACGGTGGTCAACATGCCCGGCGTGGCCAACCGCGACGGCCTGGAGCTCGCCCTGCGCACCCGCTGGTTCGAGGCGCTCTCGGCAACCTTCGCCTACACCTATCTCCTTACCGAGGATTCGGCTGGCGTGCGGGAGATCCGGCGCCCGCGCCACGCCGGCCGCGTCGATCTGGCCTATGTGTTCGCGCAAGGAAAGGGCAGCGCCAATCTCGGCGTGGTCTACAACGGCTCGATGACAGACAGTGTCCTGCAATCGGACTTCATCACGCGGCAGACCCTGCTGCTGGACGAGTACTGGCTCGTCAACGCCGCCGTCTCCTACAAGCTGCAGCGCGGAATGGAGGTGTTCGGCCGCGTGGAGAATCTCTTCGACCAGCGCTATCAGGAGGTGTTCGGCTTCCAGGCGGCGCCGATCACGGCCTTCGTCGGCCTGAAGCTCACCTTCGGCGGCCCCGACGGCATCGTCCCGGAATAGTGAGGCACGCAGCTTGCGACGGGATTTCCCTCTCCACTCGCAACGACCGGATTCCCCTCCCCCTTGCGGGGAGGGGTCAGGGGTGGGGGTCGGATGTTCTGCTCAATGCGGCGACCCCCACCCGGCCTGTCGCAGCGAAGGCGCGCCTTCGCTGCGACACGCCACCCTCCCCGCAAGGGGGAGTGTATGCACGCTGCGGCGCGTGCGTCGCCTCATGCGTCGCAGCGCGGCCGCGACACTCGGCTGCGCACTCGCCCTCGCCTCCAACCCGGCTCACGCCCAAGCGCAGTCACCCAGGCCGACCCGCATCGTCTCCTTGGAGCTGTGCACCGACCAGCTCCTCGTCGAGCTGGTCGAGCGCGAGCGCATCGCCGCCGTTACGTTTCTCGCCGCCGATCCCGCCAGCTCCGCCATCCCCGGGAAGGCCGCGGGCATCCCCGTCACCCGCGGCGGCGCCGAGGACGTGCTGCGCCACGACCCCGACCTCGTGCTCGCCGGCCCCTACGGCGTCGCGCCCACCGTCGACCTGCTGCGCCGGCTGGGGCGCCATGTGGTCGTGATCCCCCAGGCCACCGACCTCGACGACGTGCGCGCCGCCGTGCGGGCCGTCGCCGCCGCCGTCGGCGAGGAAGCCAGGGGCGAGGCCATGGTCGCCCGCTTCGACCGGCGCCTGGCGAGCCTGCCTCCGGCCGGGCCGGGGCCAGGGCCTGGACCTGCGCCGGCGCCGAGCGCCGTCGTCTACGAGATCGGCGGCGCGGTCTCCGGCGCCGGCAGCCTCGCCGATGCCGCGCTGGCGGCCGCCGGGCTGCGCAATGCGGCCGATCGGTATCGCCGCACCCGCAGCGGCCGCGTGCCCCTGGAGCTGCTCATCGCCGACCCGCCGGACCTCGTCGTGATCTCGCGCGCCGCCGACACCTACCGCACCGTCGTCGCCGACAACCTGCGCCACCCGGCCCTGCAGCTGCTGCGGCAGCGCACCGCGTCGATCGAGCTGTCGTGGCCGTTGTGGCTGTGCGGCACGCCGCACGTCGCGGAGGCCGTCGCGCGGCTGGCCGAGGCGCGCGCCGCCATCGAGGCGCGGCGGCGATGAAGGCCACGCCGGGCCATGCGGGGGTGCCGCCGCGGCTTCTGTTGGGGCTCCTCGCGCTTGCGCTGTTGTCGGCCTTCGCTTTGTCGCTGGCGGCCGGCCCGTTCGGCTTCGGGCTCGGCGGCGGCGAGGCGGGTGCGCTGATCCTGCGCGAGATCCGCCTGCCGCGCGCGCTCCTGGGCGCGCTGGTGGGGGCGGCGCTGGGCCTCGCGGGGGCGGCGCTGCAGGGCTACCTGCGCAATCCCCTGGCGGAGCCGGGCCTCGTCGGCGTCTCGGGCGGCGCGGCGCTGGGCGCGGTGCTGGCGATCCATCTGGGCCTCTCGCAGACGCTGCCCCTGGCACTGCCGCTGGGCGGGCTCCTCGGCGCCGCGCTGGCGATGCTGGCGGTGGTGGCGCTTGCCGGCCTCGGCGGCGGCCCGGTGACGCTGATCCTCGCCGGCCTCGCCGTGTCCGGCATCGCCACGGCCCTGATCTCGCTTGCGCTGAACCTGTCGCAGAACCCGTTCGCCTCCGTCGAGATGGTGTTCTGGCTGATGGGCTCGCTGGCCGACCGCAGCCTCCTGCAGGTGTGGCTGGCGGGCCCGCCGATGCTCGCCGGCATGGCCATCCTGCTTCTGCTGGGACGCGCGCTGGATGCGCTCTCCCTCGGCGAGGATGCCGCGCGCAGCCTCGGCATCGATCTCGGCCGCACCCGCCTCGCCGTGGTGGCGGGCACCGCGCTCGCGGTCGGCGCCGCCACCGCCGTCACCGGCATCATCGGTTTCGTCGGCCTGCTGGTGCCGCACCTGCTGCGCCCCTTCACGGGGCATCGCCCGGGCCTGCTGCTGCCCGCGAGCGCGCTGGCGGGCGCCGTCTTCCTCCTGCTCGCCGACACCGCGCTGCGTGTGGCGCAGCCGTGGGTCGACGTGCGCATCGGCGTCCTCACCGCGCTCCTCGGCGCGCCGTTCTTCGTCTGGCTGGCGCTCGCGACGCGACGGGAGCTGGCGCCATGAGGATCGAAGCGCGCGGCCTCATCGTCAGGCTCCGGGACCGCGAGGTCCTGCGCGGCCTCGACCTCGCCGCCGCGCCGGGCGAGCTCACCGCCGTGATCGGCCCCAACGGCGCCGGCAAGACCACGCTGCTCCGGGCCATCGCCGGTCTCCTTCCGGCAGCCGCCGGCACCGTCCTCCTCGACGGCCGGCCCCTCGGCGGCCTCGATGCCAGGGACCTGGCGCGGCGCCTCGCCTATCTCCCGCAGGAGCGCATCGTGCACTGGGCGCTCGCCGCCCGTGCGGTCGTGGCCCTGGGCCGCCTGCCCTGGCAGCCGCTGGGCACCGGCGAGAGCGCCGCAGACCGGGCCGCCATCGACGCCGCCCTGGGGGCGATGGACGCCTCCCATCTCGCCCATCGTCCGGTGTCGGAGCTGTCCGGCGGAGAGCGCGCCCGCGTGCTGATCGCCCGCGCGCTCGCCCAGGAGCCCGCGGCGCTGCTCGCCGACGAGCCCGCCGCCGGCCTCGACCCGGCGCATCAGCTCGTCCTTTTCCGCCATCTCGCCGCCCTGGCGGCGAAAGGCCGTACCGTGATCGTCGCCCTGCACGATCTCTCCCTCGCCGCGCGCTTCTGCCACAGCGTCGCCCTGCTGCACCAGGGTCGCACGCTGGCCGCCGGCGCGCCGGAGGACGTGCTCTCGCCGCAGCATCTCGCCGCCGCCTACGGCATCGAGGCACGCTACCGGTCGATCGACGGGGTGCCGGTTGTGCTGCCCATCGACGTGCTGCCATGATGCTGCCCCCTTGGCGGGGTCTGACCCCGCTTCCACCATTTCATGAGGCTCGTCTCCTTTGCGCATTCTCCGTCGGCAGCAGCAGCGCCACCTCAACCTCGCGCTGGAGGGCGGCGGGGCGCACGGCGCCTTCACCTGGGGCGTGCTCGACCGCCTGCTCGAGGAGGAGAGCCTGGCGGTCGCCTGGATCAGCGCCACCAGCGCCGGCGCCGTCAACGCCACGGCGCTCTGCGCCGGCCTCATGGAGGACGGCCGCACCGGCGCGCGCGCCAGGCTGCGCGCGGTCTGGGAGGCGGTGGCCAAGGCGGGAGTGCCCGATCTCGTCCGCCTCAATCCCTGGCTCGCCGGCATCAGCCGCTCCCACACGCTGGCCCGCGTCGCCAGCATGTTCTCGCCCTACGACTTCAACCCCCTGGGCTTCGATCCTCTGCGCAAGCTGCTCGAGGCCCATATCGACTTCGCCCTCCTGCGCGCCGAGCCGGGGCCCGAGCTCCTGATCGCCGCCACCGACGTAGCGACCGGACGCCCACGCATCTTCCGCCGCCGCGAGATCGCCGTGGAGGCGGTGCTGGCCTCGGCGTGCCTGCCCACGCTGCACCACGCCGTCTCCATCGACGGCCGGGCCTACTGGGACGGCGGCTTCTCGGCCAACCCGGACCTCCTCACCCTGGCGCGCGAGAGCCCCGCCGCCGACACGCTGATCGTCAAGCTCAGCGCTCCCGATCGCGACGGCGTGCCGACCAGCGCGCTCGAGATCGCGGGCCGCGTCAACCAGATCACCTTCATGCAGCCGATGCTGCGCGACATCGAGGTGATCGCCGCCGTGCGCCGGCACGACAGGCGCTGGATGCGCTTCGCGAGCCCGGCCGACGCCCGGCTCGCCCGCCACCGCTTCCATCTGATCGAGGCCGGCCGCTTCACGCGCTCGCTGCCCCCGGAAAGCAAGGGCAAGCCCGACATCGAGCTCCTGACCTACCTCTTCGAGGCCGGCCGCAGCGAGACCGAGAAATGGCTCGCCCGCCACTGCCGCAGCATCGGCTCGAAGGCCACGGTGGACCTCGTCGAGCATTTCCTGGAGCGCCCCTAGACCAGGCCGCGGGTTCCGCTGCCGGGCAGGCCCCCCCACCTGCGAAGCCCGGCCGATGTTAACCCGCGCTTAGCGACGATCCCGCCGCCCGCGTGACACCGTCACCCTGGTTTGCTACCGTTCCGCTATCCTCACCACAGCTGCGCAACGTTGAGCGAGCACAACGCGGCCGGCCGGCGCCGACCGCCTCCCCTCCCCCTGCGGGAGGGGTTGGGGGTGGGGGTCCAAGGGCGAAGCGGCTACTCGGATCGACCACGCACCGCCAGCAACCCCCCGCCCGCTCACAGGTGGCGCGTCTCGGCGGGCACGTTCCACCAGTTGTCCGCCCGGCCGTCCATGTACCTGACCGGCGCAGCCATCAGCTCCGCCGGATCGAGGTCGTCGAGGCAGGCGACATTGATCGACACATAGTCGCCGCCGATCTGGGGAAGGTGCCCCCAGCCGAAGCAGATGACGCCGCAGACCTTGCAGAGCGCCCTGGTCCCGGGCTTGTCCGTGGGAAACCCGTAGCCCAGCTCATCCCGGCCGGCGAGCAGGCGAAACGCATCGGGCTTGACCATGGCGCTCCACCAGCGGATCTTCCAGCAATAGGTGCAGTTGCATTTGTTCGTCCCGGCCGAGAGATCGATGTCCGCCTCGAGACGAATGCGCTTGCAGTGGCAGCTGCCCTGGTAGGTCTTCAGCATCGGTGCGTTCCTTCCTGTCATTTCCTCGCCACGCGCGGCGCCGGTTTCCCCTCGCTGGACGAGAGGGAGGGCAAACCCCGCGGCTCGTGCCAATAGCGGTAGTGAAGCGGCAATTCGGTCGCCTCTACGACGCTCAACGATATCGTTCAAAATCGGTGCTCGAGGAATTCCCGGATCACCGCGACGGCGCGTTCAGGTGCATCGGGGATTACGGCGTGCCCGCAATTGGGAAACCGTACGAACTGAACGAGGCCCGGAGGCAGCGCCGCTGCAATATCAGCCTGGCTCTCGATCGGATGCATCGGATCGTCCTCGCCGCCCAGAACGAGGGTAGGGCACTGAATGCGACAGAGATCGGGGAACATGTTGAAGGTGTGGCTCTCCCCGCCCGGTTTTGCGAACCAGCACAGCGCCACCTCCGGTTTTCCGACGGTACGGCTCCCGACGTTCGGATCGCGCAGTGTCCGTGTGTAGACCGGGAAGGCGAGTTTTCGCCAAGCGTCGACCGCAGCCTGATCCATGCGGCTATCGACGTCCAGGAACCTGTGGCGCGCGAGCGCGCCCACCTCGGGGCCGCCGAAGCGCTCGAACAACGCCACGCGTCGATCAAGATAGGAATCTCCGGCGGCCTCGGTGCTGATCAGCACCAGCTTTGACGGGTGATCTGGATGGCGCGTGGCATAAGCCAGCGCGACCATCCCGCCAAATGACGCTCCCAACACCATCGGTTTCACTATGCCCAAGACGTCGCAGAACGCGCGCACGTCATCGCCCCACTGCGCCAGGTTCCAGCTTTCTCTGGGACCGTCGTCGCTTCGACCATTGCCACGATGATCGAGATAGATGATCTGAGCGCTCTCAGCCAAGGCCGAGTATGCAGGCTTATAGATCGAGTGGTCGAAGCCGGGGCCGCCATGGAGCAGGAGCAATGTCGGCATTTCCCGCATGGCTGGACCGTTCGGTACCAGCTTCGCTCCTTCGACGTCGAAGAACAGGCGCAGGCCGTTTACTGAGACATGCATCACCCATTCTCCGTCACTGCTGCGCGGCACCGGGAACGCTGGCACCAGCTTGCCATCTGTGTCGAGTTCCGCAATTGGGTCGTTCCCAGAAAGGCTCCTGGATGAACATAACGCCTTCCGTTCAGCACTCTGAACCGGACACGCACGCAATTGCGTTGACGCCCTGGGCCCTCCCGCCTGTCTTTCGGCCCTGCAAAGCTTGCGCGATGTCAGCCGCCGGCGGGGGCGCATGCCCCCAGGTAGAGCCCGATGGTCAGCAGCGCCATCGCTGCCAGGGAGGCCACGGTGCGGACGTGGTTCCACGCCGTCCAATCCGCCAGGTAGCGCGCCCAGAGCGCGGCACCCTCGGCGCTCGCCGGTTGCACCGCGTCGAGCGCGTTGTTCATGGGGACATTGACGGCGACCGTCACCAGGAACGCGCCGGCAATGTAGAGCGCAGCACCGGCGAGCAGCCAGGCGGCTCCCGGCTCGCTCCACCGCCACAGCGCGAAGAGGCCAACCAGGGCGCAAACCGCCGGCGTGGCGAGGAAGATGAAGAGAAACAGCGGATTGAGGATGACGCGGTTGATCGCCTGCATGGCGGCCATCCCCTCGGCCGGCTGCAGGTGGCCCAGCGCCCCCATCACGGAGTTGGAGAAGGCGAAGAACAGCCCGGCCATGACGCCGGCGCCGAGAATGGCGGCAAGGCGCAGCACGAGCAGCACGGCTTCGGTCATGGAGCTCCTCCGCTATGGTCCTGTGTGCGCAAGCCGCCCGCTGCCCTCCGCCGCTACCCGTGCGTGCCGCCGCTGCCCTCCCAGTTCTGGCGCAGGCGGAGCAGCCGGCGCGCGCGCCAGCCCGTCCACCAGCCGCGCCAGCCGGCCTCGACCACGGGCGCAGGGCCGTAGAGGGCGCAGTTGTTGCGCCGCGGGTGGGCCACACTGCGGCACAGATCGATGAGCTCGCGCTCGCGCGGGGTGCAGGCGGCAACACCGGCGTGCTCTGGCACATTGCGCGGCTGGTACTTCCGGTATCTGGTCTCGTCGACGAGGCCGAGGCGCCCGAGGCGGTCCTTCACGCTCCAATGCACCTTGGCGTTGAGCATGCGCTCGCTCCTCTCTCCCTTCATCAGGGCCGCGCCCACCGCACCGATGGCCTCGGGAATCGGCCGCAGGTAGGTGCGCAGGCCGCCGAGCAGGCCACGGTTGGATCGATAGAGCGAGCATGCGGCACAGGGCCAGAAATGCGTCTGGATGTACTCGTCGTCGAACTCGAGGTCGCTGAGCTCGCCGACGCGCGCCATCATCCAGATCAGCGCCAGGTCCGACAGGCCCGCGCGCCGATAGCCGCCGCCGATGTTGGAGTGGGCACCGGCGAACCAGACCTGCTCGACGCCGGGGCGGTCCTCCTCCTTGTCGGTGACCCATGCCGTCGCCGAGAAGGAGCGGCGCCATTCGTCGATCGCCATCGCGTGCAGGCCGATCTCGATATGCTCGCCGATCATGTTGTCGCGGAAGCCGCGCGTCCACGAGGTCGCGTGGCGCGCCAGCGCGCCCAGTCCGAAGCCTGAGGGGACTCCATATCGGCCGACGGTATCCCAGACCCCCACGCACTTGACGATGGGGCTCTTTTCGGCAGGCATCGGATAGATCAGATCGTCGATCTCGCGCCTGCGCTCCTTGCGCTCCTCTGCGCTGCCCCGGTAGTAGTCCCAGACCGTCTCGAGCTTGTCGAAGCTCGACTGCCTGGGAATGCCCTCGATGGCGCCGATCACGCCGGCGAGCGCGCGCGCACTGTAGGCGCCGCGCGAGAACCCGAAGATGTAGATCTCGTCGGCGATCGGATTGCCGGGCTCCGCCGGGTCCCAGTTCAGCGCCAGAAAGGCGAGGCCGCGCTTGACGCTGTCGCGCAACCCCGCGCCGAACACGCCGCCGAGCACGCGATCGAGCGGCCCGCCGTTGCCGACCCCGGCGTTGTAGTAGACCATCTGCGTGACGCCGTTGGAGGAGACCGACTTGATCGCCTGCGCGACCCTGACGACGTTGGTCACCTCCTCGGGCTTGCTCAGGGCGTTCCAGGTCCCGTCGTAGCAGATCACGATGCGCTTCATGGACAATCCCCCGATAAGAAACGCTCTCTGTATGCTTTCCTGGCGCCTCGAGGCAAGCGGCACGATGCCTTCGGGTCTGACACTGGCCCGCCGTCGGCGCTATGGTGCCGGGAGGCGTCAGACCCGCAGGGCTATGGCATTCACACATCCTGCATTGGAAAGGCATGGATTTGATGGGCCGTCCCCGGCGCCACATCTTCAACCTGTCATCGCGGCACTTGCCTGCACCGGTGAAGGCCGGTGTTGCCGCGATCCGGCGCAAGGCGGGCTCCGGAGCACGTGGTTGGCTGGATTGCGGGGACAAGCCCCGCAATGACATGGATCGCCGCATCCTGGATGTCTTCGGCATCCTCGGCGACTTGTGTGAATACCGTAGCCCAGAGGGTCTGACACCCCTCACACAAAAAAAGGAGCCCCCGATCATGGGCGTTCTCGTCGACGGCGTCTGGCGCGACAAAGGGTACGACACCAGGGGCACCGGCGGGCGCTTCGTGCGCGCCGATGCGCGCTTCCGCAACTGGGTCACAGCGGACGGGTCGCCCGGACCCACCGGCGGCGGCGGTTTCAGGGCCGAGCCGGGGCGCTATCACCTCTATGTGTCCCTGGCCTGCCCGTGGGCCAACCGCACGCTCATTTTTCGCAAACTGAAGGGCCTGGAGGACATCGTCGGCCTCTCCGTGACGCACTGGCTGATGGCCGAGAACGGCTGGACTTTCACACCCGGCGAGGGCGTCGTCCCCGACACGGCCAACGGCGTCTCCCGCATGCACCAGCTCTACACCAAGGCCAACCCGCGCTACAGCGGGCGGGCATCGGTGCCGGTGCTGTGGGACAAGGAGCGCGCCACCATCGTCAGCAACGAGTCGAGCGAGATCATCCGCATGCTCAACTCCGCCTTCGACGGCGTGGGCGCCAGGGCCGGCGACTACTACCCCGCGCCGCTCAGGGCCGAGATCGACGCGGTCAACCAGCGCGTCTACGACACCGTCAACAACGGGGTGTACAAGTCCGGCTTCGCCACCACCCAGGAGGCCTACGAGGCGGCCGTCGTGCCGCTGTTCGAGACGCTGGACTGGCTGGAGGAGCGGCTCTCGCGCCGGCGTTTTCTGATGGGGCCCGAGGCCACCGAGGCCGACTGGCGGCTCTTCACCACGCTCATCCGCTTCGACCCGGTCTACGTCGGCCACTTCAAGTGCAACGTTCGCCGGATTGCCGACTATCCCAACCTGTTCGCATACACCCGCGACCTCTACCAATGGCCGGGCGTGCGCGAGACCGTGAGCTTCCTCCACATCAAGCGCCACTACTACATGAGCCACACCACCATCAATCCGACCAGGATCGTCCCGGTCGGGCCGGCGATCGACTTCGATGCGCCACACGGCCGGGAAGCGCTGGGCGGCAAAAGGCCGGGCCGATGACCGAGTTCACACCCGTCTCCGCGGCCATCGGCGGCGCGCTGATCGGCCTCGCCGCCACGCTCTTGATGCTCCTTTCCGGCCGCATCGCGGGCATCAGCGGCATCCTCGCGGGCGCCATCCTGCCCGGAGCCTACGCAAGGGGCTGGCGTATCGCCTTCATCGCGGGCCTGCTCCTGGCGCCCCCCGTTGCCGCCCTCTTCGGCCACCCCCTGGCGCCGCCGCGGATGCCGGCGAGCTGGGCCATCGTCGTCGCGGCCGGCCTGCTCGTCGGCTTCGGCACGCGGCTCGCCGGGGGCTGCACCTCGGGACACGGCGTGTGCGGAGTCGCCCGGCTGTCGGCGCGTTCCCTCGTGGCCACCGTCGTCTTCACGGCCACCGCGGTTGCCGTCGTCGCCCTCTCACGCAGTGTTCTCGGAGGCTGAGCCATGCCGGCGCTGCTCTCGAGCCTTGCCTGCGGCTTCATCTTCGGGCTGGGGCTGCTGATTTCCGGAATGGTCGACCCGGCGAAGGTGCTGGGCTTCCTCGATATCTTCGGTGCCTGGGACCCGAGCCTCGCGGTGGTGATGGCCGCGGCGCTCGTTGTCTCGGGCATCGGCTACGCGCTGGCCAGGCGGCTCGGGCGGCCGCTCCTTGCGCCCCGCAGCGCGTGGCCCGACAGGACCGATATCGACGGCCCCCTGGCGATCGGCTCGCTGCTGTTCGGCATCGGCTGGGGCCTCGTGGGGCTCTGCCCCGGACCGGCGCTGACGGACCTTGCCACGCTCGCCCCGCCAGTGATTGCGTTCGTCGCCGCCATGGGCGCCGGCATAGCGCTGCACTACGCGTGGTCGAAGCGGCGTACTGCGGCGCTCACCCGCCGACAGGACGAGTTGGCGGCCGACGGGTGAGCCGACCTGCAAGAGGCGCTCCGGATCGGATCGGTGCGGATCAGTCGTCGTCCTCGCCGCCGCGGTTGCCGGGGTAGCGGCAGGGGATCGCCCGATAGAAGCACACCCACCGCGGATCGCGAACATACTCGCCGGGGGGGCAGGCTATGACACGCGAACTGCGATAGTAGCTCCGCCGTGCCCTCGCGTAGTAGCACTCCGGACCATTGTTGCCGGCCGACAGGCGCAGGCTGCCCCACTGGTCGCCGTAGACGCTCCGGGCGCAGCTGCTCCACAATATCGGCGCCATGTACTCCCCGTGCGTCTTCTGCCGGGCCTTGACGATGACCTCCACAGGCGTATCGCCGCAAATCCGCTGCGCGGCAGCCGGGAGGACCTGCAACAGGCATGCGGCAACCAGCGCCAGGAGGGCCGAGCCGACGGGTGCGACGGGGATGGCAATTTTCATGGCGAGTCTTTCCAACGATCAACGTCCGTAGTGAGACGGGTTGTGCAGAATGGCGTAAACGCTTCTTTTCACCCTCTTTGCCGTATGTTGGTCATCCTGCTTTGTGGCGATTTCTCGGCAACGCCGTCTACGCCCTGTGTCAAAATGAGACGACTGGCGCAGGCGCCAAGACCACGATGCAGACCAACAGCCAGCCGGACGATGCCTCCGGTCTGTGCCGATCGTCTTTGTCCCGCTCGTGAAGACATCTTGCGTCTACCTCTTTGTTGCGGCTAGGTGTTGCGGTTGCCGTACCAATGCTGTCGATGCTTGCGCGCTGGGGGACGTCATGAACGATATGTCGTCGCTGAAGGCCGAAAGCGCGGCCTCCGCGCCGGCCGGCACGGAGGCGCTGCAGATCCGTGGACTCTCGCACACCTATCCAGGGGGCGTGCGCGCGCTGCACGACATCGACCTCGACGTGCCGCGCGGCATCTACGGCCTGCTCGGGCCGAACGGGGCGGGCAAGACCACGCTGATGCGCATCATCGCCACCCTGCAGCGCCCCAGCAGCGGCAGCGTATCCTTCGAGGGCATGGATATCCTCGCAGAGCCGCACCGGCTGCGGCGCGTGCTGGGCTACCTGCCGCAGGAGTTCGGCGTCTACCCGCGGCTCACGGCCGAGGAGCTGCTCGATCACCTGGCCGTGCTGAAGGGCATCGGTCCGGCCGGACCGCGGCGCGAGGAGGTGCATGCGCTGCTGCAGCGGACCAACCTCTACGAGGTGCGCCGGCGCAGGGTGTCGGGCTTCTCCGGCGGCATGCGCCGCCGCTTCGGCATCGCCCAGGCCCTGCTCGGCCAGCCGCACCTGGTGATCGTCGACGAGCCGACCGCCGGTCTCGATCCGGCCGAGCGCGCACGCTTCCACGACCTGCTCGCCGAGATCGGCGAGGGGACGCTCGTGATCCTCTCCACGCATCTCCTCGACGATGTCTCCAAGCTTTGCCCGGGGCTCGCCATCCTGCTCAACGGACGCGTGGTTGCCGCCGGTCCCGTCACGTCGCTGCTCGACAAGCTGCGCGGCAGCATCTGGCGCAAGTCGGTGACCCGGGCAGAGGCCGAAGCGCTGCGCCAGAGCCTGCAGGTGCTGACCACGCGCTATGCCGACGGCGGCCGCCTGATCCTGCACGTCAGGAACGATACCTCGCCGGGCGCCGGGTTCGAGCCGGTCGGCGGCGATCTGCACGATGTCTATTTTGCGATGACCGCCGATGGCGAGGCCGCGGTCGCCTGACCGCCCATCGCGAGAGCGGCCTTCGGGGCAGTTGGGAACGGGCGGGCGGCAATCGGAGAGCGTGATGTTCGGTGCCATCCTCCGCTTCGAGCTGCGCTATCAGCTGCGTCAACCGGCCTTCTATTGGTACCTGGCCGTGTTTGCCCTGGCGGGCTTCCTGTTTGCCCTCGTATTCGCCCAGCCGCGAGGCGCGATCCAGGTGAACTCGCCCGTCACCGTCGCTTTTGCTCTGGGCTGGCTCGGCCTGCTCGGTGCCCTGGTCCCGCTGTGGGTGTGGGGCGATGTGGCGTTGCGCGACGCCGGCGCCGGCATGAGCGAGCTCGTCGGGACGACACCGACGCCCGCCTGGCTCTACCTCGCCGCCCGGTTCGCCGTTGCTTTCCTCGGGGTCTGCCTCGTCTCTGTCGCCGCGGCCGCCGGCTACGAGATCGCCTGCCGCATGTGGTGGATCGATCCCGCCAAGATCGCGCCGTTTCATCCGCTGGCCTACGCCAACGTCCTTGCGATCCTCGTCCTTCCCACTTGCCTGACGCTGGGTGCCATTTTCGCCCTGGTCGCCGCTGCAACGCGCAGCCGGCTCGCGACCTACATCGCGCTGATCGGCATTTTCGTCTTCGTCTTCACCACCTACGCCTTCATGCCGAGGCTGGCGTGGGGCAATCGCTACCTCGCTGGACTGGCGGACCCGACGGGGCTTGCGGCACTGCTGGACACAACCGCCCATTGGACCCCGCACGAGCGAAACGCCACTCTGCTGCCACTGCAGGGCACGCTGCTCTGGAACCGTGCGATCTGGGGTGCCGTCAGCATCGCCTGCCTGGCCCTGGTCGTGGTCCTGCTGGCCCGGCCCGATCGGGCAGGGCGGGTCCGCGCCGGCTCCGGCGCAGCGCGAGGCGCTCCGGCCGGGCAGGCCGGCGTCGCCGCTTCGCGGGTCGTGCCTCTCGCCTTTCAGCGCCGGGCAGCCACGCCCTTCACCGGCGGAGGCCTCGCCGGTCAGGTTTTCGCCTGCCTGCGGCTCGAGCTGCGCGCAACCCTGCACAGCTGGACCGTGCTGATCCTGCTCGTCCTCTTCGGGGTGGCGACAGGCGCGGTGCTGTGGTCCTTCGCCCAGCACTCGGTCACCGCCTCCGTTCTCAACATGGTGGGACCCTCCAGCGCCGGGCTCCTGTACCTGCTCGCCCTCTTTTTGGGCGGCGAGATGGTCTGGCGCGAGCGGCAGGCCAGGATCGCCGAGATCGTCGCGGCAACTCCGACGCCGAGCTTCGTGTTCGTGGTCACCAAGCTCGGCGCGCTGGCCGTCACCATGGCCGCCTTGCTCGGCATCGCGGCGATCGTCGGCCTCGCCTTTCAGGTGGCCAAGGGCGCGCCGCAGATCGACCTCCACTTCTACGCCGTCGATCTGCTGTTGAGCCTGCTGCCTCAGGCCCTCATGGTGGCCGTCGTCGCCATGCTCGTGCATGTGGTGGTGAACAGCAGGCCGATCGGCCACCTGGTGGCGATTACGCTGATCGTGGGCGCCTCCATCGGAACCGAGTGGCTCGGGTCCGAGGAGCGTCTGCTCCAGTTCGGCTACCTCCCCGACCTGCCGCTCTCCGACATGAACGGGCTCGGCCATTTCCTGACGGGCAGGCTGTGGTTTCTCGCCTATTGGGGCTGCGTCTCGATCCTGCTCGGCGTGGCCGCAACCATGCTGTGGGTCCGCGGCCCTGCCCCCGGTCTGCTGGCTCGGCTGGGCGGCATGCGCCATGCCGTGACACCCGCGGCGGCGGCGGTGGGCGTCCTGGCCTTGCTCGGGACTGCCTTCGCTGGCGGCGGCATCTATTGGAGCACGCACGTCCTCAACGAGTGGGCCACGAAGAGCAGCCGGGAGCTGGAGCGCATCGCCTACGAGAAAAGCTATGGCGGGCTGGTGAGTGCCGCCCAACCGAATGTGACCGAGGTCGAGCTTGCGGTCGACCTCCATCCCGAGACCCGCGCCTACTCGGTGCGAGGCAAGTACGTCCTCGCCAACCTCGGCACCCAGCCCATCGAGACTGTGGTCGTGGAGTTCAACAGCAGCCCGGACCGGGTCGAGCTTGCGGGCGCCACGCTCGCCGAGAGCGGGTGCTGCGACGTCTATGTGTTCCGGCCGAGCGTGCCGCTGGCCCCCGGCGAGACTCGCGTCCTCGAGTTCGCCCTGTCCTTGAGTCCCAATGGCTTCACGGCGGAAGCGGACGTGACCCGGGTGCTCCACAACGGCACGTTCATGGGCTCACACCAGCTCACGCCGCGCATCGGTATCGACCCCGCCGGCTTCCTGCAGGACGAGGCACGCCGCCGCGCCCACGGCCTCGAGCCGCTCGCGAAGGCCCCGGTCCTGGGCGGCGAGCCCACGCGGCGCAACTACGCGAAGGCGGATCACGTGCGCTTCTCCATCACCGTCTCGACCAGCCCCGATCAGATCGCGGTCGCACCCGGCTATCTGCAGCGGGAATGGACCGAGGGTGGCAGGAGATACTTCCGATATCAGATGGATCGCGCGGTCCGGAACCAGTGGGCGATCGTGTCGGCCCGCTATGTCGTGGCGCGTGACCGGTGGAAGGATGTGGAGCTGGCCGTCTACCACCATCCCAAGCACGCCCGGCACGTGCCCCGCATGCTCGAGGCCATGAAGCTGGCGCTCGAATACTGCTCCACGCAGTTCGGGCCGTTCCAGCATCGCCAGATGCGCATCCTGGAGTTTCCTTACGACGAGCTGGTCGGCCTGCTGGCGGTGTCCTTCCCCAACACCGTGCCGTTCGGAGAAATCGCCGGCTTCACGGCCGATCCCTCCGCATTGCTGGGCTTCGACGACATCACCAGGGTCACCGCCCACGAGATCGCGCACCAGTGGTGGGGCGGGCAGGTGGTGCCGGCGGACATGCCCGGCGCGAGGTTCATCACCGAGACCCTCGCCGAGTATTCCGCCCTGATGGTGATGGAGCGGCGCTATGGACGCGACATGATCAGAGGCTTCCTCAAGCAGAACCTCGATGCCTATCTCAAGGGTCGCGGAGGGGACGGCAGCGAGCAGCCCCTCGTCCGGGTCAGCGCCCGTCAGCCGCATATCGCCTACCAGAAGGGCGGGCTTGCCATGTACGCGCTCAAGGAGGCGATCGGCGAGGAGGCCGTCAACCGTGCGCTCGCCCGCCTGGTGCAGCAGTTCGGCGACAAGTCGGACATCTACCCCACCCCGGACGATCTCGTTCGCCTGCTGCGCGCCGAGGCGGGGCCGAGGCATCAAGAGCTGGTCACCGACCTGTTCGAGCGCATCGTGCTGTGGGACTACCGCATCCTCAGCGCCGATGCGAAGGCGACCGACGACGGCAGGTGGCGCGTGCAGCTGAAAGTGATCTCCCGCAAGCTCGAGGCCGACTCCCGTGGTGCCGAGAAGGAGGCGCCATTGGACCAGGACGTGGAGGTCGGCCTGTTTGCGGCCGACCCCTCCACGCCGTCGCTCGCAGCGCGCGATGTGATCCTGCTGGAGCGACGGCGCCTGAAGGGAGGTGTCGCTACAATCGAGCTCGTGAGCGCTCAACGGCCGGCTTTCGCAGGAATCAATCCCTACCTCACGCTCATCCAGCGCGACATCGGCCACACCATTGTCGCCCTGCCGCGTTGAGGCAGCCAACGGCGCTGGCGTGCTCCCGCCGATTCGGCTGGGCGGTCCCGCCAGTTTACCGGGCGGTGCTGGTCGGCTTGTTGGCGTGGAGGCGGTTTGGCATGGGCTTGGTCGCAATATGAATGACGGCCCCCAGGGCCACAATCACCACAATTACGAACAGCCAGCCGAAAAATGGCTCTACTTTATGCTTAACCGGTGACGACATCTTCGAGCAACCTCCGTGCTTGCAGACAGTTGCGCAGATGCAAGCTGGAAATGGCATCGGCCTAGCAGCGTTTCAAGATTGAATTGCGACAAGACGGAGACGAAACGATGCGCAAGATCCTGGGAGTCCTGGCCTTGCTGCCGATCGCTTCGGCAGGCGTGCTGGCCCATCACGGTTGGGGCAGCTACGACGCCTCCAAGACCGTCACGGTGCAGGGCCCGATCGAGGCGTCGCGCTACACCAACCCGCACGCCACCATCACGGTCAAGGCCGCCGACAAGGTGTGGACAATCACCCTGGCGCCGGTGTCGCGCATGCAGGCGCGCGGCGCGACGGCGGCGCTCGTGGGCGTCGGCAAGACGGTCACCGCCGTGGGTTACGCCTCCAAGGTCGATCCCAACGAGATGCGGGCGGAGCGCATCACCGTCGACGGCAAGACCGTCGAGATGCGCTGATGCCCACGTTCGTGCTGGTGCTCGCAGACGCGCCGCAGGTCCTTGTCGCCCTCGAGCAGTCGGCGTTCGCGGGTGCCATCCGGCAGTCGGTCTGGGCCTACCCTCTGGCCAACGTCGGGCACATCGTGGCCCTCACGCTGTTCGCCGGCGCCGTGGCCGTCTTGGACCTGCGTCTGTTGGGCGCTTTCGCCAAGACGCCGCCTGCGGCGGTCGTGCGGCCCGCCCGGATCGTCGCCATGCTGGGGCTCGCCCTGATGGCGCTCACGGGCTTCATGCTGTTCGCCGCCGAGGCGAGCCATGTCGCCATGAACCCGGTGTTCCAGCTCAAGGCCGGGCTGATTGCGCTCGCCATCCTCAACGCGCTTGTGATCGCCGGTCCGGTCGTGTCCGGGCTCGGCGCTGCCGGACCGGATGCCCCCGTGCCGGCGCGCGCCAAGGTGGCCGCGGCGCTGTCGCTGGCGCTCTGGATCGGCGTCGCCGCCTGCGGGCGCCTGATCGCGTATTTCTGACCCTGAGTGCGGGTTTCTGGTGTCGGGCAGCCGTTTGTCTACTTGTCTGCGGGCGATACGAGTTGCTAGCGTTGGCCCGGGCGAGGGACGGGTTCGACGCGGCTTTCTCCGAGGTGAGCATTGTTCTCCCTTTCGCTTCGCAACGATCGGCCGGGAGGGCAACCATGAAGCGCGCACCATTGGCTTCACCGGGGGCATCGGCGCACGGCGCGCCCTGCCCCCGCATCGGCCCGTCGCGTGCCTGCGGGTGCAGGATCGCACTCGTCGCTGCCTGCCTCGCCGCATCGTGCGCGCCTGCGCTCGCGGCCGACGCCGCCTCGCTCCAGCCGCTCTATCTCCTCGGCATTCCCGTCGACTTCATCCTGTTCGGCTTGACACTGCTGGGCGTGGCCGTGTTCCACCACCAGACTCTGCGGGTGGCGCTCGTGGGCCTCGCCGCTATCGTCGCCTACAAGCTCGCCTTCACCGGTTTCAAGTTCGGCTCCGGGCTCGGCGGCCTCGCCCTGCACATGCAGCACGAGTGGGTCATCCTCGCCAACCTGTTCCTCTTGCTGATGGGCTTCGCGCTGCTCTCGCGCCACTTCGAGGAGAGCAAGCTGCCCGACCTGGTGCCGGGCTTCCTGCCCGACGACTGGAAGGGCGCCTTCCTGCTCCTCGTCATCGTCGCCGTGCTGTCGAGCTTCCTCGACAACATCGCCGCGGCCCTGATCGGCGGCGTGATGGCGCGCGAGGTGTTCAAGGGCAAGGTGCACATCGGCTATCTGGCGGCGATCGTCGCGGCCTCCAATGCCGGCGGCTCGGGCAGCGTGGTGGGCGACACCACCACCACCATGATGTGGATCGCCGGCGTCAGCCCGCTCTCGGTGGTCGAGGCTTACGTCGCGGCATCGGTGGCGATCTTCATCTTCGGCATCCCGGCGGCGATCCAGCAGCAGCGCTACTCCCCGATCATGAAGGACATTCCGCCGGGCGTGCGCATCGAGTGGCCGCGCGTTGTGATCGTGTTCGCGATCCTGGTGGCGGCGATCCTGTCCAACGTCATCGCCAACCTCCGCTTCCCCGCGGTGCTGGACATGCTGCCGGTGATCGGCCTCGCGGTGTGGGCCGTCATCCTTGCAACGACGCCGTGGAAGCGGCCCGACTGGAAGGTGATGCCCGAGACCTTCAAGGGAACGATCTTCCTGCTGGCGCTCGTCACCTGCGCCTCGCTGATGCCGGTCGAGACGCTCCCCTCCGCCTCCTGGCAGACCGCCATGGGGCTGGGCTTCGTGTCGGCGGTGTTCGACAACATCCCGCTCACCGCGCTGGCCCTGAAGCAGGGCGGCTACGACTGGGGCTTCCTGGCCTACGCCGTGGGCTTCGGCGGCTCCATGATCTGGTTCGGCTCATCGGCCGGCGTGGCCCTCTCCAACATGTACCCGGAGGCCAAGTCCGTCGGCAGCTGGCTGCGGCACGGCTGGCACATCGCCATCGCCTTCGTCATCAGCTACCTGTTCATGCTGGCGGTCCTGGGCTGGCATCCCGACAAGCCACATTGACGCTACCCGTCATCCCGGAAGCCGAGCCGCAGGCGAGGCTATCCGGGACCTCGTCGAACGAGTCGAGCCTCACTTCCCGAGGTCCCGGATCGGAGCGCTGCTCGCGCAAGCGCTCGCGTCGCTCCGTCCGGGATGACGGGTGCTGTCTACTTCACGGTGGGGTCGGCGTAGCAGCGGCGCATGGCCTCGCAGCGGTGCGACCCCGAGAAATGCATGCTGTCGCCCTTGGCGGGGGCGATGAATCGGCACACCTCCTCGAGCCCCTCGGGCGTAAGCCAGCCCTGGCGCCGGCCGCGCTGCACGGCGAAGCAGTCGGCGGTCTCCTCGTCGGGGCCGCGATACTGGTGCCCGCACTCGTGTGCGTGGATCCACAGCTTCACCGCCGTGGAGAGCTTGGACATCAGCTTCGGGTTCAGGATCAGAAAGCCCGGGTAGGCCGCGCCGTAGTCGTCGAGCTTCTCATCGAGCACGGTCGGCCGCCGGCCGCAGATCACCTTGCGCTCGTCGATCTCGAGCTTGCCCGGCGGCACCAGCGTCGCGTGGCCGCCGACCCTGGCCATGTATTCCTCCGGCGTCGGACCCGCGCTGGCGGCTCCTAACAGCGCCGCGGCCAGGAGCGAAATGGCCGTGGCAGCGCGCACCCCGCTCCTGCGTCGTAGAAACGTGCCCATGCGGATCACCCCCATGGCCTTCCCTCGAAGAGTTGCCGCCACCTTTGCCCGGGCCGGACGGGTTTGCAACCCATGTTTTGCAAGCAATTCGTTAGGGTTTGGATAAGCTGTGCGCCGAGCCGGGCACTTGGCGCCGCGATCAGTCTCCGGCCGCGACCTCGATGTGATCGATGTCGGCATCGGACAGGCCGAAGTGGTGGCCGATCTCGTGCACCAGAACGTGGGTCACGAGGTTCCCCAGCGTCTCCTCGTGCTCGGCCCAGTAGTCCAGGATCGGCCGGCGGTAGAGGTAGACCATGTTGGGCAGGCCGGCCGGGTCCATCACGCTCCTCTTGTCGATGCTGATGCCCTGGAACAGCCCCAACAGGTCGTAGGCGCTCTCGAGGCCGAGGTCGTTCAGCACCTCGTCGGTGGGAAAATCCTCGACCCGGATCACCACGTTGTCGCACATGTCCCGGAACTGGCGCGGCAGCCGCCGCCACGCCTGCTCGGCCAGCGCCTCGAGGTCGGCGAGGCTCGGCGCCTCCTTCCCTGCCCAGTCCCTTGCGCTCGCCATCGGGCCGGTTTCGTAGGTCGGGTCAACCCCCGGCGAAAGCGGGGGGCAGACCCGACAGCTTGACGGATCTACGCTGGTTGCGTTGGGTCATCGCTATCGCTCGACCCAACCTACCCGAGGCGGCAGGCGGCCTCAATCGGCCCTTTCCGGCTCCACCACCGCCTTCACCTGTCGCACGCCGACCACGGCTCGCAGAGCGCGCGCGACGAGATCGGCGATGCGCGGGGTGACGCCGGCCAGGCGCAGGTCTACGACGAGCTCCGTGCCATCGCCGGATTCGCGCGAGGCATGCACGCGGGCGGGTACGGCGCCGAGCTTGGCGACAGGCTCGATCAGGCGCGGCAGCAGGCCGGGGTCGGCGGGGGCGGAGACGAAGAAATAGGCGCGTACAGTATCGCGCTCGGCGCTCTCGGCGCCGGTGGCAGCAGCAGGCGATGTCATGGAAGCGGTCCTTGCATGTGATCGCGAAATATCGAGCGGCTCGAGCCCGGCGCCCTTAGGCGGCCGGGGCCATAATTCGCGCAATCACGATGGCAAGGCGCTGGTGCATGGCGGCTGTGGTAGCAGGGAGGCGCGGGGCTTTCAAGCCGTTGCTGGAAGCGCGATCCGCCTCCTTCGCCGACCGTTGCCGGCTTACCTCTCCACCGGGCGCATCGCCTCCGCGTCCGCGTCGCCTGCAAGGCGCCCCTGGTAGCGGACGATGAGGCCGCCGGTCACCGGCGCGTAGAGGCCCACGTCGAAGTGAAACGCGCCGTCCGCGGCGAACTCCCGGCTGCAGCTCCTGGGCAGAAGCAGGGACGGCAGGGGGACTCCCAGAAGCCAGCCGCGGCGCACGTAAAAATGCAAGGCGCCGTCCTCGACGGGCAGCTCCAGCTCGAAGGTGAACGGGCCGAAGCGCTCGCAACAGTGCTGCGGCCGGACGGAGGGCGTCAGCATCGAGCGCATCCTGCGCCCCGCGAAGTTGCGCTCCCAAATCTCGCCCGCCGGCGTCCGCGTCTTGATGACGGTGACCGGCACATCCTCCCCCTCGCTCGGGAAGCCGATGAGCCGGGCCGCCAGGCGCGCAAGGAGACCGCGGCCGCGCGTCACCCGCGCCCGGCCGGAGAAGCTCTCCACGCCACGCACGGAATGCAGGCGCTGAATGCAGGGCGGCAGGTCTCGCCACTTGTCGCCCAGCACCGCTTGGAACAGCGCCGGCGCCCGGTCTTGCGGCTGGGTGAGCAACTCCTCAACCCGCCTTGCGCGCGACGAAGATCGCCTCGTCGAGGGTGAACCAGAGCGCGCCGTCCTCGAGCCGGGGCTTGAGGAACGCCTTGAGGGCCGGGGTTGCCTCTTCCAGCACAGCGCGCAGCCGCGCCACGGTGGCAGCATCCACCGCCATGCGCTCGACCCAGGGGCTGAACTCCATGTCCTTGCCGAGCCGCTCGCTGTGCTTCACGCCGAGCCCGGCCGCGCCGATGATGCCGCCCCACTCGACGAGGCCGAGGCAGCGGCCGTGGCTCGGGTCGCGCACCTTCTCGAAGACGTTGTAGGCGAGGGCGGCGGCGCGCAGCTCGGCCTCGGAGAAGCCGGGCGTGGAGAGAGAATCGGGAGAGATGTTGTCGACCAGGGCGAAGGTGCCGCCGGCCTTGAGCACGCGCTTCACCTCGCGCAGGAACCGCGGCACGTCCGGGAAATGATGCGCCGCGATGCGACACGTAACGAGGTCGAAACGCTGATCCTCGAACGGGAGCGCCTCGGCATCGGCGGCTGCGACCTCCATGTTGGCGAAGCCCTTGGCGGCCGCGAGCTTGCGTGCCTCCTCGAGCATCTCCCCGGTGAGGTCGCTGGCGATCACGTGCGCCACGTGAGGTGCGAAGGCGGCTGCGGTGTGCCCGGCGCCGGTCGCGATGTCGAGCGCGTGCCAGGAGGCCTGCGGCTCGACCAGCTCGATCAGCCGGCCGAGGCTCGCGCCCCTGGCATGGACAGACGAGGTAGCATAGGCCGCCGCATGGGCCCCGAACTGCTGCTGTACGAGCGTCTTGGTCATGATCATCCCCGCTGTCGACTGGTGGGCGCAGTTTGCGACCATGGGACCGGATCGGCAAGGATCGGAAGTAACGGCCGCCGGCCTGTGTCGGTCGTTCCGTGTCATGCCGGGACTTGTTCCCGGCATCCATCCAACCGCTTGCTCCGGCGCACGCTTTGCGCTGGATCCCGGCAACAAGTGCCGGGATGACAGAGGTGGGTTCCTTTGTCGGGGCTGGCAACGCAGCCACGCCCGAGCGCCGCTACCCCTTGCCGGCCAGCTCGCCGCGGATGGCCCTGGCGATCAGCTCGCGCGTCTGCTCGATGCCGTAGAGCTCGATGAAGCCGCCGAAGCGCGGGCCCTGGGTCCGCCCCAGCAGGACCTCGTAGAGAGCCCCGAACCAGGCGCGCAGGGGCTCGAAGGCGTGCGCCTTGCCCACGACGTAGACGATGTTCTGCAGGTCCTCGGCGCCCGCGCCGGGCTTGGCCTTGCCCAGCTCGGCGGACAGTGCCTGCAGCGCCTTTCGCTCGACCTCGGTGGGCAGCCGGTAGGTCTTCTGCGGCTGCACGAAGTCGCGGTAGTAGCTCAATGCATAGCCCACCAGCTGGTCGAGCAGCGGGTACTGGGCCGGGGTTGCGCCGGGAGCGTACTTGCGGATGAAGCCCCACAGGGTGGCCTTGTCCTCGGCGTTGGAGACCGACACCAGGTTCAGGAGCAGCGCGAAGCTGATGGGCAGCTCGGCGCGCGGCGGCGCCCCGGCGTGGATGTGCCACACGGGGTTCTCCAGCCGGGCCGCCTCCTCCTCTCGCGGGTAGGCGGCGAGGTGCGCCAGATACTCGTCGACAGCCTTGGGAATAACGTCGAAATAGAGCCGCTTGGCCGCGCGCGGCTTCTGGAACATGAACAGCGATAGGCTCTCCGGTGAGGCATAGGTGAGCCATGCATCCACGGCGAGGCCGTTGCCCTTGGACTTGGAGATCTTGCCCCCGGTCTCGTCGAGGAACAGCTCGTAGACGAAGGTCTCGGGTGGCGCGCCGCCGAGCGCCTGGCAGATTCGGGAGGAGAGCGTGACCGAATCGATGAGGTCCTTGCCGCACATCTCGTAGTCGACGCCGAGCGCGGTCCAGCGCAGCGCCCAGTCCGCCTTCCACTGGGCCTTGACGCGCCCGCCCGTCACCGGCGTCTCGACCTTCTTGTTGGTCGTGGGGTCGATGTAGACCACCGTGCCCTTCCTGGGGTGCCGCTCGACCATCGCCACCTGCAGCACCTTGCCGCTGGTGGGCGAGATCGGCAGGAACGGCGAATAGCTGGCGCGCCGCTCGGGCCCCAGGGTGGGCAGGATGATGTCCATCACCTGGTCGTAGACCGCGAGCATGCGCAGCAGCGTGGCATCGAGCTGGCCCGAGCGATAGCACTCGGTCGCCGACAGGAACTCGTAGTCGAAGCCGAAGCGATCGAGGAAGCGATGCAGGCGCGCGTTGTTGTGCGCGGCAAAGCTCGGATACTCGTTGCTGAAGGGGTCCGGGATCGAGGAGAGAGGCTTGTTGAGGTGGGCCCGCAGCATGTCCTTGTTGGGGACGTTGTCGGGCACCTTGCGCAGCGCATCCATGTCGTCGGAGAAGCACACGAGGCGCGTCTTCACCTGCCCCTCGGTCAGCACCTCGAAGGCGTGCCGCACCATGGCGGTGCGCGCCACCTCGCCGAAGGTGCCGATATGGGGCAGCCCGGACGGGCCGTAGCCGGTCTCGAACACCACCGTCTTGTCCGCGCGGCTGCCCTTTGTCCCCTCCAGGCGGCGCAGGACCTTGCGTGCCTCCTCGAACGGCCAGGCGCGGGCCTCCTTGACGGCAGCGGCGGCAGGATCGGGCGGTATGGGCTCCATGGCTTCGACGTTTTCCTCGAGACACAACTCGCACACGTGCTTTGCACAATTCGCGCCGGACCCTATGGACGTCGACCCTGTGCGTCAACCTGCCGGAAACGGGCTCGGACTCCGCGGTGTCGGCACCTCCGCTCGAGCCGATGACAAACCGCATGCCGCCAGCCTGTAATTTGGGCTGGAAGGGAAGCATCGCTCAGAGATAAGAGCATAGCGTTACATTGTTACGCTTTGTGAACTTCGCGCTGGCGGCCAGCCGTGCCCTCCGCCATATCCCATGCATGCCATCGCGTCACACCGAGGAGGAGGAGGAACCCGACCATGAAGACCCGCGCAGCCGTCGCCTTGCAGAAGGGCGAGCCGCTCTCGATTCTGGACGTCGAGCTCGAGGGACCCAAGGCGGGCGAGGTGCTGGTCGAGATCAAGGCCACCGGCATCTGCCACACCGACGAGTTCACCTTGTCGGGGGCCGATCCCGAGGGCCTGTTCCCCGCGATCCTCGGGCACGAGGGCGCCGGCATCGTCGTCGACGCGGGTCCGGGCGTGACGAGTGTGAAGAAGGGCGACCACGTGATCCCCCTCTACACTCCCGAGTGCCGCGCGTGCCCCTCCTGCCTCTCGCGCAAGACCAACCTGTGCAGCGCTATCCGTGCTACCCAGGGCCAGGGCGTGATGCCCGATGGGACGTCGCGCTTCTCGATGGGCGGCAAGAAGCTGTTCCACTACATGGGAACCTCGACGTTCTCCAACTTCACGGTGCTTCCGGAGATCGCCGTGGCGCGAATCCGGGAGGACGCGCCCTTCGACAAGGTCTGCTACATCGGCTGCGGCGTGACCACGGGCATTGGCGCGGTGCTGAACACGGCCAAGGTGGAGCCGGGCGCCAAGGCGATCGTGTTCGGACTGGGCGGCATCGGCCTCAACGTGATCCAGGGGCTCAGGCTCGCCGGCGCCGACATGATCGTCGGCGTCGACATCAACAACGACAAGAAGGCGTGGGGCGAGCGCTTCGGCATGACGCACTTCGTCAATCCGAAGGAGACGGGCGGCGACCTCGTCGCCTTTCTCGTCAACATGACCAGGAAGGGCGCCGACCGGATCGGCGGTGCTGACTACACCTTCGACTGCACCGGCAATGTCGGCGTGATGCGCCAGGCGCTGGAATCCTGCCACCGCGGCTGGGGTGTCAGCGTCGTCATCGGCGTGGCCCCGGCCGGCGCCGAGATCTCCACCCGGCCGTTCCAGCTGGTCACCGGGCGAGTGTGGAAGGGCACGGCGTTCGGCGGCGCCAGGGGGCGCACGGACGTGCCGAAGATCGTCGACTGGTACATGGAGAAGAAGATCCAGATCGACCCCATGATCACCCACACGATGCCCCTCGCCGACATCAACAAGGGCTTCGACCTCATGCACGCAGGCAAGAGCATCCGCAGCGTCGTGGTGTACTGAGGTCCTCCTTTTTCGCCGTCGCCCGGAGGTTGTGGACCTGCACCTCGAGGATGCCGAGGGCGACACGGAGGAGGAGTCCGCCCGCCTACTTCTGCGGGCCCAGCAGCGAGCGCATCAAGGCGGCAGAGTTGGAGCCGGGCAGCGCGGCGATCTCGCGGAAGAGCGCGGTGCCGATCTTGCAGGCATCGCGCTCGCGCCCCGCGGTCGGGGTCTCCGGATTGATCAGATTGACCAGGTCGCCGTGCTGACGTGCCAGCTTGGTCAGGATGCCCTGCATGATCTGGGTCTGCTCGGCCTTCGAGAACTGGCGTCGCCGATCGGCCTTGTCGGCCAGCAGGGCCTCCTCGAGGAGCTGTATCTCCAGGGCCTGGAGCGCCTCGGGCAGATAGGCGCGCACGTCGCCGATGTCCGGCTGTCCGTGCAGCAGGCGCACGCACAGCCCGGGGTTTTTCTGCGCGAAGGCTTCCATCTGGTCGCCGATGAGGGTGACGTAGCGGATCATGCCGTCGTCATCGAGACGGGCTGCGTTCACGCGCAGCTGCTGCGCGACGGTTGCCCGGTCGACGTTCGATGCGAAAAAGCCGCTGCCGAGGAATTTGTCCGAGGCGACCATGGCCACCGCCCCGATCAAGGTGGCCATCACCACCGCGAACGCAGCCATCACGATGCGGCGCTGCGGGAGCGGCACCGATGCTGCCCCGGCGGGTTGCACATCGCGTCTCCGCGGGCTTGCGCTCTCTGCAGGAGCAGGCTGCAGCTGCGGCTCGGGCCTCGGCGCGGGCCTGGCGACGGCGGGTGCGAGGTCCATGACCTGCGCGGCCGGCATCCAGTCGGGCGCGCCCTCGTGCCAGACATAGTCGGTGGGCTTCAGGTGGCCCAGCTCGAGCAGCTTGCGAAACTCGCCGTCGGTGACGGGACCGTGCTGCTGGCCGTCCCTCGCGATGTACCAGGTCGTCGGCATGGCCCCCTCGGAAACGCGACACCGGTCGCGCGAATTTACACGGCATGTCCCTGCGCTGCCACAGTTTCTGCCCCCGGCTGTGGCCCGCGCGCCCGTGCGCGCAACCTAGCGGAGGGACGGCGTTGCCGCAGCCCGCAGCGTCCTTGCGACGCGCAGGCCCTGCACCGTGCTGCGGTTGTCGGGCAGGTTCCAGTAGCGGTGTGCGGCGCGCAGATCGCGCGCAGGGTAGTTCCAGGCGCCGCCGCGCACCACGCGCCACGTGCAGTCTCCGGTACGCCGCGGCGATCCGTCGCCCGGGTTGCCGAGGTTGGCCTCGTTCCAGCAGTCGTCCGTCCAATCCCAGACGTTGCCGTGCACACCCCAGAGCCCCCATGGGTTGGGGCGGAAGCTGTCGACCGGCAGCGTCTGCTGCCGCCAGACGCCTCTGGCCCCTTTGGCGTAGGGGGTCCTGCCGTCGTAGTTGGCCGTGTCGGTGAAGATCGAGGAGCCCCACCAGAACGGCGTGGCGGTGCCGGCCCGTGCCACGTACTCGCGCTCCCCCTCGGAGAGGAGGCGGTAGACCTTGCCGGTCCGCTGCGACAGCCAGGCGACGTAGGCCCGGGCATCGGCCAGATTGACGCACAGCGCCGGGTGGCGGTCGTCCTGCGGGAAGTTTACCGAGCGCCAGTTCCGGTCGGCGTGCAGCTCCCACGTGGTGCCGGTCCAGATGTAGCAGCCCCCGTCCGGGTTGTGGCCGGTGGCCGCGACGAAGGCGGCGTACTCGCCGCGGGTTACGGCGAACGCCCCGGCGGCGAACGGCTCGGTGAACGCCACGCGCACCTGGCCCTCGCGCTCGGACGCCCGCTCGGGCTCGCCGGGTGGCGAGCCCATGGTGAAGCTGCCGGCCGGGACGACGACCATCTCCGGGCAGTCGGGACAATCCCTGAAGCGCTCGCCGGCGCCCGGAGCGAGGCAGCGCGCCCCGCCGGTTCCGAGGTCGACTTCGATGCCGTCGCAGGACTGCGCCGCTGCGGGAAGGTATGGAGCCGCCAGGGCCGCGAAGGCGATGAGGGCGACAGCTGCGCTGGCTCCGAGGCAGCGCCACCGCCGGGAAAGGCTATCGTCGTCTGTCCGTCGCGTCCGACTCGGCATCATGGCTCGAACCCCGGCCGCCCGCTCACTGCGTTTTCGCCAGTGTCTCGGCCGGCACGTAGCCCAGCCGTTCCGCCGGGCTTGGCGCCGGCTCCAACCCGGTCGAAGGTGGATGCGATGGCTTCCTCCGCGAGGTGCGTGTCCGCCCAGTCGCTCGAGCCGCGCTGTCCGCATATCGATCGACACCGGTCGCAATACCAAAATCCGTAAGCACTTGGTCTTCGCCAGGATCAAGTCGCCGGCAAGGCGATCGCAGTCCCCACGGCAAAGTTTTTGGCCGGCGCCGGCTGCTGACCGGGTCCTGGAAGCAGGCCGAGTATGGCAAGAATCGGGCGACCGAGAGGAGCGCGCTACCGGGGCGATCCGCGCTCGTAGATATCTACGGCGGTGCAAAGCGGGTGTCGCCGCATTGCACCCTACGTTTCTGGCGCCCGACTCCTCAGAGCTTGTGCGCCATGCGCTCCTTCTTGGTCTTCAGGTAGCGCGTGTTGTGGCTCGAGGGCTTCACGATCAGCGGCAGCTGCTCGATCACGTCGACGCCCTCCTCGCGCAGCGCCTCCACCTTCGCCGGGTTGTTGGTGAGGAGCTTGATCTCGGGGTAGCCGAGATCGAACAGGATGTGGGCGGCGAGGTCATAGTCGCGCGCCTCGATCGGCGCACCGATGGCGACGTTGGCATCCACCGTGTCGTAGCCCTGGTCCTGCAGGGCGTAGGCCCTGATTTTGTTGACGAGGCCGATGCCCCGGCCCTCCTGGTAGGGCAGATACACCAGGACGCCGACCGGGCTCGTTAGAATCCGGTCGATCGCCGCCTGCAACTGCGGATAGCAATCGCAGCGCAGCGAATGAAAAATGTCGCCGGTGACGCAGCCGCTGTGCACCCGCACGATCGGAACCTCGTTGCCCGCCGCTTTGGCGCGGTGCACAAGCACCAACGCCTGGCAGGTCGGATCGGCGCCCTGGTAGGCGCGTGCCTCGACCTGTACCTCCTTGTTGCGAAACTCGATCGGAAGAATGGTCTGTGCAGACCAATCCATTTCCAGGTCGACTGACTTCACGGCATTCG